>JGI24021J15306_10006759_pt1 | contig 13885 bp, 10 predicted proteins | sample Ectturendosymbi1_FD_15306 | JGI IMG/M metagenome (IMG submission 15306) | reverse complement strand
TGAGAAAGTGTATGTTGGAATGGCAAAAACAATTTCTGTTGTTCTGTGATTGTTCTTCGCAACTCAGTATATCGCTTCGAAATGCACCCTCAGCTTCATCACACGAGTCTTTTCTCTGGATGACAACGACTCGACGCAAGTTGCTTGTTCTTTCATAAACGCTGAGAACGTTTGGCCTCAAATGACGTATCTTTTATCCCGTCACATGCCTTTTATCACGTCAGTTCATAAGAAGATGAAAAATTGTTGTACGTTGTGGTTAACAAAATATGTCTCTGCAAAGCAGAACGCGCAAATTTTTCTCATAGTTCTCATTCAAAGAATGTGTGATTTACAGATTCCTTAGTGTGCCTTCGTAAGGATTTGGTGAATAAACTAAAAGTGATGGGCTCCTCGATTGGCGGTTGGTGACGACACTAAACGTTTCGTGGTCAAACCAAGCTTTATGTTCTTGAAAATACGCGCTCCGGCCGATCCCTTTAACAGTTACTGTCCTCCTCAATAACACCTAAACCGCCCAGATGAATCGCCGCACGCATTCGATGTCGCTGCAGCAGAATATTCGGTGCAAAAATGAGACACCCCCTCCTCAGTAAAGTGTGAAGTGATGTAAAATTGATGAAGTTCTTTGCTACAAAATGTGAGGAGAGCTTCTTTTGTGATCATCTCAGAAGTATTGTTAAAATCATTTTGTTCTTCCTCCTGACCTTTTTTCTGAAAGCCTGCAATTCATATTCCCCGTTTTCTAGAGGTCAAATCTGAGGCNAGCTCATTATAGAGGTCAAAATCGATAAAGGTCAAATGTGAGGAAATTTTCTGACAACAGCTCCTTATGGACATGTAAAAGGATAGAGGTCAAATCTTTGGCAATTTTGAAGGTCAATCTGAGAGACAGCTCTTTGCAGACGATGCAAAATCTCTACAGTTCGTAAACTTACAGATATTTCCTCATTTTTCGATCAGAAGCTTTTCTTTCTTCGCACACTGTACATTGCATCAACACACTGCACATTGCATCAACACGGCGAGTTAAACGTTGCTGAACGATCAGCAGATAACTTTTCGTAAACAATTCGACTGGCTTTGACGTACGATAGTTATGAGAGTTGATGAATCCATCATTTGTTGCACTCAGTGACTCACCTTGTGCGTCACGTGATTGTAACGTCTATTCAAGAGCTGCTGAGGAGACCGCGGCCGATGTTCAGCCACGTTTCTACTCCTTTCTTCCACGTCTCGTTGTATATGTAAATAGTGAATGATTGCGTCCGAGAGCCAGAATGCTAAGCATGACTCTCGCATGACATCGAGTAGTTTTAGACAATGCAATGATTTTTTATAGAAATTAAAAGTCGTACATTGCAGTTTATACGTAACACTCACTCATACACTGAAAGGTAAATTAATTCTCATCATAGGCGCCAGCCGGTTGTTCCTGGTATACTGTAGGTCTTGCTTCTGTACAATGTATAGCCTCAGCGAGTGTCATTTTACGGTGTGCAGTTTTTAATCAGTTACATCATCATAATGATGGTCACTCGCCAGACCTTGCGTTGAAAGGAGTTGTGAGTCATTTTCTGAATCTACATTCGCAAATCATCTTAAAATCTACTTCTGGCTTCTGGCGATGTATCTCAATGAAAAGACTTTATCTTTCCACGGGTGACGTCAATAAATCTACTGACACAGCCACTGGTCAATTTTTGAGTTACGCTGCTATGTTTGCGCGTTTCTGATGATCGGGTTTCAGTATCTTTTATTTTTAAACAAACTTCGAAACATTTCATTGAGCAACAAACCTGAACAAGCTGGAAGAAAAAAAACATTTCTCAGAAGAGCCGATCCTGAATCAGACTTCGTATTCTACAAAATGATCATCATTTCAAACAGTAATACTGCATTTTGATGTGAGAGCTTGAAAAAAACACTGAAAATCTGAACAGCTCTGGTTTCAATGCTTCGTTATAGGTGCTCGCTAGAGGTCACTGTGCATCCTAAATTTTCACGTCACGCCAGAAACAAACCATCCTCGCGTGGAGGAGATTGTAGAGGCTGAAAAATCACAGCACTTGCCGTTGATGTATTTGCTTACCTTGAGTGCAATACTTCGATGGGAGGAACAAATTTGTCTTGCATGTTTTCATTACCAAATTATCTGATTTTGTGTGAGACGCAAGTTGAGCAGCGTCTATGTTTTGTCAGAAAATCTTTGCTGGTTACAACAGCAAAAGAAATAACTTACCATATTTTGTAGGATTGGCTACAAATATTACAAGAACGAGTGAAGCTGCTTATTTTAAACTCACCCAAGAAGTCAATTGTGACACAAAAACTCAATTATGGCACAAGAAGTCAATTACGGCACAAGCAGTTTCCAATATTCTGCAGTCGAAATTGATCGAAACTCTGTAAACTCGAATTATAACGAATGAAAGCCTTTAAACTATTTCTGTAACTCTATTGCTCCACATCTTTCAGAACAGAAACTTAAAAATGCTTGTTGTGTGCTAGGACTTTTGCTCAACAATTGACAGACTTATGAAAGTGAGGTGCACTGGCGGCCGTAATTCATAAAAATAAACGTAATGCAGCCGGCAACAGCGAAAAGGTTGTGCACCTTGCACTAGACCAGTGATTCTTAACCTGGGTTCGACGGAGCCTTTTCAGGGGTTCGACGAAGGTCATCTGAAACATGACTGTATAATTAAATATAAACTGTTCATTGATTTCATTTCTATAACACAATTTTACTTTCTGTTATATTGGGCAAAATAGGGTTCGACAAAAGCTTGGAAAACTACGAAAGGGTTCGGCTTGTTCGTAAAGGTTAAGAACTACTGCACCAGACGTAGTTCATAGCACGAAGAAACAAATTGACTAATGTTTAATGCGGTACAGAAGCGACTGCAGGTGCTGGTGAGACTGCAAAAGATTTTCATTAATGTCGACCACTCTGCGGCCACTGTGTGAGTGGAAGCTCCAGAATCGTTTATAATTTCGAAAGATTTAGAGCGAAGAGGTGCTAGAGACCAGTGGGTCAATCGCTGCAAGGGCTGCACTTGAATGTGTCACTGGATTGTGGCCACAGTCATTACTAGTCATGGCAGTCGCAACTGATGCAGTCGCATACATTCAGCTAAGACTGCTAGCAAAAGGATGCAGCTACAAAACACACCCAGTTCTTGTTCAACCGGCAAATGTTTAGACGTCCGTCGACAAAAGAGTTAGAACGTTCCTGGTTATGGTATTCTCCTGCAAGTGGAAAGTAATTTTGTTTTTACTGCTACGTATTCTCTGCAAGAAGTTTGGATTTCGTGAACGGTTCTGATGACTGGGAAAATGCCACAAATCTGCTCGAGATTCATGAAAAGTCTGTTATTTACCGTGATGCAGTCGCTCCTGTTGTATAGTGCTCTACTACTCAAGAATGTAATGAATGAAACATCAACAATTAGCAGTAAGCAACACTACATGCTAATGGAAATCGATTGTGAAGCGTGCTTTAAACCGTAGACGTAATAATGTATTGCCCCACCCAACGCTGTCTATACGCGGTCACGAATAATAAAAATTTGAAAGTTCAAAAAGTGGAAATCGGATGAGATTGCTCGAATTCATTGCAAAATACGATCCATTTTTGGCCAGACATATTGCAAAACAAGGCAATGCCGGAAGTGGTCACTGCTATTATTTGCCCATAACTACATGTGAAGACCTTATCTATTTGATGGCTCAGACAGTGCCAGTCAAAGTTATTACACAAATGAAAAACTCAGTTTATAATTCAACATCTATAGATTCTACACCAGATGTATATGAGGATCAGCCGACTATTGCTTTTAGAAATGTTTCTGATAAATGGCCGGTGGAACTCTTTCCAACATTTTTAGAAGGTGATGTCAGAGAACATACCTCTCTGTTTTTTTGAGATTTCAAAATCCAGAGGCAAAACTTCCGGTAACGCTGCAAACATGTCGCTTATTCAACAGAGATTTTTTAATCTGAGAAACTGTCAAACGTCAGTAACCTACGCCGAACACGTGACGTCATAAATTGGTGCAAGACGCCAGATTTTCAAAAGGGTCCCCAAATTAAACTAACCTCAGGCCCGAAAATGAAAATCCGGGTCTGGTTTCGCCGTATGCACACCTTTAGTTATTTTTTAAGCCGCAACGCTGAATTTAGGGCCAGGTAAAAGGATATTTTCAGGGAATTTTTGGTAAGCCCTGGAAAGGCATTCTTGGTGCTGCTTACTTCCCAGATTCTATTTGAATAAGAGCTGATGATGCCAACTCATTAGGCGGAATATATACTCGGTGAACATCATAGTGCCTGATTCATTGCTGTAGAAGGATACTTTACATGCAAGAGATACCCAACGCATGCTTTGTCGACCTCAAAAAGGCTGCTGCAAGACAAAGTTTGGAGAGATTCCGTGAACGGTGTTGACGTCCACGTACTGGCCGTTAAGACACTGCATTCCTTGCTCACAAGTTTGTGTCCGTGTCAACAGCGTTCGAGGTGGATGTTGAACTCCTTCAAAGGTGTGAAGTGTCACAACTCCTCTTCATAGCCCATGCGAGTTGGATAGGCTGCATTCATAGCCGTATTAACGAGTGAGTACTTTTTGACGCTGCAAAATCAGCTGTTTGCTTATTGCAAATTATCTGGTTCTGCTTACGTCCCAATTTCTGCCGTTTATTTTAAATTTTACACAGTTAAGAACGGAAAATTACTGAATCTTTACAACGTAAAAGTCCTTTTTACCTGTAAGAACTGGGTGGAATAGTGCAAGACATGGGGAATTAAAAGTGGATTGCGTTTATATTTACGAATGACAAAGATAAAACAAAAAAATCCGCAGCTTATCCGTAGAGCTATGAATGGACATCAACGTTTGTTTGGCACAAAACGCCAGTTGCCAAGCACCGCAAAGCTTTCAAATTGTCAAAGCTGTCGTTTCACTACGGCCATGAATTCTGAGTAGCAAACGAAAGTGTGTGATCACAGTAACAAGTGGCAGAGATAGAAAACAACACTTAGATCAGGGGTTCTTAACCCTTAACCTTGGGTCCACGAATGTGTTTTATGGGGTCTGTAAACCAAAATCCAATCAAGAAAACCCGCTAGTTTTCATCCGCCCATTTGTTCCATTATTCAGCTTAATCGCACCACATCTGCAGCCTGACATGTTCATGTTGCAAGTCGACTGACCTTTTTTATTTGTTTTTGTTGACATCAATTGGCGGCAGGTCGAAACATGAAACTTGCTTCCCGTGGGAACGGTTGAGGTGCTCACGGTAAGAAGCAACAAAATCTAATTTCTCAATAATCGAAAGAACGTTGACAAAACGAAGGTGTCGGTAGAAGTTTTGGATGCAGTGAAAGGGGTCCGCAGCTACAAATAGTTTGAGAATCACTGATTTAGATAGAAGTACCTGTGTTAGGCCTAATCAATGGAATTATGCAATTGTTAAATTAAACAGTGCATATTCATAAATGATCCATGCGAACTTTTGTACCGACATGGTTTTACGGAAACTCTCATCGTAATGACTAGTATCACCGAAGGGAAGAAAAGTGGCTGATAATTTCTAAGCATATTCAAAAGATCTCTCCGCTTATCAAATCACGTTACTTTCTTTTGTGGTGGTCTCTAAATGGTTATAAGCAAAGCTTATTGGTAAAATCTGATAACTTTAAAGGCGTTTTTACTGAATTTCAAAAGCATTAAACTCAGACATTTTTCAAACTGGATTAAATCGACATAAGCTTAAAAGCTTGAAGATGTCATCTGGTGAAAGAGTGGTAACCGATGTGTTATTGTTTGCAGCTTATCTTCTATGTTGTTATAACGATTGCAGCTCGAAGCAAATTTTTTGCATTATGTAGATGTCCAGGGATTTTTAGCGAAAATAGAGTTCATAAACATTACAGTATCTCAACTTCATCACCTCATGAACTGATTGCTTTTCATTCAGGTTTTATTTTGATTGGCCCGTTTTTATTTGATGATGTTTGTTTTTTTGGAAGTTAACCGTCATGGGAGTTTAAAAAAGAAACAATGATTTTGTGCAAATCTGTATCAGAAAAATTGCCAACTTCGCTTGTGACTGTATCACCACTTTTTTGAAAAATGCGTTGCCATGGCGAAATTTGTAGTTTCTTTAAAATGGCGCGGTTTCACGGACAACATACTGTAATTGGTTTTGCACTAATAGTGCTGTTCCTCCAACAGTGTCTTCGAGCACCAATCGACCATCCAGTGCTTATATGTTGTTATTCGTGACGAACCCTTCGAACATTACGGGCTTCGTGCTGTTATTTGTGGTGACTGGTGCGGTGATTAAGAATCATTGACGAAACAAAAACTCATTATGTTATCGGAAACTGGCCAAGAGGGTTTTTGAAGACGTCTTTTATACAAATTTTGGCATGCAAGCTGGTTTGCTGGTACGGATGACTGCAGCCTATTCTAAAAATCCATTGCTTTAATTTTTTCTCTCACTGCTCTGAGCAGGATAGGCACATAGCAGTTTGTAAGCACAGGAATAATACTTTGAGGGACGTAAAGCTTAACATTTCTTTCTGTCATTGTCTCAAGCGATTCCTGAGTGCTCTGACTCGTTGCATAGAAAGTTCGTGATTTCCCATACTCGACGTTTATCAGCAAAGACGATTTAAGAATGTTTGCGCACGAATAATAACACGATCGCAGTTAAAGGCATGTTTTAATGAAGTAGAAAGGCTTTCACAGAGATAGTGATGATGTTTCTACAGAAAACATTATGCACGATGCTGAATTGCAGGAAATAAACGCTGGAAGCGGTTAAAAGTGCTGCAAAAACATTTCATTAGCAGTGCTGCTCCGGTGTGAGCAACACCCCCATCATCAAAACCCCCCATCATCAAACACCACAACGGAGACCCTGTTGACGTCACAAATTTAATAAAAAGGAAGCAACAACTGAAAGAAAACAAATTTTTCCTGGTATTGTGGAATTTTTCCCAAAGCTCCTCGACGAAGATTCCATATTTTAGGAAAAATATCTGCGCTACTGAAAAGGATAATCAATGTACTTTTGCTGGAGTTTCAGACCACCATATGCTGAAGTACTGTTCTACAAATAATTGTCACAGGCCACCAAAATTTTTTTTAAACGCTGTCAATACCGGACAGTTTCTCAGGGCAAATCTGGATCATTGAATCCGAAAATGTACTTTGTTTTGCTGAATTGGCTGTAGTGTTTGAGATACTGAATATCTCATATTTGTAGGTTGCCTCCAAATTGACCCCCCCAAAATGCGTTCAGTTAACTGTTTGCAACCGGGATGTTGGTCTATTGCTGTACGAAACAAAGCAATAACACCAAAAGAACATACCAAGCGTACTTTAACATGATGTTGAAGGATTACGATAAGTCATGGGCTCCCCATAATGTATGTAAGAATTTTACCGAAACACTTCGCTCGTGGAGCATTAAGGATAATCGAATGCAAGGAAGTTCGGTTTTGGCGAGAGCTCCAGAACCACCATGACGATTGCCACTTCTGCATGGCGGACATGGAAGGATGGAACCGTCTCAAAAAGAAGTCGTGGTAGTATCTTGGCTATAGAGTCTGCTAGAAGGCTAGTGTCACATTGCAGCGAAGTTCCTGTCCTCGTCTTTCATCTTTGTCAAACCTTATTTCAGATGCTGATTTGTTTGAAACAACAGAAGAAACAGACAGTGACTGTAGTAATTGCAGTTATTCTATATATGCCTCACCTGCAAAAATGCAAACAACTAATGTAAAGCCTTTCGGTCTGGGCAGCCTAACGACTTAGCTTTGTCAGAAGAGACAACTGAAATCTTGGCTTCTTGTCTCAGTGAACACGGAATTCTTGATTCAACGACCAACATAACGTTGAAGCTCTTAATTGTTACTTTAGTGAAGAAAATAACTGCATCTTTTGCAACAATATTTATGGTCTTCTGACAACAATGGCTGTACCCTGATACAGCGGGTGATATGTGTTGACTTAAAAATGGTCAACGTTTTGCTAGGAAGCAGAGTGGTTATGCCAAGTACCCACGCTTCCTTTGTCTGTGGGATAGTAGAGCTATTTACCACTACTGGTAAAGGAAGGATTTGTCCATGAATGAAGAGCTTGTTATGAAAGAGAAAAACATCACGAATGAACCATTGGTTGACCATGACAGTACCATCCTCTCACCCATTGTAAATAAAACTGGGCTTGAAACAATTCGTCAAAGCATTGGGTAAGAATGACACCTGTTTCCAATACATCTGTAATACATTTCCTGGTTTGAGTGATCAGAAAGTCAAAGCCGGAATATTTGACGGATCACAAATTCACAAATTGATCGAGCCTTTCTTTCGCTTATGACTGCAGCTGAGTCTGCTGCCTGGTGTCCGTGTGTTGCTGTAGTGAAGGAGTTCTTACGGAAAACGAAGGCAGACAACTACCAAAATCTTGTGGAACTGATGCTTTCAAACCTCCAACTTCTTAGAACCAGAATGGGCATGAAAGTTCACTACTTATTCAGCCACTTAGATGGATTCTCAGAAATCCTCGGTGATCTAATAGATAGAGGAACAAAGTAAACGATTCCATCAAGATATCAACTCCATAGAAGAGATGTGTCGGGGACGATGTGATTGTCACTTGACGTCTGATTACTGCTGGACCCTTGTGAGTAATTGTTCCCTGCAAAGTCAGAAGCGTGAATCATACTCTAGAGAACTTTTCATGAGATGGACTAAATTCACCTTTGACATATTTTGCTGCGTACAGTGAATAAAACCTGTCTCTTGTTTTCAACGGTGCAAAATGTCATTGTCAAAACTTATTTCGCTTTCATAGCTTGTGTAACTCTTGTAAAGTTATAGTTAACTGGTATGCAGCTTGTGCATGTGCACGGATTACTGTATGTCTAAAGTTCCTCCCTTGCTTAGTTACAGTGCCATTCACTTCAACAAATAATGCATTCTGAGAACCGATACCAAACGAAACAAATCGTCCATCTTGTTAAAAGTAATGCTAAGTATCTGGAAGCATTTTCGCTCAGGGATAATATGATCCGCAGAGGATGCACAATGCCAGGCCCGTAACCAGGGGAGGCTTCCTCCTCCTAGAAAATTTTTCGCCCCCCTGGAAAAATGTGTTAGACATAGTTTAAAAATATTAGACATAGTTCAAAAAATTTGAAACCACTCTCAGAAAACTCTTCGCCCCTCCTGGTGTCCCAAGCTGGTTACGGGTCTGCACAATGCACCGATACGTCCAAACGTGGAAAAATGGTTTAGCTGCATCTCAAAAACTAGATCCAATTCAGAAAACTAATGCTATTTTCAGATTCAGCCACCCACCTTTGCTCCCAAAACACCCTCCCCTTATGAGCGAAAAAAAATTTGTTGGTAAGCGGAATTAGTTATAAAACGACTTGTTTTTAGCAAGTTTTGGTAGATATTGAACGCAGTCGGGCACTTTTCATGATTACATATAGCTCAGTGGTAGATTGCCGCCTTCTGAATAAAATGTTTGGGTATTCCATCCAAGGCCGCTGAGTGAATCACTGCAGCGATTCTTGCGCAAGAATTTCAACCCTAACTGCTCCAGCAAGAAGCAAAACTTCGACTTGCCACAAATTGCAGCCACAAAAATAATCAAAATGCAAGCTTAGCTTGTTTAACATGGCACCTGTGGTGAATGTAAAACTTCCATGTTCGGGGTTTCAGGACTGCTTGTATGGTGCATTCCTGTTAGCAAACTATCCAACACCAAATACCACGCGACACATTGCAAAACCTCATATGATACAAATAAACTGAAGACTTGTTATTCAAACTCTCTTCGATGATGATTGAAACCATGGAATCATGAAATTGAGAACGCTTTTCTGCTCCATAATCAAACTTTCACGCAAAGCCGTTCATTACAGATATGGAGCGAAATTCCTGCGAGAACAAACACCTGGCAAAGGTGCAGATGCAATAATATTGAACGAATACTTTCGTTACTTTATTAAAACCTAGAAAGAAATGAATAAGCACACAATAAATGAAAAAAGATCCTGCAGCGGATTTCCACAAACACAACACAAGTTAATTTGACTCATTAATATCACCAGGCCCGTAACCAACTTGGGACACCAGGGGTGGGCGAAAAGTTTTCTGAGAGTGGCCCAAATTTTTTAAACTATGTCCAACACATTTTTCCAAGGGGGGGCGAAAAATTTTGCGAAGACCCCCGGGTCTGAATATCACACAGCGCCGTTGTAGAATAAATCGTGTACAATGCGCGGCGCTATATGTCGCAAATGTATCAATGATGATTGTAAACAAAGTATAGCAGCAAAGAGTTGTGAGACTGGATAGCATTTTGAAACAGAGCTTATGTGTGTGTGGTAGAAAACCTCTACAGGAGATGATGATCACTTAGAAACAATTTCAAAGTGAGCTCATTCAAGTGTTAGGGTCACTGAGTTGCTCAGTCCTCGCTAGACCGCTCTTCGCAATTTACCAGAGAGTCCGAAGCAATTGCATAACTAATATATTGGATCCAGTATCAAGTGAAGGGTTGCCAGAGTGTAGAAATATTTCACACCTGCCCGTCCGTTCCACATACCAAGACTGATAGCCTTGCATGGCTGAAGAGTTCAGTCTGCCCTGTTAATGAGACTGTTGGATCCATAAATGGAGCCTTGTCAGTCGGCACCACAAGGATTTAGAACTCTGTTGTACTGCTTCAACTTGAAATAGTGCTTAGAGGCTACCAATAACTGACAAAGGAATCTATATTGATCCGTTACTTGTGTTTAAATATTGATCAGTTTAAAGCTGTAGCACCACTTTCTTCACAAAGTCATATAGAACGAGATGTGCGCCGTTCAAATACTAAAATATTTATGAAGCACTGGCAACTCCCGACCCGAGCAAAGTTCACCCGGAAAAAGCCTCTTCGCTGCTTCAGTTGCTGAGCGGCTGAGATTTCTTGCCCTGCTTTGCTTGAACTTGGATTTCTTTTGTTGCTCAGCGCATCACCAGCACTGTTATAAAACCTTTTTTGACCTGGAATGCCTATGTTGCATTATCTACGATTTTTTCTGTTGCGAAAAAGTGAAAGCAATAACTGAATAACCATGGACAAGCTCAAAGTTTCCGGACAAAACAAGGCATGGAAAGGTAGAATGCAATTAAAGTTGTTAAAATGAAGTTCGTAGCTGTGATTGTGATTTTTAGGTGACATCGTGGTTTTGAACTAAAATAAGTGTTTGTTGCTGTGATAAAAGATGCAAAAGAGAAAGGTACTATTGTTGAAAAAGTCGTATGAAAAATAGGTGTTTTCTTCATAAAATGAATTATTAAAATGTCAATTATGCAGGCATCACTTCCTCTGTTTGTTTTGTTTGGAAGATAAGTGTTTAATCTTACGTGAATGCAGCTGGTTTCCTCAGCCTTTTAAAATATTAAACAGAATAGCTCAGTGATGTAGAGATACCTTTTCATAGAAAGTGCAAGGACGTTGTAGTTTATGACTTGAGCAAGCAATAACTTTGTTCTGGCCAGGTATCAGCTGCACAGTTAAAAACGAGCTTCGCGTACTTATAAAGAAAATGGAGGAAACAGTTATGCTTGGTTCGATCAGACATGACGAGCACGTTTCTACTAGCAACCGTGGTATGTTTCCACAGAATCAGTTGCTGCAATATTACAGTTTACAAAAACGGAGAAACTTTCCTCGCTCAGTGTCTTATCACAGAGAACATAAGCACGTTATTTGAAGCATGAGAAGCAGAAGAATGACTGAATGAAAATCAAAGGAAGTTTGCTAAACAGTGGCACGGCAGCCATGAACTATAAAACTTTTACCAACTTTGAATAAGTTATAAATTTTCAGATATGTTTTTTAAGATCATGCTTTCTATTTAATCAAAATTGCGGTTCCTGCTTTGTTGATGCATTAGCAAATTCACGCAAGTCTATGCTCTGAATAGGTATGTAATTGTCAGAAAAATAAACCTGCCTTCGACCTTGCTTGGTACGAGTAGTCCAACCTTGAAAAGCGTCAGCGAAAAATTGCTGCAGCAAGGACTGAGAATGAAGAGACATTATTTTTTGCTGTAGCCAAGGGATGGCTGTATGCAACATAATTCCATGTATGAAAAATAAAATACAACGAAGTTTATGTCATAAACCACCAAGATCTCGCTTTTCGTCAGCCGAGAAAATATATTTCCGAAGGAGTTACTAAAAAATCAAGCTTGTTTGAACATCAGAAAATCCAAAATCAACACCCCTCTGTAATATGTCGGGTGATAAGAATTAAGAGTAAACGATGTTTTTCGTAAATCAAAAACTTAGTCGTGACATCATCATTACCCTACCAAAAACGTTGGCTTAATTTTTTTTGGTAAAATATTCTCCATTTGACATCGCTTTTGGAGAAATCTTCGTTCGTGTAATACTCTTTCACTTTCCAAAATGTTTTGCTACATTCGTTAAGAACGACCTGTTACAACCCCACATGTCAACTTCTTCCAAGCATTTTCACAGCATATGTTTCTTAAACAGAAAACTTACAAAGTTGCCACAAAATTGTTCAGAACAGCATTTTATCAGATGGAACTGAAAATTCGTATTTGCAAAAACCCCTCAGAAATGTTTTATCAGCAATAAATGCAAATATCTATGCAATTCTCCTGAAAAGAAAACATTAGATTCAAAGTGAACTGGCCTACTTGGGATCACTACAATATACTGAAGACATGAAGTTTTCAAGAGCAGCTTAGCTATAGTTGTTTTTGTAATTCCGATTTGCGACACAGTTCTTGCACTTTTAAATTGGACTTGGATTATTTATGTACAGATACACTACTTTCCCGAATAGTAGGTAAACTGATTGCAGAGATGTCACAAGTGGAGTCACTGAATCGACTCGCGCCGTGTTTTTGCTTGACACAAATCGAGTGGATGTTTATATGACTCGACATGGGTCACTTTTTTAAACAACTCGAATTGACTTGATTCAACACTAAGGGCAGTGGCATGTAATGATTCGACGAGTATTTCTGAAGCGGGGTCTTTTCTTTGCTTTAAACAATTTATTGCAGACAAAATGTTTTCAACAATTTTTGAACGAAATCAGCATCTTTGCCGAAACCACTACATTCCACACGCTTTTAGGCAGGTACCATCGCCGCAGCTAGTTGTGATTCGACATCGCCTTGTTTGGTGAGCGCTTTTATTGTTTAAGAAAAAGTGTTGTGGGTGGGGAATGTCTTAAATAGAATTATTCGATTACATAATAACTAATAAGTCACCGTTTTGCACTATGGAGTTGAAGCTTGTCCCAGAAATTGATGAAGATATCATGACGTTGACGATACAAGAGATAAAAACTCGAATTCGCGAAGTTTTTTTTTCTAGAATCACAACTGAAGGGTGTGAAGACTCAGCTCCTATCTCAGCACGGATTGTATTTATCGGTGGATACAAGTAATGGGAATGTGCAAGGACAAAAGGACCCCGATGCTTCGACATTTTTTTACCTCATTCCTGTCGGACTGCGCGTAGTGAGCATTCAGCAATGCGAGACTTTGCTGTATCTGGGAATGAACAGCGAAGGACGACTCTTCACAACGGTTAGTGTAAAGCATAAACGCTCACGTGTAGAGCCACACTGATCAATGTGACGCACATGCACTAAGGCAGGCATGGGCGTCGGAAGGATTTTTTCCAGGGGTGCCACTAGGAGATTTTTCCAAAATTTGTCCAGGGGGGCCAAAAGTAGTGAAATTTGTTTTTTCCCACTGAAAACTAAAAAAACAAATTTTTTTGCTAAAAATTTCAAAATACAGGGGGGCCTTGGCCCCCCCTT
>JGI24021J15306_10006756_pt1 | contig 13887 bp, 9 predicted proteins | sample Ectturendosymbi1_FD_15306 | JGI IMG/M metagenome (IMG submission 15306) | reverse complement strand
GCGTGAATATTGAGTCACGTGTTACGTAAAACGCTGTGTGAACATGTGAACGGTTTGTGCCCAGCCGGATGGCTCAAAGAGCAGTCTATTACAAAGCACTGTTTCCAGTCCGTACGTACTTGTCCATATAGTTGGGCCACCGGCCGCAACAGTATTTAATGCTGTTTCATAGGTTTAAAGTGCTGATGTGGAGAAAAAATGATCGTGTACACCGGGCCAGCTTATGAAAAAAAGTTATGGTCCTCTTCAGCGGAAGCATGACACCGACAGCCCATTGTCTAACAACTTGCATTTTATACAACTTGTACTGGAAACCTTGTTTGTTTGTGGTGTGTCTGTGTTTGCACATTTTTCTCACAGTATTGCTTGCACCTGTACAGTCTGGCTCTTTGTCACCGCCTGTTTTTCCGACGCAACAGCTCCCTTAAAATAGGTATTCGGCGGCGAGTCAATCTTCGCGTGCAGCATCGACGCAATACCGCAGCGCCCTTTTACAACTCGGAGCAGACGTTTTTTGCAGTTGACGATTTTTAAAACCTGACAGGCTACGTCTTTCAACTTATCCATCCTGCAAAGTAGATATTTTCCATTTTCATGTTTTCAATGTATTCGTCACTCACCGTCAGCGAAGCGAATGTATGACTTTACAAGAGACTTTAATCCAGGCCCGCGACCATGGGAGGCATAGCGGGGCTAACCCCCGAACACACACTCATTCACCCCAAACCCAAGCTCTTGTATCCCCCAGTAAACCCATTGCAACAGCATATCGTCGTTTCAGAACTCGCCCACTCCCCGATGAGAAAGCCGAAATGCGCGACAATGGTTTCGTACCCCAAAACAACTTTTGCCGAAACTGAAGAGATGCAATATCGTAATTTTATATACGATTACTGCTGTTGTGCAAAACGTAAAAAGAAACAGCTTACTGATCAGGTCAAGAGAAAAAATAACAGATTCTACTGCTTTATGCAGGAACTCACACCTCTCAACGTGCCACTGACCCAAACTGGCAAAACTGCTGCAACACGTAACAAACTCCGTCATGAATTACGTCAGCTATCCGATAAGGTTCAGCAGCTAGCTGTGCCTGTGGTGATTGACGTCAGCAAGCGGAAACCGGGTAATGTGCTGGAATGTTTGTTCATAAATAGGTGTTGAACTTGGCAGACGATAATGTCGAAATAGTTACGAATACGAAGAGAAATTTCTGAGGAATTCCAATCATTTCTAATAACTGCTGCATCAACGGTTTCGTCAGTGCTTGAAGGAAACAAGCATAATGGCCGCGCGTGAGGCGAATACTTTAAGGCAGCTTTCGGCGGAGATAGTCCCTGTATTTTGACATGATTTTTTTCGATCTATTAAATCGATTTTTTCCTAGCTGGTGTTCATGGTTACCGTCGTGTTAATCGCTATTGAGCATAGGAATGATTCCTGGTGATTTTCCTCATGTTATCATACAAGCAGACAAAACTTGATAAAGCTTCCAATGTGAATAAGTTAATAGCGTGCAAGGCGTAAGTTGTGAACTCGGCAACTGTAAAAAAATATTTCCTATTTCGAAAAGATATTGCTGCAGTAATTTGCTAAAGCTGGGCGCTAGTTGCTAATCCAACAACTTTTTATCTCGTTCAACATCACTTTTGTTGCCAAAATATTTCTCAGGATTTTATCCAACCGGTTCTGCTGCTCCGTATGAAAAGATGAAGCAGCGTGAATGGGACATACGGCTCGCCTGTCAGAAGCTTCAAGAACTTGAAATTGAAACGCAGCAGGTCTTGGCCATAGAACGGAACAACCAGATCCAGGGCAGTTTCGCTTCTTTCCCAACCCCGCAGTTACTCAAAGTAAGAAGCTTTCGAAGCGCACAGTTTGTCCAACTTTTTATAAAGTTCGTCCCATTTCGACAAACAAACTCACTCTGATTCAAAGGCGGTCAGTGCATATTTTATCGTTGCCTTTACCAAACGTTGCCAGCAAACTGTTTATGAACATACGGTATCATGGTACGTTACAGACAGTTTGTTTAATGCTTCTTATAGCCAAATGTTTGAGAACCACGATTTCCCAGCCGTTGCTGTAGTACAATATTGTGTAACCTAAACTCTGATTGATTGAAAGTTTAGCTTTATTGGATATCTGTGCTGTATATCAAAGCTTCTTTCTTCGTGTTCACGCAGAGCATCACAGATGTGGAGCCGAAACTGGTCGGTTCCTTGCTCATGCCTGGATCACAACAGACTGTTTCGCAAAAAGGAGAAAAGCTCCATTTGCGCTTCGACCGACTGCATCAAATTCACCACTTGTCACTGCAGATGTGCTCGTCGTAACTGATCTTTGCTTGAATCAGTGTTGTGATAAATGAACTTAGATCGTGTGCACTTCTATCCTCTGCGTCGAATATCCTCGCAGGCGCAGCATGCCTCTAGGATCTGGCGAAGCTTCTGATAACATGCATGATGGAGTGTTGCTAGTGTTGCGAAACGCCTTTTCCCGAATCGCCGATGGTTGCCAAGCAATGGCGTCTCGAGAAAAAGGAGGCTTGTGTCTCTAGGACATGGTGCGAATAAGTGTCAAAATTGCCGTAGAAATGATTTTAAAATCAAGAAGAATTACCAACTCGGCTGTCTACTCAGATGCAATTCTTACGTGTTGTAATTTGTCGCTCTAACTGTTTCGTTGGGGAATTGCGTTGAGGTCGCGTTTGGTGAAAGTTCTAGTTTTGCTTCAAAGAGATCCTCGGCAGTTGTCAAACATTTTTTGTGCAAGTCCAGGTTTTCATGAAAAGTTATGGAAACACATTAATTTGATAGCTTTACTTCGTTACCGTTTCATCAGAACATTGTCATTCGTATTAGTTAGAAAATAAAGTGTACACAGCTGCAAACCGATTTGGTCCAGTTGTTTTGATTCAACGTAGATACAGAAAAACTGACAGCTTAGTACGGGTGGGTAGTACAAGACCAAATGGCATTTTTGTATCCTTGCTTGTCTGTAATGTCTCTGATCCGAGGCGTATGCCCAATAACCTTGATTCCAAAACGTCCTAGTCTTCTACTGAGTTCAATCTTGATTTGTGCTGCTTAAAAGAAGAAAGAATTAAAGATTAAGTATTAGTTTTCGCAATAGCGTAGCTCAGCGGTGGGGAACCTATTTGCTATCACGGGCCGCGTGAATTGCGCATTATCGCTTGCGGGCCGCAAAATCAAATAATTTTATCCTAAAATTATATTGTCTGCCTATGAGTTAAGAGTGGCTTCTCTTGACTTGCTATCTAAGTACCTGCTTAACATTGAGCTTCGTTTTGGCGCGGTGTTGTACTCTAACTTGGGAAACAAAAATTGTAATGCGGGCCATATCAATTGTTCAGGCTGGCCGCAGGTTCCCCACCCCTGGCATGGCTGTTTTCATATTTTTGAACAGCTATTGTCGGCATTCTGCAATGTTTTACTGTTTCTTTTGGATTATAATGTTGCTGTGTAGCAGATTTAACAATAAAGAAATGGCAGAGTGTGGTCAAGTTATTCTGTCACCTGTCGCGCATTTCCAGCAGATTTTATCTCTTGATTCCAAACAGTTGGGTGGAGTTATGTTTGTGTCACATTTCCACGAAATAGAAGTAAGCTGAAAAGCGTCCTTGATGTCAACAAACATCGAGTACCACAATGCCTGGGACGCAACGGCGATGGAACAGGAAGCTACACAGCCAACCAACTGAAGTCGTGCCTTCATTAAAAGTGAACGCAATACAATGTGATTTCGAAAAATAGAAGTCTTGTCGCAATAAACTATATTTGCCTGAATTCGGCCTTAACTTCAACTTTGTTTTGCCACGATTGGTCGAGGGTAGATTTTAACGTGAAAAAAGTGAAATGTACACAATAACCGCTGGTTTCGTTGCGACGCGAAATTAACCGTATGCTCGGGCATTTTTTCGAGTGCAAATTGCGTAAACTCTTCAGACTCCGCTTTTGTGAAGATAAATGAAATATTTACCCAGAATTTTGGCAACAAATCTTGATGGGTCCAATTGAAGTTTTGTTTCTTTTCTACGAGTTTCAGCCGATGCGCTCCCGTCTAAAGTTTGTGCGTGAAACGCTCTCGCGGCCATTTGCCTAATCGTTACGCTGTTGCTATGATGCTGCACCTCTTATACAATTATATTTTCGATCTTTAAGAACGCGACGTTGTGCATATAAACGGTGCGCGCAGAAAACTAATGACAGTTTGTGTTTGATCATGCACGTAGCTGTCGAGCTGCTCATTGCCGTGGAAAGTTTATTGTACACCAGATAGGTAGGATAATGCAGTTGTCTCGTGTGAATTCGTCAATGAGTTGTTGATTCAATAATACAGGGATGGCCAACTCGCGAGCCGCATGCGGTTCTTTTCCCGGTTTCATTGGGATCTTACGTGAATACCGTTTTCATTTGTGTGTAAGTCGCAAAATTTCGTACCAGTTGTTCACCTTGAATATCGGGTGATTCTTACAGGCGAGGTGCGGCTTCCACGCGCGAGCGCATTTAGGACCCCCAGACGGGGGGAGGGCGGGTAAAAAGGGGCCCCCAAATCTGACTGAGTACCTTTGTTACGGCATATAGAGACACCAAAACTGAACTCACCAAGAACTGATTTCACACATTTCCACTTTCAATGTTCATATTTATCTAATACGACAGGGGTGGCCAACTTGTCTTTGACTGGCATCGACTAGAAAATTTTTTCATAACTCACGATCGACCGGTCGGTAATAAAGTCACAAGTACAAAATGTCATAAAGTGCAATGTTTTTCATTTTTATGTAGTTTCTGGAATATCCATCGAAAAATTCTTTTTATCTATCTTGTCAATTCAATGCAAAATCAGCCGCGATCGAACAACTGACACTCGGCGATCGACGTGTTGGCCACCCCTGTAATACGTCAAAGAAAATAGCTTCGTTGTCAGCATTTGTCTTGATAAGCTGGCTGTTGTGCAAGTAAAGTTTGCTTTATCCATGTTGACTGTTAGCATTTTTGGTATAGCCCAGTAAAAAATTATTCAGGAAAATTAAGTTGTAGACCAGTTGCGTAGCTAGAGGTTTTAACCAGGGTGGGAGATGTAGCTGAAAGAGGCCCACTGGCCACCGTAGGGGCTCCTCGCCAACATTCATAAAAAAGTTTAGAAATAAAACTGTATCCGGATGTGGGTGTCTACAAACTAAAACCTGAAATAACCGGAAAACAACAGTCCAAAAACTTCCGAAAAACGCAAAAAATAACTTACTGAAAACCAAAAAAGTACTGACTATCAAAATATAAGAAAAATGGGGCTCAGTTTTTGCATTTAGCTTGTCAAATGGAGGTTCGCACCCTTGTACGCCCGTCAGTCTCACCAACTTTTTTAGCCCTGTGTTGTATCCTTTCACTGTACAAGAATATGCAATAACCGGTATATAATTATATAAAATCTTATTCGTAGCCCGAGCCTGTGTTATGCAATGTATCTTGCATCAGAGTTGTCCAATGAAAACTCGAAAATTTACGCCACTGAGAAATCCAGTTATTTAACCGTAGCACTGTGCCCAGTGGTGGACCTCGGCCCAATTATGGGCCTTAACAGCACTTTTTATTGGGCGGCGCAACACTTGTTGTGGGCCGTGTTTGCTGCGCCGGTTGCGTGAGATCAAACATAGGCTACCTTAACAACTACGTAGAACACTGGTTGTTTGATGTTAGTACGGCATTGATGTTGTCATTATAGGGCAGGGGTGGCCAAACAGTCAGAGACAAAGAGCCACATTTCTTACTGTGTCACCGCAAAGAGTCACATCATACACGTGGGCACACTTGAATATCACCCCATCTCTTCCTCACTCAAACACATATCTTTGCTCAACTGGATTTATTGTAAATACCACACACCAATATGACAATGACGGAACTTCACAAGCCATTTATTGTTATGCATGTTATTTAGTAGGATTTCTGTTATTGCATAAGACCCACATGAAACCGGACAAAGAGCTGCGGGTTGGCCACCCCTGTTATAGGGTTTATTACATTAACATAGCATTATTGCTATGTTACAGATAACTCAATACAACATAAATTTGAAATTGGGCATTCAAAAAAAGCACGGACTTTTAATTACGACTGAAAGGGCATGGGCGTCCGCAAGGGGGCAAACGATCATTCGCCACTCACTTTTGGAAATTGGGACTAAGAACGAAAAACTTCTAGCAAACCTCAAGTCAGGAACTTAATTCCGATTACAATGATTTCATTCTTGCATTGACAGTTTATTTGCCGGTATAACACCCATAGTGCACAAGAACCAGGTTCACTGCCCAGGTGTTGTGCAGTTATGCGGTTGCAGTTCACTCATGTCCGCTGGTTTGCCTATCTGCAGAGGCAAGTTACGAAACTTGCGTGCAGATTGTTCTACAGTTGGGCTTTATTGCGCGACAATAACATGGCAACTAATCTTCATGTGTTCGCTTCAAGTTACGGTAGTTAGCAGGGTGTGTTGAACGCAGGTAACGCAGGAGATACCCGCATGCAAGTGTTGAACAGAAGTAATGCAGGGAGACAGTGAGTTCTGATAGCGGATAGCCACGTACTTTTACAGCCTATGTGTAAAAAGAAGCACGATAAGTTTGAGAAATCCATTATTAGTGTGAGACCGAAAGCTTGCCCGGTTTAAAAGTCAGTAAAGACAAGCAAGGATTTATTGAAAGAGTGGTTGATAGCTTTGGACGAGATCTTAGACGTTTACAGCTCTTGCTTCTAAGTGATGCTGGCAACTCTTGCTAGGTAAAATAAAGACAAAATTATGGTTTTGTTAAAGACCATGGCAATTTGCTGCTTTGTAAAAAAGTACCCTGCTTGAGAAATCTGTGGATAGTTTGTTTTGTAACTTATCGCAATATACCTGGCTATCCCTGCCAACGAAGTGCATTTGTGGCTGTTGCCGTAAAATGCAGCAATTTCTTTTTGTGTGGAAAGGGAAAAGCGCTTTGTCAATGTCCGTTTGGCTTGCATCGTCAACAACCTGAAATGGATAAGCAAAATGTCGACGTTGCCGCCCCTGGAAAAATTTCTGCGAACGCCCATGGAATGGGGGCCTGGGGCCATTCTAACCAAAGTTCGCCGATCACTGCTGTACGTAGTACTGCTGAACGGAGTTTCAGCAAGTTGAGGCTAATCAAAACGTTTCACAGATTAACTATAACTGATGAAAGGCTAATAAATCTGGCAATGATATCTATTGAAAGTTGAAACTGCGAAAACATTAGATATGACTGAGTTGACAAAAACATTTGCATTTGTGAAAACTTGGAAAAAGTCATTTTCCTAGCTTGAAATATAGCAAATGCTTAAGTCTGTCTCCTGCATATATTTTGTTGATGCTGAAGAAACATGCTTTTATGAATATATGTTAAAACAAGTTTGTTTTTTGTTTATATAGATATGTGTTAAATGCAGTATATTGTATATTGGGGGTCCCAACGTCCAGGCTCGGGGGGGGGCAACCACTTAGCGCCGGCCCTGCGTGTTAGTTACCGTGTTGCGTGGAAGCGCGCTTCGTGGTTCGCGCAAGAACATACACAAGCGATCACAATGTGATCATCACATTCACGCGACTTTGTACATTTGTCATTATCATGTTGGTGTGTGATATTTGCAGTAAATCTAGCTGAGCCAAGGTATGTGTGTGAGTGAGGAAGAGATGGGGTGATGTTCATGATGTGTTCCCAGCGCCGGATTTAGATGGTGGGAGGCCCCATGCGCGGATACAAAATGTTTAGGTAGGGGAGGATCGATGAAGTCACTAGTACTTCCGCATATCATTAATATTGATGACGTAATCTTGTGACGTCACATTTGTTAACTCAGCTGTAACAAAACTTTATGATGCAACATGGTATTTGACAATGATTAGCGATTTGTGAAACTTGCAAAACCAGTCGTTAGAAGCATCGCGTCTTTTTTTAATATTAGCTTGAAAATAGTTTTGAAAATTTTTTGGAAAAACTTTCTGGGCGATCCAACGTTTTCATCATCTCAAAACGCCAATCCTCGCTCAGCAATATATTTTTCAACACACCTTTGTGAAGGAGAAAAACAAAGCCAGCTTCTGTCAACTACTTCGCCATTGTGGATTCTGGCGACGATTGTGGTACATTTTCGTGACAAATTTGTCTTTTCTATGTTGTGGAACATCATGTTTCAAAAATGACTTTTCATCACAATGTCAAAAAGAGCCTGTTTCATATTTCAACCAATATTCCCACATTTTTTCGGTATATTGGCTGGCCACAGGGCCCAGAGACCGATTTCGTTGCCTCCAGTGGCAGTGCCAGCCATCTCATCTATCGCGTTTTTCGGTGATACAACTTGACGTTCTTCTGCTACTGCACTGCTGGCTAAACTAGGTCTATTCCATCGTTATGTAGATCTGTCACAGTGTCACAACACGTTCTTCGATTTTCTGCCCTCGTACAAGTTCCGCAGAAATTTCTCCACTGGACTTCACTGCCACTGTAAAATAGTCACTTGAATGTTTCTTGCTTTGACTGCAATTTATTCCTCTCTCATTTTTGCCTCTTTTGCTTTTTACGTCTTTTAGAACCACTTATTAAGTTCTACACTTGTTAAGATGGCGATGCCCCTTCTGTCCATGTCTATTTATTAATAAGCTTAATAAGGCTGCCACATTTTCGTCGCAAAAAGGGAGGACAACTTATGACTGTCACTTACTTGAGTGTATTACCTGCACAATACAGATATATCTGACATGAATAATACACAGTCACGAACGATCCTTGCCTTCTCTCAGTCTCTGAGTTTTCTCAGTGCTGATTTATCTTGGCTTGATATGTACATCTGATTGTCTCTATGGAATCCTTAATTACCTTCACAGTGGCTAAACACGATACAACCTCAACAAACGACGCTTTAGACTTCTCAATATTCTGAACACGCTCAATGAAGCAACCAGAAATGATTGCAAATGTCTTAAACAGGGTTCGCTCAGAGAATTTTCAAAACAAAGGTTTCAAAACAACAGTTGGCTTGTCGATCGACATGAAGTATGAATGTGAAGCTGGGTACACTTGAAGCATCCTTGGCAAGCTAGGATAAAGTGATAGCCACCTGACTACGCTGTGAGAAATAACTTTTTGGTATTTAATATCCACAAAGCCACAATAGCCTTTTCACTCTTTTTGCGAACTTTGTAAATGCAACCACACGTAATTCACTCAGCTTCAAAATCATTTAGTCCTTTTCTGAAAAAAGGATACTTCTGACGAATTTCTTCATTTGTCAGCACTGCTGATTAGCTATACTTACTAGAAAGTACTACACTAAAGCTATGTACAATACATTGATCATCATATCACGGTTCATCAGCAAAGCTAGTACAGTACCTATAATGGAGTGAGCAGTCCGCGCTCCAATGCCAAAGTCGCTGAGTATTGAAAAACGATTTACCACTGTTATGTGACGATTAATGTGAAAGCATTCCCGCCTTTTCAAACCAAAATTAACTCACGAAAACATAGTTTTTAACTTGCAGGCCCTCCCATAAGCTAAGCTACGTCACCAGCTCGTATCTTGTTGCTGTTGAGTAGGGACAGCTTACTATACGTAGCCTCAATACAATATCATAACCAGTGACGTAACTGAGGGGGGCAGAGGGCAACTTTCCCCCCTGGAAAGCTAAATGTGAAAACCGGTCTCCCACTTAAATTATATTTCAGTTTTAGCACTTTTTTGATTTTCAGTAGGTTGTTTTTGTGTGTTTTTCGGATTATTTTCCGGTGATTTAAGGTTTTAGATAGCCTACCATACCCGGATTCACCATCATTTCTCAATTTTTTTTCTGGGTGTTGACTAGTAGACCCCGTACAGTGGCCAGTGGGCCTCTTTTATCTAAGTTTACCACCCTGGCTCAAACCTTCAGTTACGCCACTTATTATAGCTATGTAAAATAAGAAATATAAAAAGGAGTATATTTTGACATTTTTCAATGTCCTAGGTGATTATTTCATTTCTCACGAAAAGCGTGGACATGCAATCCAAAAAGAGGACGTATGGTAGCTCTACTTAACAATGGTATTCATATGTGGCCTGTGCATATCCGAGTAAGACCAGCGATGTAGCCCTAACAAAAAAGGAGTGGAAACGCACCAAAAACAATAGCCGTTTTGAAACAGCTTCAAACTCATTTTAAAGCGAAAATTGGAAAAGGTGTGGGAACGCCGTTGCCACGCGTTCCCGCCCCGCTACACCCCTGAGTAAGGCCGACGCAAAATCCAGTAATGAGTAGAGACGTAAGTTAACGCATTCTACGTGGCTTGGCCTTGCATTAACTAGATTCAGATACCTGACCAACTTACAGGAAAACAATAAGTGTACTAGTTGTTTCGGCACAATATCGAATAATATACTAGTGAAATACTGCCATCTGGACGACCGATAATTTAATAGTGTCTAGGAACAAACTTTCCTCGCTAATAAAAATGACTACGTGGCATACACATGTCATACATATGGCTAAACACATGAAAATGGTGGGGGGCCCTGGGCCCCCCTCTAAATCCGGCGCTGTGTGTGCCCATATGTACAATGTGACTGTTTGCGGTCACACAGTAGGAAATGTGTCTCTTGATATGTGACTGATTGGCCACCTCTGCAATAGCAATTTCTGTGAAGAGGTCGAATAAGTATAAAGTAGAGAGAGTGGTTGAAGGCAGTGAATCCGCTTGATACTGTACTTCGTTTTCGGGTATTTTGTCGAGTGTGATGGATTGTCTGTTGTCCCGTGCACTAACTGCGTAGATACCCGGATTTTTGTCTAGTGTTAAATACTGTGTGTTGCCGATGTGGTTATAATGCAAATAGTGATCCCGTGATCCAGAATTGCGTGAAGTCTAAACTTATTGATTTACATTTTTCTTTTTATTGATTTGCAGATATTGAGGCATCATTTAATAGCGCAAAGTGTTTCTTCAAGTACTCGCAAGTTGCAGCGAGTTCCTGTGTAGCATTCAGCGCAGAACCGTCGCCAGAAAATCTTCAATAGGGGGCTTTACGCTTGTGCAGGTGGGCTTGACATGCGAAAATTTGACAAACACCCCACTGATTTATAGTGTTTGTTATGTGAATTTGTGGGCCTTGGAGTTTTGTTTCGGGGCTAAGGCGCCCCATGACGACGGGATTGATTCGACGTCCGTGATCCAGGTGGACGAATTGATAGATCTTGAGGCATACTCCAAACAAGTCGCAGTGAGACTGTTCGAGTGATTACGACACCCCGGTCTTCAAACATGTCGTTTGTGAATGATTTAGCACCCCGCGTTTCAAACAGGAAGATGCACCAACCAGGGAGCGGTCGGATATCAGCACAAGCAATGGCCCTACGGCCGTCTAACTGTGCCCGTCGTCTTTTAGACGGGATTCCGACTATGCGTGTACCCATAAATTTTAATAGGTGGACAAACAACAACCGAGCCTCAACATTTGATTATTTAATGTCCCTTGTTTTTAAAGCATCATGCATAAAATGTGCATTTGTCTTGACTTTTTTCCAGAACAATTGTGTTCAGATTTAAGCCGGCAAATGTCAAGTTTTAAAAGTTTGTTAATGAAGTTCCACGCTTCTACTTGGGCAATTCCACCATTTTCTCGTAAAACTTTCCTGCACGATCAAATGCTTGTGGAAATATCGATGATACGAAGCACCATAGGTGCAGGAGCAGGCAAATTTTTGGGGGTGCGAAGGATTTTTTCCGAATTTCCCCAAACTTTCCCGAAAAATACTCCAAAGAAAGTGACATAAAAAATCATGTTGGGCGCATTTTTTCAAATCAAGGCACATCAAGCACCATTTTTGTCCAAATTTGCCCGAAAAGAACTAAATAAAAACATGACCTCCAAAAAAGCGTCTGCTTTGATTTTGGGTGCGATTTTGGTAAAATCAAAGTACATACAGCAATGTTACGAAGGTTTTCACAAGTTTCCACAGATTTTGCCCGGATTTTCATCAAGGCAAACGTTTTGGGGGTGCAGTTGCACCCCCGCCTCCTACACCAGTGCGAAGCACGATCTGCAACATAGTTTTGGCAGCCAATACTGCAGCTGGGCAAGAAGTCATCACAACCACCATTACGATGGCGCTTTTTATGTTTACACGCTTTTGATGTACACAAACACTCAATCGAAGCCGAGCAGCGACTTTGCTCTGAGACACCGACTTGCAATGTAGACCTACAAAATTATAGCGCAAATACTGCAAGACGTGGATCCTCTTGTTGTCCAGTTGTAAGCGACTAATTGACGTACGCAGCTAGTAATGTAAATGCTCGAGTTTGTCAACGCGTTTGAAAAATGTGTGGATTTTCGATAATCCGTAAAATGTTTTGGCTACGTTCGACTAATCTTTGTAGCTACTTACTTTCTATTTATTCCTATTAGAATAAGAGATGATGATGTCTACATAGTAGTCGAAATATATACCCTGCTTTGTTTAAATTGATTTGATGAGACATTGCTAATTTAAGACTATTGAGATGTACAATGGAAAATGTAAACACCATGGCCAGTGGCGTGCAGAGGTCCGGTGATGCCCGGGGCGACTGCTTGATTGTATGCCCCCCTACGAAATTCTAATATTGAGCAGTGGCGTATGGTGGTCATTGTCACTGGGTATACGCTATTTGTGACGTCACAATATGACGTCATATTAACGTTTGCAAACCAACGTTTTGGCGAAGTTTGTTCATAGAACATGCATATTGTATTCTACACGCACTCTCCTTACGCGTTGTTGTACAATGTGTCACTGTAATGAACATAATTATCAGCGCTCCAAGTTCGGAGACCGGAGCAAACGACAGCACTCATCGCTGGGACAGAGCAGTTCATTACTGCAAAATATCCGGCAACGCGTCAAAACAGGAGAGTAGAACACAGTCTGTGCTACGCCAATGCAGTTCACAACTACAGAATATAAGGCTACGCATTAAAACAGTGGAGTACAACATACTCAGCCAGTAGCGGACACAGGCTAATTTGGTGGGGGGGTGCGACGTCAATTTGCAATGAACCCACTGCTTCACAGAACCATAATCCGTAAATCAATCACTTTTGCATACGTACAGTTACGAGGAAACAAGTCTAAGGTTGGTTTTAAGAAAAAGCTTGAGTGATAAAACTGGTCAAACTTTAACACTGCATCGCTACAGAACCAACGAGCAATGTGGCACATGACAACGATCTGACGTAGACACTGGCGTCGGCGCAGGTACATCGAGGGCTCGAGATAAAAAGTTCACGTGACGGCATAATACTTATCATCACTGTAGGTTACGTTTGTTACAACACAATTACCGGTGACATTAGCCAGCATAGTGCAGTAGCGCTGTTTAAACTTGTATGTTGCAGCAAGTGAGCGTAGTCACTTGGATGCGGTTTGGATCAGTGCTTTTGAAATGGGGAGCCCTCCAGTTTTTAATTGTCGTTTGGAATAGTGTGCCAGACCCATAGTAATTTGTGTATAACATTTGTTATTGCAGGTAATTTGTATGAACTAATAACAAGAAGTCGGTTGATTGTGTTTATTTTGCAGCCGAAATTATGAGAACGGAAAAAAAGAAACAATTCCTAATGAGTGAAAGCACGAAAAAAGGAAATCGAGTAAGCACGATCATTCATGGGCGTCCGCAGAAATTTTTCCAGGGAGGGGCAACGTCGACATTTTGTTTATCATTTTCAAATTGCTGACGATCAGTGTTCGCTCTAAAATAATTTTACACTGAGCAAATATTTGTTTTAGTGAGCATGATATTTTAGGGCTGAGTAAGTGGAGTTTTCAATGAATTCCAAACTTTGTGAATTA
>JGI24021J15306_10006755_pt1 | contig 13888 bp, 7 predicted proteins | sample Ectturendosymbi1_FD_15306 | JGI IMG/M metagenome (IMG submission 15306) | reverse complement strand
TTCGCATGCAAGTGGTTTTCACAGTCGCTAAATTCTTGGCCATTGGCTTCGTAGTAGTTGGAGGAGTGGTGTATTCCGCCCAAGATCCTTCCGTCGCTGAAAATACTTTCAGAAATCTTTTCGATTCCGAGACATTGAAAAGTATTACGTTTTTCACTCTATCAAGATCGTTTTTCCAGGTGGGTCGGTTAACCTACGATCATTGTGATTTTTGACCACAACCGAATCTTGTGTTTTGTATCGGAAACAAAAAATTTGAAAAAGATTGAAAACAGTTGAAAAATATTTTGCAAGTTGTTCATTAAAATTTCTTGCAGCATCGAAAGATATGTGTTATTTCCATTAAACCTTCTCAAAATATGTCGCCAAAAATTGCCCAACCAAGATTATACTTAGGGCAACCAAAAGTCAAAAAAGTCAAAAACTTTCTGCCTTACCAGTTTATGAAAAGTCCACAAACCAAATTTCACGCTGATACCATGCGCGACTCCAAAGTTATTACGTCAAAAAGTCAAAATTTGTCGTTTGGTCAAAATTTCTTGCAGCACAGATTTTTCTCTTTATCGATATTTTATTAAAGCTACTACAGCAGATATTGACGTGCTTTTGCAAGTTTAGTTGCAATTCTGACATACTACTAGATTTTTTGCGAGTTCTGGCATAATGTTGTTGTTTAGCTCGCTACTAGACGATTGAAAGTACGCTAGGCGTGGTAGTACTTAATGTTGAAGTATAATGTAGAAACTTGTCAGTATTTATTGACACTGGATGTTTCTCATGTGCGTTTGAATTAATTTTTGCCTGCGGTTTTCTACCTCTAGTTTCGTTGGGTCTTTTACACTTTTGATTTTCATTTTATTTTACCGGTGAAAAGATTTTTAACCTGTCGTCTTGATTTCTAATGCATGCTTTGTATTCTGCATTTCAATTACAAACGCAGAAAATTGATAGGTCAAAATAAAGTCAAAATTTGTAAATCATAAAGTCGCAATTTTAAGTATTTAGGTTAAAAAATTGATTGCCCTAATTATAGTAGTTGTAATAACAATTCTGCTATTTTTATGTTTTTGGAAGATTTTTAGGTCAGAAATACGAACACCTGTATGGAAATGCAAGTTATTTCTTTCATTTTTAGGTGATGTTCACGTATTTTGGTTGGAACAGTTTATGCTACGTAACAGAAGAGATGGAAGATTACACCAGCATTTCTCTTGCAACAGTGTACTCTGTGATTTTCGTTACGGTTTCTTACCTCATCATAAACGTGGCTTACGTTTTAGGTAAATACGTTTTTTCGTATTTGAGTAACAAAATTAACCTCCTGTTTAGACAAATGACCGTCTTGCATGCCTACTGGTTTTCTGAGATATAGCTACTGAATCCAACTAGCAAAATGCAATATTTTTTATTTAAAAATCATCTTTTCAAATCATTTTACGGAAAGCCATTTATTTTCAATTTGATCAAATACGTCAGCAAAAGAGTTATTCAATTCAACCTTAAAAATTGGCACAAAACAAAAATTGCATGTCGGTATACGTTACTGAAGTAGGCTAAGTCCAACCAGATTATAGCGAATTATACAAGTCTGCGATTTTGAAAAGAAAGTTTATAATATCATCAACCTCAGAGAAATCACTGTGCTTCATTTTACTTATTAAGTGGGCATTATTAATAATTCTGAGATTCGAATAAAAACAGATTATGCAAGTTTTTGCATGGTTGAACTGAACAACCTTTTCAAAAGTATAGTTATGTGGAATACTGTAGGTCGAAATGCTAAAAATGCATGATAAAAGTAATATTGAGAATGTTTCCGTGGCTCATGATTAATTTCTCTAAATTCAGACTCGGCAAGGGTTTTTTAAGGCGTTCTAGGTACCCGATTCGAGTCCCTAGACTTTCAAATCTGGTCTCTAGAATCAGAGAAAATTATCATCGGGCCCCTAAAATCAGAGAAAATCGGGTCCCTAGAATCAGAGAAATCGGCTCCCTACAGATCCATACTTGGTATCTAACACTTTTCTTAAAAAAAAACTGGACTCGACAAAGATTTCTGAACAAATTAGTCATGCTTGCAGTTCATTGGAGCAGTAGTAGCTATTAAACTACCTGAGAAGGAAACAAAAACAAGCAGATAAATTAGCTCTTCAGGCGATTGTTTTATTATTAGCTGACGTTTCGTCCACCTATTCAAGTGGGCTTCCTCAGGGCAATGTTTAATAACAAGAAACAATGAGCAGTAAGACGTACGAAGACAAAAAACACAAAACTGACCATCACGTTATAGGAATGGGTGACAGCATGCCACAGAAAAATGGTGGAAGTGTAAACTGGAAAAACGCTGGGAGATGATGAATTATAACAACACAATAAATAGCGTAAAACCTACATAAAAATGCACAAAAAATGGTTAAATAGTGTGAAGGTTTGGGATAAAATAGAGAACAAATAAAGTGTAACATAGTGAAACTGAAGTGTAAAACTTGCGTTGTGAGACTTGGCAAATTTACAGGCACAAAGTAAACAAAAACTTTTGCTTTGATATTCGATATTTTCATAAAAGCATGCGTGTGGTATTTTCAAACTGCAGTACTCGGTTACATTTTCAGAAATTTAATCATTTAAACTGAATCATTAAAACACCTCTATCTTGGGTTTCCAGTGTTTTGCATGACATGTCACCAAATCAATGATTTCAATATTCACACATGCACAGTTTTACCACCTGCGGAGATGATGAAAACGTCTGCTGTGGCGGCTAGTTTCGCTCAAAAAGTTATCCATGGTGGATCTTGGGCAGTTTCTGCTGTGGTTGCTTTGGTTGCACTTGGATCATTCCATGGAACTGTTCTAACTTATGGAAGGGAACCATACGTTGCAGCTCGACGTGGCCATTTACCGCAGGTGAGCTCATTGATTTGAAGACAACTGTGGAAAAAATATTATCAAATTTGCTTTTATTAGTTTCTAAAGCACAACATTTAACCTAAGTCTGAATTTTACTCAAGCATTGCTGTCTAGCATTCTAAACACATCTGCTGATATATTACAATAATCTTCTAAACAGTGTTTTCAATTTTGTTGTACCTGGATATGGAGTGCCTGTGGCCCAGCTTTTCATGTGCGATGTAACAAACTTGGTGTTGGCATCAACGCTTCACAGCTTTTAGCTTTGAAAAACATATGTCAAATATGTAACTAACTTGGTTTTAGTGCAATTTCAACGAAACTTTTCAAATTACCTGTGTCAGATGTTGACTGTATATTACAGTGCTCGCGTGTGTAGGAAGGCAGTGTCATTTTGTAGAGTAAACTATCTCTTTGTTTGCGGGTCCAGATCTGGACTGTCTCATTGAAAATAAACGCCTTGTATCCAGAGGAAGGCCCAAAAACGAAAGCCGAAAGCGTTGAAAGCACAAGCAAATTTAATTCAAAATTACTGCCCCTCTCCCAACCGCGTCTGCAGCTTTGGATTTATGACTTGCAGTCTTGCAGGCAGTGTCAGTTCTTCAAGGCTTTGCTTTCATCGACATGACAGCATCAACAACATCGCTCTCGTAAAATTCAAGAAAGAGATGACGCTATCGAGCTAGTCTCGGTGAACATTTCAAGTAAAGGCGACCCAATTGATGTGGGAAACAAATCTTTCGTATTTTTTCACGCAGATCTTCGAAATGCTGCACATTCGTCGCTACACTCCACTTCCTGGTTTAATGTTAAACGCCTTTCCATGTTTAATTCTGGTGTATCTTGGCCAAATCGATTTGCTAATAGATGCCTTTGGGTTCGTTTCATGGACATTCATCGGTCTTGTTTCTGCAGCAGTGCTCATTTTACGAAGGAAAATGCCAAACCTCAGTCGACCATATAAGGTGAGAGACATCATCACGCTGTGCCTGCGCAGAAGCAAAGTTTTTTTGAACAAAGCTTTGCAAAAGCACTGGTGCGTATTTACAGAATTAATTATGTCTATGGTGAAAATGGCCCAATTGGTTGAACAACAACGACAGCCACCACCAAAACTCTTTGAAATGCGGTTTTAAATCACTTTTGTTAACTGCTTCTCAGGATATATTGCGTCATTTGCACGGATAGATATTATGCTTACTGGCCTGATTTATCCAAACTCCAACATACGTGTTTATCAGAAAAATTGTGTGGGGAAAGTAGATGAGCAATTTTTACTGGCTAATAACGGCATAAACGTTCGGATTAAGCCAGTGTAGTGATACGCTGCTAAGTTAGTGTAGTGAAACACGGCTTTGTTCCACTGCACCAACTTATTTATGAAAGCTCATTTCGTAAAAATAGAGAAACTAGTTTTTCTCAAACACTCCCCCTCAGAAAACTCTTCGCCTCCGCTGATGTTCCAAGTCGGTTACTGGCCTGATTTAAGAGCTTCATTACCTGTCAAATACTATTACTAGAAACCGATATGCTTAATTATTATTTATATTATAACCACTTACCAACGTTGTTAGTTAGTTTGTATGTCTCAGACTGGTCTGAAAGGATGTACATAACACAGTTGCTTTGGAAATTCCACAACTATACATCATATTTACATTTCAATAGTAGGTTATAGCCATTCTCACTAGCAATGTAAATTTCATAATTCTATAACCTTAATTTCATAATTCTATAACCTTAACAGAAGAACAAGAATTCAGTTACTCGCTTTGGCATGGATTCTACCAGTTTTTGGCAGATTTCCTTGATTAACTGTCTCCGTACCACACTCAAATTACGACCTCTATTACCTTGGTCATGGTGGTTTATTCCAATTTTTGTAACCGAGATTTTTTTATTCGTCAGAAGGTCTCAATGGGGTTATGATCTGGCGAGTTTCCAGGCCAATCTAACGCATTTAAGTTGTGTTTCCGGAAATCGTCTTCGCTTTTTTCGATGAAGTAGACGGAGCAAGTTGCTTTTGGAAATATTCCTCCACTGCCTGGAAATGCTCTTCTCATATCTGGGATGACCTTTCTTTCAATAACGTCAATGTGTTTGTCTGAATTAATCATACCCTCAATTGGCATAAGTGAACCTACTCCAGAAAAGTTGAAACTTCCCCAGACCATCTACTTTTGTGAATGTTTTACTACCTCAGTGAAACGGGCAGGGCTTAATTGCTCACTATTCTCCATCCTGACAAATCTGCTGTGCTTCCCTGAACGAAAAATGTCTTTCATCTGAAAACAGCACTTTTTTTTCCAGTTTTCTGTAGTCCAACATTTATGTTTTTTGTCCATTCCAATATTTTCTTCATTTTTTGAGTGAGAAGCTGCTTTATTAGCGGTTTCTTCGCCTTTGTACCAGCCTCCAGTAGGCAGTGTCGTACTGTACTTTAGCTTATCTGAATTCCAGCATGTATCAAATTTTTCTGTAAATCAAACCTCGTCTTCCTTACATACCTTTTGCAATGATTGTTTGGGTATAGTCCTAATGTTCCGCAAGCGTAACAATGCAACTCCGCTTTCTACGTGTAATATCTGCCATTTAAAATCGCAGAAATTTTCAACATATAGGCCTATGACTCTCACCTACACACAATAGAAAAAAACTGGTTTCATTTCATTCTTTAACAGCGGTCCCCAAAGTCCGGCCCTCGGGCCAGATCCGGCCCGGATTGAAGGGGTCCAATCCGGCCCGCGAGCTTTTTAAGGAATCTTTAGTATTGTAAAAATTTCGTGTAGATAGAGATGTAAGATGTAATTACACAAAAAGGAAAAAACAATATTATTGCTGTAATTGAGAATTTTATCCTGATGGGCTTTGAAAACCAAAACAAACCAAGCTTTCCGCTTTGATCTAAAGCTCAACTACAAACGTTAGAGTTGAAAAGTGATTTGCTCAGGAGGTAGGTCATTCATTTGTGATGTTATAGTTTGCGAACAAGACAGACAAGTAAACGTAAACACAGAAAATTGTAAGTTCATAGCTGCTTTTTTCATTGGAAATTGCTGCTCACCACCACCCGAATGTTGTATCAGGGGTTTCCAGGTTGGCATTTGCTGAATTGCAGACTTTCGGCCTTATTTAAAGCGATTTGGCTTGAGAAAATGCTTTTTGGCATGTTTTTTTTTTGGTAGTGTTGGCAGAAAAACGTTTTTTGGTATTTTTTAAAAACCTGTCTACTTTGAGCTTAAACTTTTAGTTTTTTATCCTTTTTGACTTTTATTTAAGCTATATAGCAGGGGTGCACAACTCAAATGGATATTCAGGTCAAAATTTTGCTTAAAACCTAGTTGCGGGCTACACCATGTCAAATGAATTGTCAAGCGAATTTGCCCCAGCATCCAAAAAGTTTGGGGACCGCTGTTCTATAACGCTATAGTTGATTAAAGTCGTATATGACGTCATAAAACATATTTTTCAACTGTTCCCACACGTCACGCAGTACTTAGCAGATGTGATCGGAGCCACTTTTTTGACTCCTACTCCTGATCCAAAAAGAGTGACTCCCGCTACTGTTCCGGGACTCATAAAAATTTATACTCCGACTCATGTTCACACTCCGAAAACTTGGCACCAAGAAGTAGAATCATGCGTTGTTCTCTCATGTACCCAGTCTCTTTTAGCTCTTTCACAACGGAATGCTTTCGGCACAATCACAATGAAACAACTACTCCTATCATTCCAATTATTAACCTGAACAAGTAAAGCACCACAGGCTACATTTAAAACACTTCACACCACTTTTATCACACAATTACATTTCCTCTCTTATATAGTAAACTTGCAAGAAAATAATGGCAAGTTTAGGAATCCATGAAGTAAATTGCAGTTTTGCTGGCTTGGCTGAAACTGCTGTTTTTGCATGTTAAAGACAGGCCTACATACACAGTTGTCTTATACATTTCACTAAAAATAACAAATTGTGAATATTGCTTGAAACAAGATACAGCGAAGACGTAAAACTTTCAGTAACCGACGTATCCACACAAAAAAAACTTCCTGTTATACAGAACTTAGGATTGGCTATGCGCCAGCCAGAACATAGCCCGTCAGTCCTGAGTTGTAAAAGGCGTAGGCGTAGCGTAGGGGGCCATGCCCCTCCAACATTTAAAAAATTTCTAGTAATTTTGTTCTTTGAGAGGCGACATTCCAAACAAAATACTGTTGCTAGCCTAAAATAAAACTTTTTGGGCTGACTACGCTTATGGTAAAAGGGCCTCATTTTGAAGCCCGAACCCGGCCCGAGCCCGACATATATTTTTGAAGCTCGATTTAGGCCAAATTTATTTACCGAGTCTAATTTACCGAGTCAAGATGTGTGCAACTGCGGGGTATTGTTGGCGTAGCAAACTAATTATGATTAAATAATTCACAAGTAATCATTTTTTATTGAAGATTTAATAAATTCCACTGCTTCAATAGGAACTAGCGACATAAGTGTCATTCGTTGCGAAAAAATTTTATATGCAGACCCGAAATCTGCCCGAAACATTTTGACAAGCTTAAGCCTGAATCCGGCCCGAAAATCCCGGTCCGACTTAGGCAGTTCTGCGTCAGTCCGCCACCCAGTCACCCACCCTCATCCTCAGCAGTCAGCACTGAATCGTTCACTGTCCAATTTAGTCATGAGAATAGAGTCATGCCATCAATCTACCATCTATACTGTCAAAGCAAATTTAATTTAATAAAAGCTATTATCTGGCTCTTGTAAAAACTGAAAATTTCACTCCTGCTCCAGCTCCTGGTCAGTTTTTTTACCATGATTCCGACTCCGGATCCTGCTCCGGCAAAATCGTAGATTCCGAGACGGAGTTCACTCCAGCTCTGTGATCACCTCTGGTACTTAACGGATTTGGCCAACAATGAAACAACAGCAATTGAGATCACCAAACGCACACCAGAATATATGGCGATACATTGTACAACGACTGGAATGGTAATGGTTTATTGTTTCATATGACTCAGCCAACAAGCAACAACTTTAGTCAATTGAACAAGAACAACAACTTTAGTCAATTAATTTCGACAAGACTGCATAAATAAAACTACAACAATACAAACTTTATGCATAATAGCCCACTTCGATTTAGAACTTTGAGGTTCATGGGCCCCCTAGATTTTTAGGGGCCCTGATGCGGCGCACCGACTGCATCTCCTCTCGTGGGGCCTGCTAACTTACAGCAGATAGATTTGTTTGCTTCTCATACGTGACCTGTTCCGCCGACTCAACGTGCTTCGTCTCAATGGTCTACCTGGACTAGTTTACCCTCCGCAGTGTATATGGCTTGAATGTCATAAATTGAGGTGGCTACTGTATTTGGTGAATGAGCCACTGCTGTGTTCCACGTCAGCAGGTCATCCCATACAATTTAAGCTTAAGCGAATAAATAACTTATTTCGATATAGCGATTGACTGAAAGTTATATTCTTATCACCTTTGCGGTCCCTTTCAACTTTCATCCATCTTTTCACTTCCTGCATTTGCGGATACGCAAAATGCTGCAACTAATGATTTGTAGAGTAACCCAATAAAAACACAGCATATACTCGTTACCAATGTAAGTTTTGCTGTTTCTGCTTATGCCATAATTTTATATGTACGTACGTATAGGACATTTTTCAAGCTCAGTGGGATGTACGGAAAAGATGAGCTGCAGCTGACTGCTACTTACTGATATTTTGTTGGCACATGTTAGTTGCACTTTTGACATGGCTTCGCTAGCTAAATAAATTTTCAGTGCGCTAAATGATGAACTTTTATGGCGAAAGTGTGTTATTATGACGTTTTGTGAAACAGCTGAAATATACAGAGACATGGCTTCATATTACAAATTGTAAATTTGAGAAATAGATACCACTATAACAGATGTTCTGTTTATTTTACGTAGGTTTCTACTCTGATTCCGATTCTGATGACTTTCATTTCGGCATTCTTCGTTGTTGTTCCTTTTTTCAACAATCCTCATTTTCTATACATTTACTCTCTCATATTTTTCGGAGTAGGTCTATTGGTGTTTTACATATTTGTTCACCGCAAGCTCCGAGTGCCAGGTTCAGATCGAGCGACACTTTTTCTTCAGAAACTGCTCCTCGTCGCACCCGCGGAATGGGATAGAGTTGGATGACGCATGCCGAACGATGCATGTGGCAATAGTATCACGAAAACACTTAAATTAGGGATAGTTTTCAGTTAAGATGAAAACTTGTCGTGGAAAAAATGGTGGAGAAAACTTTGAGAAACACATTATTTCTTCGAAGTTCGAAGTTGTGATTTTTTTCTCCGTGGCAAAGGTTTCAATCTGCATTATTCACTAACATATATTTTTGCTTTGTATCAAGTGAATAGATCACAACACATTATATTGCGTCTAATTTTGTGTCACTAATAGAGGATAAACATTCATTCTTAATGTCATGAAACTAGATTTACAAAATAATGTGTATGCCACGTGAAGCGTCACTATTTCTTAGTTAGTGCTTGTTTTTATCCACTTACAGCATCATCTTTAACTGGCTTTGTTTTAGCAGTTCGAATTTAACTCTCCTGAAATTAGCATTTTTAAATATTTTTACATCAACATCTCCACCAGTAACCACTAGCAACTCCACCAACATCTGATTTTGATCTGGACAAATACATTTTGATTGTTTTCTCTGTGGTGCAAATAAAAGATTTGCGTGCAATTGCCATCAGACAATGGTGCCTTAGTCATTAAAATATACAAACTTTTTTCAGTCGATTCAGAATACTTATTGGTCCATTACCTTGTAGAAAGTGCAAGAGTGCCTTTCCAGTAGTAACGACGCTGAATACTGCATCATTAACATTTTACTGCAATTTATGGCAGAATTTAATCAAACCCATAAAATTGAGTATTTGATTCACTGAGCTTAGCCACTAATTGCATGGAACGGGAAGTATTTGTCTAATTTCTGACACAAAATTAACTTCTCCACTTTTAGAGAACCTTTTCACTGCAATTCAACCACGTAAGTACCCAAGTAGTAGCAACAAAAATAATTGCAAAACTTTTTGGGGAGATTTGCGTGTATGACGTGTACCTATTTTTCTTGTACCGACACGCAGTGCACACGTGCAACTAAATCTTTATTCAAAAACCCGGAGAAAACTTTAGAGTCTAGACCAGGGGTCACCAACCTTTTGGAAACTGAGAGCTGCTTCTTGGTACAAATTCATGCGAAGGGCTACCACTTTGATACACACACTTCTGAAATAAACATTTGCGGAATTTGTCCTCAATTATGTTATCATTAATAAAAATTAAAGATTTTCATCAGTGTGAAAACACAGATCATTGTGCAACCAATTTTTTGACCTAAAATTTTAATTTTGACTTTGCAATTTACAAATTTTTACTTTATTTTGACCTACAAATTATTTATCTGCGTTTGCAACTGCAAAACTATTTAGCTCCAGGTGTTGAGGTTAACTGAGAAACGTATTCATGAACTTTATACTTCAAAATAAAATAAACTTTGGTTGTTTAACTTTGGGGATGATGTGTTGGTAAGTACATTAACAACTAAAGTCGGGTCAAACCTGAGAAAATCATGAAGTTGAAAGACTATATGCACAATGGATTGAGCTTTTACCAAACCACTTACTGTAAGACCACGTTTTTTTGCCTTACCACGCCCAGTGGCGATTCTAGAAATAAAAAAGTTGGGGGGCCACTGCGAGGCCAAGGAAAAAGTAGGGGGGCAACATAAATGTCTATCTTGCATGGTGATTTTTCATTGTTTTGAAGATTAAGTTGCTGTGATTAACCCTATCAAACCCGACATAGGTTTGTGAATATCGTTATACATGAACTAATGTTATTATTCACTACAGATACCTAAACACCACTGTAGATGCAATCACCACATGTACTGCTATGTCGAAAATTCTGTGCTAACCAGTGGTGTAAGAGGCGGGGTGGAAGCGCACCCCTAAAAGTTTTGATTTATTGAAAATCTGGGCAAAATCTCTGAAATTCCTGGAAAAAATGGTGCCCAACCTTGTTTGATTTCATAAAATGGCGCCCAACGTTTGCACAAAAACACATGCAGACCTTTTTTGGAGGTTACCCAAAAAAGGTCTTCATGATCTTTGAGGGAAAAATTTGTAGACGAAGTCGCCCAAAATTTTTCGGGCAAGTTTGGGAAAATTCGGTCAAAACTCCTTTGCACTCCCAAACATTTCCCTGCCCCTACACCTATGTTGCTAACTATGCAACTTCCACAGCACTCCACATGTAAATGGAAAAACCATTTTCTATACACAATTGTGCTGGACCCACGTGAATGAAAACAGCTCCACGAAAGTGAATACAATTCGCATGAAAGCGAAATGATTTCCAACCACGAACTCCATCTTGACACAAAGACATGTAGGCTGTTGATAGCCAACTAGTTTCATCAAAATATGCTTACTACAAAGCACATGAAAATAAACCATCTTCCAACGGGTTGGTGACTACTGACTAATCCGTTTTTGTGGTAGCGTATGGACATTTTGTAACTGTGGTGTAAGTGTAACCATAACATTGTTATGCAACTACTATTACGAGTGTGCAGCGTGGATAGGGTGAGGACTATTCAATGAGGTATACTGTTGAAAGCAGCAAGGTTTCGGCACCAGTTGCACCTAAGTGGCATAGCAGCGCCGCAGATAGGTGTGGATCGGCGTTTGGCGCGTGTACCTGATAGCAAGATGTAACAGCAGGTGTAAAACTTATTTTGCAGAATATTCCCAACAAAGTTGTTCATTTTATTATTCAGACTGAAATTTCCTCTGACTGATCCTCAAAAGCTGAATTTTCAACCCTGCGTTGATTTATGACTTTCTTGTCATAAGCGAAACACGCACTACTTTTAAACCAAAAAAGATTCAGACAAATAGACAATGTGCAATATAATTCTCACACAGATCCCTTAACAGTCTACGTTTGACTTTTATATCATGTAACTTAATCCTTCGATTATCATGTCGACTGTCAAATTCATCAACGAAATTATCTAGATCTGTTTTTCAGCTAGTACTTTTATATTTAAAGTAGATCAAGCTTACCCAATCTTTCACTGGTCATGGAATTTTTGGGAAATGTTTTCATTAATTTCATTTTTGAAAAACTTCTCTCGCATGCAGCGCCGGAGACGGGAGAAGTTACAGCCACAAGTAACAATCAAACGCAGCTTTTTAAGTAGCTATAAATGAAAAAAAACATTTCTAACGATATAGGCAGCTTCGACTCCGTCACAAGCCAATTCTTTGTCAAAATTATTTCGTGTTTTAAAAATATATGTAGCAAGCAGAATATTGTTTTTCTATCTCTTTTCGTTAATTTTGTGAAATGAGAAGATTATTTATATATAATCTTATTTCTACTCATGATTCAATGTACTTTAAACTATTTCCCACTCGGGGTTTGGAGGCTGGCATCATAAAATCGGATTCTCTGGCATTGAACAGTCGGTCGTCATTCACCTCTACCAACAGCACAATACATTTACAATCACTTAATATCATAGCCGCAAATTCACTGCACCGCCAGCAAGGGTAAGTATTTACTTTATAAATTCTTAGCTATAGTCTTGGATAATAACAACAATTTTTCACAATATCCCGTAGGTGGTATTGGATGTGAATCTCAGTTGGCTTGTGAAAGATTATCTAACAAAAAGTGGTAGCATAGATTGTTAATTTAACTTCTTTCGTCTCATTTTTTCATTTCAACTTTAGTAAGCTAAACTCTATTATGTTTTTAAATATAAAGTCTGATACTCCCTTCAGTGCTCTTTTACTATCTTGGTCGCAATCCGGTAAATGTAATGCTATGAAGAAGCGAATAGAATGTTTGTCTCGCGATGGGCTCTTAAGTGTTTTAGCATCATTTGATGTTCATCGAATTTTAAGAAAAAGAAAACTATGATTATTAAATGTGAAGGACGGGGATAAACTTTATTAAATTCCTACACCAGGTAGTTTTATACTACTAACATAAAGTTTCTGGGACCAGCATTTTTATGAAAAAGCATCTTTAGTAGTCTTATTGTTACTGGACTAGGTGAGATGAGTTTGATCTGGGCACTAAACATAGTCGTCAATGAATTTCTATGCCTTAATTTTAAAGATTTATGTCTACAGTGTATGATTTGNTTGGTAAAAGGATCTTACCAATAGTTGGCTATTAATAGCCGTATTGAAGTATAGTTTGCGTCCCCAATAATTTTGAAATTTAGTTGAATTAGGTCATTTTAATATATGTTTGCATAAAGTATCAATATTAGTCAAAGATTTAAAAATTTTGAGGAAACGTAAAAACTTGAAAAATCTTTTCCAGAGTGTATACGTGTATGTGTGTTAACAGATATTCATTTTACTTCTAAAAATTATTATCAAACGTGAGTTTTGCAAGTAGTTTGTCAAACAGGATAGAGAATAGAGGTGCGTTTTGTGTCATTCGGAATGGTCTTATCTCAATTCGTTGGTGTCTATTAGAATTCTAGAATTCAAAAGTCTGAGATGATCTACACCCAATTCTGTGTTTTAGTTTCTTCTACAAGGTTCTTACGCCATGATTGCATCATCCGGGGAATTCCACTTCGTATTGACTATATAAGCAAGCCGTTTTGGGCATACATCAGCATTCAAATCTTTATCAAGGACTACATTAATGGATGGTGAAATGTGTTATTACTATCGACTATGATGAACGAAGAAATTTTTCAAAATGAAACGATCATAGCACTTCGAGGTCGTCACCTGGATCCTATTTCTGCCTTGAGACAGGCTAAGGATATTTTCAAGTACAGCGGAGGAGTACCTCCATCGGACCTCGCTTTATTCCGCTTAGTGTGGTTCATGGGAAGAGGACGTCATTACCACAATTGGACTTACATTCGTTTTAGCTTTCCGGTTCCC
>JGI24021J15306_10006754_pt1 | contig 13889 bp, 6 predicted proteins | sample Ectturendosymbi1_FD_15306 | JGI IMG/M metagenome (IMG submission 15306) | reverse complement strand
GGGCACAGAGATATGGAGATTTTGTCAGCATGTCCAATTTTACTTTGCAGAAAGGAGAGGGTTGTATGGATTCAGTTGTTGAAAATGTCATCATGAAAATGCAGAAGAAAACTCAGCGGCATACGAGAGGCTTAGCCGCGCAGTTTATCGCTTTTTGCACGCCTTAGAATACCAAAATATCAACTACAGGCTGGAATGATATTTACTATGTTGTTTCTACTCTAGGATAGGAAATTTTTGCAAAACGTTTTGGAAACGACGTGAGAGATTATTTCAAAAAATGTTTGCCTCGATACGAAAACAGCACATTGAATTTCGAAAACTCGTGAGAAAAAAGTTGAATAAAATTGCATTGGCAAACGCGACATGTTTTCATTGAGATCTTGAAAATCATGTGAAAGCACGACAAATGAATGAAAATTGAATTACACATAGGCAAATGCTAGCGGCAACACTCAGCACTCCTGTGGTTTTATTGCTCATGAGCGAATTTTGCATCTTTGCTTTTGCCGTAATTTTTCCGGTCCTGACTCACTCATTTTCTATTGCANCACCTGATGCCCAGATACTTGCAAGGAAAACTTTATTTCAGCAGCAATACCTAAAAACGCCCTTCTGAATGAACGACGCTTAGCGTGTGTGTTGAAGAACTTGGTTCAGTCTACTCAGAACTGCAATACAGTATCACGCCGACGTATTCACGAAGTTAGCTTTGAATTAGTTGGCGTTCACAAATTGAAAGTGGTCATTTCTGCAATCTTTTTTTGCTTTGATTGAATAACTTGAATGTGGTGATAATATTATCACGTCCTATTTTTTCCGAGCGTCAAAACCGTATCTCATTCAGTAACTTTAACGAAAACTTGCAATGGGTTATGCACACAGCGAAATACGCTGAAGTCAAACCAAACTAAAAAATGTCATATAGCTAAAAACAAAAAAGTGGAGCTGCACATGCAGTGAAGTACTGAATCCAGTGCAGCATTTGTTCTAAGCGTTTAACTCACTTTTACGCAGCTTTACTAGTAGCAGTAGCCTATATTTCTAGGCCCGAACTGCTCTAAGATTGTTGATGATATTGATTTTTTTCCGAACTAAAATGGAACCGATCGTTCAGGTCAAAAGTAACCTGAGCTGAATCTTTCTTAATGCTGCTAGATTATCGCAAAAAGTCACCCAAAGTCAACACAAAACAGTGAGAAGAGCAGTTACTACCAGTGTGTGAAGACGGAAAAGTTAAAGCGAACTTTTCCCTTTGGCCACCACTCACGCCAAAGTAGTGAATAGCGGTAGCGACAAAGTGCGATAGCTCGCTACCGCATGCGTTATTTTTTTCAAAAAAGAGCGACGCTACCGCTATCGCTCCAGGAAAATTAGCTCGCTACAGTAGCTCGCTATTAAAAAAGCTCGCTACTGCCCACCTCTGGTCATAATACCCTGGCTATTCAATCACAAATCACATGTCATTGTTTAGGTTTTCACCGAATTCAACACGAACGCTGTCTATCAAAAGAAATTCTTTTCACAGCTAAGAATCAGATACTAAGATATTACTACAGAGTATGTATTTCGTCTGTTAGAGCGGCATAATCAGCTCTTATGTCAATAAAACATGAACGATAAGCATTTTCAGTTACTAAGGAAAGTCACACAAACAAACGTAGGTTGTTTGCGAACCGGCAAAAAATCTATGCGGACAGGCAATTAGGAACGACTGATCTAGACTCCACTATTGCTGCTATGAATTAAAACATTATATGTGGCGAATTACCACGCCACAATAGCTTGTATCAGTGATGTAGGAGGTGGGGTGCAAGTGCACCCCAAAATTTTGATTCTAAAAATCTGGGCAAAATCCATGAAAATCGGGAAGAAAATGTCATTTGAAATTTTCGTTTGTTCAGGGGGGCTTTACATTCTGAAATTTGATAAAAACTCCACCCATTTGTAGTGCTTCATAATTCAATTTGGGGGAGCTTTGTTTGTGGAAGATAAGGCCCCAATAGCCTCCCCATGACGACGGGACTGCCTTGAACACTAAAACCATGTAGTCTTTAAGGCAGTGGCTATAGGTCTGTCAGTGGATCTTCACTTTTGAAAACTTATTCGTCCACCGCCTTAAACGTGACACTAATACACGATGAGTTTGTGCCAGACTGCACTACAATTGCTGGTGTTGCGATCGGAAAGCCCGAACGGCATGTGTGCAAATCTTCGCACTGTGGCAGCAAGCAACAATAGAGTTCACATGCCGCAATCACTCTATTATTGCTTGTTCATGGCACATAAATATATTGTTGTTCTTCGCGCACATCCTGTTCGTGGTGAATCACACAATCAACGCAACGCCAACGGAGAGGTTGGAAAATATCCCCTCCTTTTTACAAAGAACCACACCAATCGCACGTTATTTTTGTGAAGGTTTCACANAGCACGACCTCCACATCCTGGTCTCAGCACCGTTTTTTTGCGATCTTAAAAATCCGAGCGGCATGTGCGCAAAGCTTCGCACTGTGGCAGCAAGCAACAATAGAGTTCACACGCCGCGATCGCTCTATTATTGCTTGTTCGTGCCACAGATATATATTGTTGTTCTTCGCGCACATCCCGTTCGTGGTGAATGGCACAATCAACGGAACGCCAACGGTGAGGTTGCAGCACTAGTAATGTGCTACACCTACACCCTAAACGTCAAGCTTAAACCTAAGTATAACCCCAAATCGTAAACGCAGACCTAAACCTTGTCAGCCAGTGTTGCCACAGGATTCAATCTCATTAAAATCAGATTGTTGCCTTCTTAAGTTCTTCAACATACAGATAACATCTGACATCTTGCAAACGTTTCGATAACAACTGTTATCATCTTCAGTGCATAGCAATATCTATTGCAGATAACATCTGATTTTTACATTAGTTTCATATAAGCTAAATGGTTATCAATGCCGAACTAAGCGCAGTGAATCTCATTAATCCGAAATAAGGTGAAGAGTCATCATTAAATGGAGAAATGTGAAACATAAAATGTTTGGTATAAATCATGGTAAATCCTGATGGTACGAAAGGAATTTCTTCGGAGTTGGAACGATAACCAAGCCAAACACGGTGAACTTACAAAATTTCTGCTCTGCAGTCTGCATTAAATGTTTCTTACGAACGCCACATCTTTGTAAATGTGTTGGGCAATGGGCAGCAGGGCATGTGCGTCTTGTCTTTTGCGACAATGCGAGTGCGACACGCGTCTCTCTCAAAAGCAGGGTTGCCGTACTGGCAAGTTTATCGCCAGAATCCGGTGATCAATTTTGAAAGCGTTTGGCTACAAATATTTTGGTTTGGCGATTTAGCGAATTTCTGGTGATTGTTTGAAAGTATTTGGCTTCAAATTTTTGGTTTAGCGAAATGTACGATCTGTACATTTGCACATATTTGCGTACATATTCACAAGTAGATTGCTATTTTTAAGCTTGCTGATGGTTTGAAAATTCATGACATCAAATGAAAGTGTGGAAGTTTTGAAAGTAGAAGTATGATATTGAACACCTTTCATCAAATATGTTGGCAAAATATGGAAATTGATATTTTAGAAAAATTTGCAAAATGTTGAAAACTTAAGCTTTTTGGTAAATTGTAAGACGAAAGACAAAAGAGCTTTAAACGACTGTTTTCCAGTGAAAAAAATACTGTTTTGGTAAAGATGCAAACATTTTCAGAAGTTTGGCGAATTTTTGCTGAGTTTGGCTATGTTTTGAAGTAAGTTTAGCGACAGTTTTTTATTTCTATCTGGCAACCCCGCTCAAAAGTGCGTACAGTAGGCTGGTGTCTCCTTGTGGGGAGGGCGGCATTGATTTGAATAGTCTTGAGTGTATTTTCGTTGCAGATTGGCCGTCGCTACAAGATATGAGTGTTATACGGCCACATTGCAATTCAGATTTTTTTTGCTTGTGCTCAGTACAGTACCATAGCAGGTTTGTTTCATCATGTTTTCATGTGCAGTGCTAGTGCAGTTGTACACTCCAGATTTCACATGCTAAGCTTAGGATTAAGTTTTGCTAGGCCTAGGCCTCAGATATTTTAATTTTTACACTTTTGTTTTGATTTTATGTAATAATGTAGGCTAATTGTGATTCTCTTTTGACTTTTGTAAGCAGTTTGAGTTTGCATGTTTTCATTCTAAATTATTTACATTGTTTGGTGTGCTTTTTTTTCAGGGCTATTGCGGTTTAGGCCAGTGGTTCTTAACCTTTTTTACATATCTTAATCTTACCCTTTTATCAAACACGGTTACCAGATTTACCCCCAAAACACTCAATGGTACTCATTTATTGAAAATACGAAATTAATAAACTCTTACAGTTTTAGTGAGTTTAGAATGATTTATAGAAATTTACTGGCTGCAATTTAATGGTTCACTTAATTTACCCCCTTGGAAGATGAATTTTATCCCCAGGGGTAAATTTACCCCAGGTTAAGAACCACTGGTTTAGGCAGTGGCTACAGATATGCCTGTGGATCTTGAAATTTGAGAACTTATTCATACGCCACCTGTGACGTAACAGTAACTCATGATGAAAGTGCAGTGGGTTGGTAGAAACGAAGTAAACGTAAAAGATAAACCCTAAACCTAACCTTAGCCCTAACCGTAGCCTTAAACTAATCCCTAAATGTAACACCTAAGCCTGAAAAAAAGTGATAAAAAAACAAAACGAAAATCGGCAAGGTGAGAGTCAAACCAAAAACCATTCCATTGGCATACAGCAGCAGCCGTAACGCATAACCCCTAGGCTACGAGATCCACACCATTTGAATGAAAAAGAAACTGACCCTTTCTTTCATTTGAATTGCGTCAAGCCAGGCGTATCCGTAGTCACTTCCCGTTTTATTACTGGTAGCTAAGCTAAAGGAGTTTACTTTTTTTTCTTTACTTATTATTAGGTTTACGTGTTACCTATATGGGTTAGTGTTAGGTTAGCCTTAGCTTAGGGTTAGGTTAGCATAGGTTAGGTTAACCTTAGCTTAGGGTTAGGTTAGCATTAGGTTAGGATTAGGCTTACTGTAGGATAAGGCCGCGGTTGGGGTTAAGGTTAGGTTTAGGATTTATCTTTTACGTTTACTTCCATTCTTCTACCAAGCCCACTACATTCTCGTCGTGTGCTACAGTAACGTCATAGGTGGCGTACGAATAAGTTATCAAATTTCAAGATCCACAGGTGTATCCGTTGCCACTGCCAATAAAACGTAGCCCAAGCAACTCATTATAATATTCCAAGTGAAAAGTTGCAAGTAAAACAAAATAGCCAAAGGTACAGATAGTATAAAAAGCATGAGGCCCACCTTTATCTGTGTTACGTAAATAATTATTGCATATACAGACAGTACATGATTTGACTTTTTTGGGAACGTCTTTTTCTTTGTTTCATCATGAAAGCATGAAAATACATTAGCAAACCACAAATCAAAACAGTGAAATGCAATTCAAAAACCGGAAGTAATGCAAATCAGCCATATATGCAACACAGAAAAGCAAGGTTAAAGGTAAGCAGTGTTTGATCACCTCAGAAGTATACAGATTGATGAGTGAGTCATGCGCGAAGAACTGAGAGATTATAGCAATGCAGGTTATGAAGTGGAAAGCTACGCAGCATCTTTGACATTACATTTGGTTGCAGTACTATTTATGGGATTTTCCTGGGAAAATGTGCTGGATACCAGGCAGTTTTTGAGAATTATCATGCCAGTTTTATGAAACATCTTGTAATTGAAGCTGAAACAAGTGCTTCAATGAGAGTGGTAAAAGCATTATTTTTCTCAAGTGATAGTTTTCGTATAACAATGCATGCACAAGCTCTCAAAAGAAAAAGATGGCACCCAGCATCCAATAAAAACCAGATCCATATTTATTCATAGCTTTATCTGTTTTGTAAAAATCCATTCTATAATGATCCGTACATGCCAGTACCAATAATGTTAAGTTGACAATATTAGAAAAGCAAAATTTAATATTGCTAAGTAAAGCCTGGTAATATAGCTTAACATTCCAGTATCCAAAATGAAGCAGTTATTGACAAAATACTGTAGTATCATGTGTGATGGTGGTAATTTTAGGTATGATGTGCATTGTGAGTCAGCTGTGATAAAGAAAGTGATTGCTGTTCAATAAGAAAAGAAGAGATGTGTAGTGGTGAGTTAAGAATAGCTTCTAGAATCTTGTTGCTGATACGAACTTTTTTCCAAAAGTAAAGGTCATGACAAAACAAATTGTCACTTTTTTGTGTAGTGTGTTAGACTGCGCAGTCAACAAATTTTGTCTCAACCTTGCTTGATTCTGAGAATTTCCCATTGAGTCCTATGAGTCATGACCTCGGCCAAAAAGGCCCAAACCTAACACACGTATGATGTAACCTACAGAAAAACAAAACCTAAAATTTTCAAATTTTCAATGCAAACTAGAAGAATCGTTGCATATTGAGGGTTTGAACAGCTTTCTAGCTCAATTGCCTGGCAAGTTACGGAGTTGCAAAGATTTGCCCATGAATTATACTTTTTGAAAAGATAGTTGCTTAGCAGCGAAGGTGTTAAAAGAACACAAAAATAGATATGTGGTAGTAATAAAAAAGCATATTGTGCTTGATGGCCCTAACAAGGTTACTTTATTGAAGCACAAGCATAGATATATGCTACTAGTGCGATATATTACAAAATATGTGTTAAAGCAGGGGCATCAAACCCAAATTGCTCCGAGGGCCACCTGAGGACTTGCATAAAGTATCCTGAGGGCCACATTATGNCCATGTGAGAGCTGCATTTTAATGCTGACACAACAGTGGTCGTACCTGAAACTTACAACTGTAGAAACAGCTTTTACACCTTATTTCCTACGAAAGGTATCGTGAGTTATGAGCAAATCATTCCTTGCACACTTTGCGTTCGTTTATAAGGAACTTGTTCACTCACTATTTGAGCACTTAATAACATTGGTGAATAAACTAAATAATATAGATTTTTAATATTTGAAAATTAAAAAGCATCATGGACTGCACAAAACTTCCTCATGGGCCACATGTGGCCAATGAGCTGCGTGTTTGAGACCCCTGTTTTAAAGCGTATGTTTAACCATGTGTATATGGGCAGTGTGACCTACAGCACTGATACAATGTCAACTCTTTAAACTGGATCAGGGCAGTCATGAAATTGTGGAAGTGCAAGGTGTTTTTTGTGGCTTAATATAAACTTCACATTTTCAGCCATAAATGCTTTTATACAGTGCGTAATCAAAACTACTGTGGGTCACTCAACCCAACAAGTGCAAGACATGCTTATTACAGTTACTGCTAATCTGTAATGATTCAGTACAGTGCAGTGTATTAGGGAAATTCACACACACAAAAAATCACTAAAACGTGTAAGATAAGATAAACAAGCAAATGCACAGAATGGAAGCTCATTCAAAATCGTAATTGCATCTTCCTAGGGCACCTAATACAACCAGGTGTCATGGATATAGTGCTTGCATTTATCATATGAATGTTAACAGAGTTTTTTCATATACTTAAAATTCATTGCTTGCATCAAAATCAGTGCTGGCCTGATTGATTTGAAAGCATTTTTTGACAAGTACTTGCATGAGAAAGGCAAAAGTGTGGAATGTGTCACCAAAATTTATTTCCATTCATGTGCCAGTTTCTGAGTTCTGTATGAAAGACAAAACTTAACATTGATTGCTAAAGCAAATTCAAAATTGCTGTGTGCAGGAGAAAGTTATAAACCAAAGTGGCACATTCTGAACTTTTGCAAATGAATAATAAAAAAAACTTGTGTGTGCAGAAATGCTCAACTGCAGTGGGGATTGCTAGTATTTTGTTTTCATGTATGGCGTTGTTTCAATGTTTCATGTACATTTTAAGGTTTGGTTTATTTGTCATCAGGGTAATTTTTAAGACTTGTCACTGCAACATGTAATGTCCTTATGTGGGGATCATCGTTGGTTTTGTGCAGCTGTGCTTGTGTCGAAAGTGATGTTAGTTTAAAAGTAGTCTCAATTGTTAGTATGGACGGGCCATCATAAAAGTAAAATTTCAGCTCGCATTTAAATATCTTTTGTAATTGTCTCATCTAGTTGATATTAAAGCAAGCAAAAACATCAAAATTGTGAATTTTATCTTATAAATGAGGATGACTTCCTACTGTACTTTTCCTAAATTAAAAACAACTTCAAAAAAGTCCTAAAACTTTTTAAATCGAAAATAATAGATAGAGAACAATACTGACAGACCATTCTGTGACATCCATGCTTACATTATGGTCACAGCTAGCTTTTATGTGAATGAAAAACTTTGTGTCAAAGCTAATAGTTTGTTAAAGCCTTGCTTTAAAATGATGCAATGTTATTTCACCATCATCTTCCTAAGCAGAATTGAAAGTAGAATTGTTTGCTTGACAACAATTGCTTGGCTCATTCTATTTATGGTCAATTATTGTGCGCTGTGGATACTTTGCTAGATCAATTTTACTGTTGGTGCAATCAAAAGGAAAAGAGTGGTTCTTCAGATGTTTTAACAATTTTCAACCATGTCCATATTTGAAGAGTTAAATACAGGGCTACAGTTGATGATTCTCATTGCTTTTTCCCAAATGAAATTAACTTTTTTTCAGCAAGGAGGCCATTACTGCTAGCTTCATCGACAACATGTGAGGTCATGATATTTCTGTGGAAGTATTTTAAAGGTATAATAATGTGCTGTGTTATCTTATCCTGGATAACAAACTTGGAATTGTGTTAAAAATCTTTCCTTCCTTGAAAATTTTATATTTCTGTAAATCAAGGTGTGTATTGCTTCTAAACAATTATAAATTCTTATTTTATTAAATTAAAGATAGTTTCTGATCTGTGTTAACATTTGGTGTTCCTGTAACATTAAGGGCTTCTAACCTTTCTGGTCAACTTTTTATATTTCACACATGCTTAAGTAAAGGTGGCTTTTGTATGCTTGTTTTGCTGTATTAGCTTTGTATATTTGACTAAGCGTAGTAATTCGGTTAATTTGTGCTGCTTATTCGTAAATTTAGTTCTTGAGAGTTGGCTGAGTTGCTTAGCAGTTTTTGAAGTTTATTTGAAAGATTTTGGTTCATTATTTCAAAACATATATAACTAGGGATCTGCATTTAGCTGCTCTTGACATTTTGCTTGAAGTAACATTGTGCATGCAAGGCAAAGATTCATGATCTGACAGCAGTGGATTTTGAGTATGCAGGAATGTGCCTGCAGCTTGAATTCCTTTGCAGTCCATAGCCATGTGTGTTGCAATCTCTCATTTTAGGACAGTATACTGTTAGTCACTTACAGACAAGGTTTAATGAATCTTGTTAAACATCTCTAGTTTGAGCAATGTTTGCTTGGTAAATATTTGGTAGCAGAGAAAATGGCTTGTGCAGCTAAGAGCTTTCCTTGATTGGTTGAGTTTGGCTTAGAGAGGATTAAGAACAACTTTGGGACTAATGCAGTTTTTAGCAATCAAAAGTTGTGTAAAATGCTTGATTTGGTACTCTAGATCAGTGATTTGTGTACTGGATATGTTTTGATACCTTATGTTAGGGGTGCTCAACACGTCGATCATGTTCTGTTCTACCAGTCCATCTCAAAGATGCTATGGGTAGATTGCATGACATTTAACACACCGACTGATTCTGGGCAAGTCGTCAGAGCTAAGTCAGGTAATGACAAAAAATGTACATAGTTAATTGTGTTCTGTTGTGCAATATGGGCTCGTGTGGGCTTGCGAGGTACATCAACATACATTGTAGAAAGAGTTATCAATATATTTGTTTTTCAATGTATGTTTGGCATTTTTGTAGTAGGTAGATCATTTTGACTTGTTCATTGTATAAGTAGCTCACATGCTGAAAAAGTATGAGCACTCCCACCTTATGCTATCAAGCAGGGGCTTGAATTGCATCATGTGAAGACAGTTGAAACACTCTTGTTTGTGTGTATTGGGTAGTTCAGTAAAAGTTACCCTAACCTTAATGTTAGTGAAGTCTCAAACAAAACAACACAGTTTCTCAGCAAAGAGTCAGCCCTATTGGTGTTTCCAGGGTAAATATTTTGGCTACAAAGTAAGCATCCACAGCTCCGCGAAATATGCAAAAGGTATCAATGTTAGTCTGGTGTTTAAGTGGAAAAAATGCATTTGGTATGCTGCTAGTCAGTGATGTTAAAAATAGTGCTTTATTTATCTACTACTAGAGTTCAAGTGAAGCTCAGATGCCCTTCAATTTTCAGGTTTGAATATTTCGCTTATGCACACAATTTGAATTCTGCTCATGCTGTTATTTTTTGCTAAATTATTAAAAATTGAATTTAAGATTATCAAGAGCCAATGTTGTTGTTGTGTGACAAAAANTTTTGTAGCTAAGTTAGAATGGTTTTTGAATGATCCTGCTTGTTAAGAGTTTTTTAATGTCATGCAAATATACTGCTGTAGTACCCTATTAACACTTGCGTGTGTTTAGTTGTAGTTTCTATTATTTTTTGGTGACTTGCATCTTTTGTGACTTCATTGAAAAGGATTCTCATCAGGGCAGGGGTAGTTGTGTGGGCCACTTCAAGTTGTACCTGATGCTCAATAGTGGTGTTCTGAAGCTGGGCACTGCCCTGCTAAGTATCAGAACCACCTACGATTCCACTTGAGATTTAGCCCTTGAGCGTTTCTCAATACTTGTGAGAATGGTGATCGTGTCGTTTTGCCCTTCGTTCAATTGTTTTACAGAATGCCTCACCGCGGCACTCCACGCAGTTCGTTTTGTTGCCTGCATTGCATTGGTTTGCCGTGCGTCATAGTATACATGTTTACTGACGGACGTATCTGGAGCACTGCAGTCATTTCTGTCCAGAAACTTCGACGAAGTTGCTTCTGCAAGCAAATAGAGTTGGCCGTTCTGATTTACATGTTCTCGTCATCACGCACCTGCATAGTATCGAGTTCGTTGTAAAAATCACATAAGTGTTCGGAGGCTTGCCACGCAGACTTCTATCTAATATCCGTTTGCTCCTGGCAAGGCGGTGAAATCAAAAGTCTAACTCGTCTTTTACAACTTATCGCCGCAGTTTTGCTCGAATTACTCTTCCGGAACGACCGAAAGCCTGTAGAATGGCCTACTGCCAGATGAATCGACCGCTTTCAGGCGTCCAGTCTGTGATGAGTAATGTGACTACTACGCATGTTGTAGTGACTCGTTTTTGGAAGTGAGGTCACGAATCTTGCTTCAAGAGCTCGAGTGCAGATGTTACAGACTAATGCTGTTTACTTGATGCCTGGCAGAACCTGTTGTCACTGAAGTTCTGTGCGCGGAACGAAGCTGCTCAGTGCATGCGCGCCCGTACGAAGAAATCCAATCTGTGTTCGAAAGCTTTTGGCGGGCAGGAGCCTTGGCTACAATAAACTTCTCGCGTCAACTGACAAAACCAGCCGGAGCTTAGCTTTTGTGGTCGTCGGAAAAAACCTGTTTCGTCATAAGTCGGTAAGCGTGACGGTCAGGCAGCCACATGCAGCTCATGATCCATGATCCTTCTGCTGATCGACACTGGCTGTGATGTGTAAGTTAAACCGTATCAGGCTGCGAGTGTCGTCGTGGTTAACGAAGTAGTGAAAAGTGCTGTACTGTACAAAGCCTTTGCCCTTTGTCTTTCTTCTCTGTGATGTGGAGAGCTGTTACCGATACTTTGGGCCGGTTGAAAACGCCTTCCAACTCTGCTTTGTGAAGTCTCTTCTGTGTAGCTTGTAAGCTTTTGTACAGGTGTGTCGACATGGAGTAAAATGTTTGTAGTTTTTCAATTGCACTTCCTTGAGACTTCAATCGGGTTGCAGTGTAAAAGCTTTCAGTTTGCGCAGCAGGTGTATTCTCACGCACTGCCAACCACAGGTCGACAACCACAAAAGTAGTAATATTAAAAATAGATTATAAGTTACGCTCATGAATATTAGAAACGGAAACGAATAGGATAGAACAGTGAAAATAAATGGAGTTGCTCAATTGGCCATTAGAACCTGAAATATATGGAATGAAAAGTAATTCGAGAAATAAATATGAACTTGACGCTGACCGAATTAAGCGTTGAGACCCACTTCGCTGAAGTGGTTTTATCGACAAAGGGTGCAACACAAATTACCAGAAATCGGTTGCTGCTTTGGCGTTCTCGGTTTGCCTCATTGATACATGCAAAGCGAGCATCAAGTAGTTTGACGAGTGGAACCCATAGACATTTACCGGGTAAAATGTACTTTAGGAGTTTCAGTAAGACAATTTTGGCCTGAGCAAACACTTCTTGGTTGCTGTCAACACTCACATCGACAAAATATTTATGGTCTGCAAGTTTGCTTGCGACCAACAACTTCTAAACAAAACAACAGATAAAGAAGTTACTTAATTAAGTGAGACACAATTATTTGCCGTTTGATCGTTGAATGCTGAAAAGTCCAAACCTTGATTTGCGGTTGTGGAAACCTTATCTCAAATAGCTGAGTTTAACGCATTTCTTTGCAAAAAAGTTTAGCATTTTTTCTGATATAGCCAAATGTACATTTTAAACTCAGTTGTTTCATGAAAAGCGAGAGTCACTTAATAATGGCTTTGAAAGAAAATTTATCTTTCTTCAGTTAATCGTTTGTCGGCATAAAAGTTGTTTTTCCCATCGTGTTAACGCAGAGGTGGGAAACCCGCGGTCGACGTGACCATTTAAAGCGGCCGGCGTTAGTACACGCTACCGAAATGAGAACACAACATGTCGTTAAAACTAAACTCCAAGATAAGCAGGTACTTGAGATCTTTTTCAATGTTTTCCCTCTTTATTCACCTAAATGTGAAACGAGCACTATATGTGCTTTCTTGCACTTTTCGCCATAAGTTAAACGAAGGAATTTTAGCGGCCCACGATAGTACTGTAAATGAGTTCCTCACTCCTGTGTTAGACGACCGACTGGTTCTTCTGTTCGAAACACGAGACTATTACGTAAGCGCCACGTGTTCGTCAATAATGGCCCGTTTATTGTGCAGCAATTTGCCCTCAACACCCTCGAAAATGCGCCTTCTGCGATGCCGAATGGCAGAATATCTTGTGCTTAAGCGTTTGAGCCAGTGGCTTCAACTCGAATGGCGATGCGCGTCAAAATTTTTTTATGTTACCAAATACCAGATTCAAATAAGTGCTGGCACTGTAAGCGAACTTGCTTATTACAAATAACAACCGACAATGATTTACTGAAACATTCATAAGAGTTTAATCTCCCACAAAGCTATCTTTGAAATATTCCTTGTTAAGCCGAAGTTGAAAAAATGGGTTTCAAACATATCCTTGTAACTAAACGTATCGTCCGCATGCCACTTCTAAACGTATGTTGCACCACGTTGTGCAGGAATTCTTGTGTTTTGCACCACTGGTTTAAAAGCACTGTTCAAAGTACTGCACTGAGCGTTTTTCTGGATGGGATTTTTGTCTCAGAACTCTAAGCGATCAGGAAAAAAAGCTGCAGTCTTTGGCAGCATGAAAGAGGTATCGGTTTTATACCCTTTAAGCTGTAATTCATTATCAATCAGATAAGTATTCTTGAATACCTTTGAACGTACCCTGTTCCATTATTTTGCAATGAAAGTTTTTTTTCGTTTGAAGCAACGCATCCTCTTTTTTGGTCGAAACATTGCTGAGAAAGAGTATATATAATTAGATTCAGGTTATCCGTACAAGATAACCGAAATTAACTTCGAGGAAAGAAGCTATGTTTCTTATGTGTGATTGTTACTTAGAACTTGAGCAGGCCACAGCCCACCAAGATGCGAACTCTGTGCTTTCCTATCTTGCTTCATATAAAAAAAAAAAAAATATATATATATATACATATTTT
>JGI24021J15306_10006751_pt1 | contig 13892 bp, 7 predicted proteins | sample Ectturendosymbi1_FD_15306 | JGI IMG/M metagenome (IMG submission 15306) | reverse complement strand
AAACGCTAGAAAGTCGATCAAAGGCTCAAAAGACTCGGACTCGAGTCTAGTTTCCAATGAAAACTTCAGCGAAACACTTTGGCCTAGTAGTTGAGCCCTAGGCCAGGCAACATGAGCCAAAATGACCGTAAAACTACTTCACTTATGACGTCACTCACAAACAATCCGCACCCCCCAACCAAAAAAGTTTTTTTTTGAGTGCAATCTACTAGACTGGCCGATCCGTTTGAGCCGTTGAACAGCTCTCTAGCGCAATCGGCGGAGGAGCTATGGTGTTGGTAAGGCAACCAAAAACTGCTGTTTTTTTAGGCTGAAATCGAACTACGAATATACCGTAGGCCAGCAGCCAACGAGTTAATTGACCTTTAATTACATTATCATCAATGAAATTAATCATATTCATCTCTGTGAAGACACTGATCATGTTGATAGTACTATTATTAACAGGCCTGCAAGTGGCCTGGCGCCCACGGGCACCATGTTGGTGACCCCTGTTCCTTGTTCTAGACCCATTGTTTGTTGGACAAGAATTTGATATAGAGTACATTTATCATTCTGACTTTTTATTTTTTAAAGATGGTTCAGTTCTAGCACGGGCGCATAAGTTGACCATGAGTGAAGGTCCAAGTACTAGTTCATTTGATAGTAGCAAGCCTAGTGCTGCTCTGTTTGAATGCAACATTTGCTTGGATACTGCCAAGGATGCTGTGATCAGTTTATGTGGACATTTATTTTGGTAATGATCACTGACACATTTTTGTCTACGTTGCTCGCAATTTCTATGTCCATGAAAGGTTCATTGTTTGTAACAACTGAATAGCTATGCTCAGTGGCAGATCCAGAAGGGCATTTTGGGGCAAGTGCCCCCCCACAAATGTATGTGGTGGGGTCATTCCACGTCAGATCACCCAATGTTCTTAACACAACCATCACCAATTTGCTTCAAATTTGGCACGCTGGTAGGTTGTACATTGAAATTTGAAATGTTCATCGAAATCCTACCAGTAGTTTCGGCTGATATTGGCCCTTGAAAGTTCGACTTTTTGCTGAAAGGAGGTGGGTACTGTTTAATTTCTAAATGCTATATCTCAGCAACCACTAGGTAGATTTTGATGAAATTAGTGTCAATTTGCAGGAAATTGTTGGAGGATTTCATTTCTGTAGTTACTTTTCATGAATATGCATGTTGGGAATGACCTTTTATTTTGAACTTGACTTTGACCTTGTGGATCTTGTGATACAAAAAATATTTAACATTAAAAGTAACCGTAGACACTATCTTCATAACATACTAAAATTTGGAAAAGGTAATATTTTTAATTTAACTCAAGTAGTACAAAAATCAACACGTGTAGATGTTATTTAATGGAAATCAATTTTGCCATACGGCAGTCCTTCCCTGAAGATGCTCTATGGCAAAATCGATTTCCATTAACTAAAGATGCTATATGGCAAAATCGATTTCCATTAAATAAGATCTATGCATGCTGATTTTTGTGACTTGTGCACAGGCAGTACTTGAGTTGAAGATATGGGTGGACAAGAATTGCCGCAGTGAATAGAAAAGAAGGGACAGGCTGATACTGATGCTCAATAAGCAAGTAGAGCTTCCAAGTATTTTTAGCTTATTCGTAATTTGTACTCGAAATTGATGTCATATTAACACTTTGAGAGCCGGCGTACGATATATTGGGCCAACGTGGCCTAAAAGTCCTCTAATTATGACGTCACTCACAAAAAACCTGCACCCCGCAAGCAAAAAATTTTTTTTCAAGTGCAGACTAGAAGACTTGCCATGTGTTTTGACGCTTTGACCAGGTCCGTAACCCGAACAGGAGCGGAGATATTCCCGTGCAAAGCCACGTGCGTTTAGGCGTTTTTTTCCCAAAAATCCCCGAAAGCCGCCGGATGCCATAGAGTTAATAAAGTTACATAAAACCCTTTTTAAAACATAAATTGCACTGCTGTGCAGACTGTGACACAAGTACCAGTCTGCAGTCAACTGTATCATGTATGTTTAACAAATATTACTGTGCAGTAATATTTGTTGCACATTTACCTTCTTTACCTTGTTTCTAAATGCACATTTTATACAACCTTTCCATGTAAACTTCATCGCATGTCATCGTGCTATGCCAAACACTTCTTCAAAAGAGATGCGCTAGCTGCAGAGCCATTCCTCTCAAGAAAGTGACATTTCGACATCACAGCTTGGAACTGTAATAAATGAGGTTGCAAAGTAACTGCTCTCCACATGTATGTGGCACTTGTTTTCAATAATCTACCACCCAGTTAACTATTCTGCTTCTAACCAGGTTGGGAATACATTTTAGCCATTATTTTCTGATCAATGGAGCTAAAACTGTCAAACACTAGCACACAGCATGCTTTAGGGCAGAGGTGGCCAAACTACGGCTCACGGGTCGTATCCGGCCTGTCGACCAGTTTAATATGGCCTGCCAAATACCTTCCACATTTCCGACTGTGGACAGCAACAGAATTGGCTATTGCTTGTCGTGTAAATTGTACTGTATCTGGCCAGACAGTTGCGAATTCAACCCTCGGGTTAAAACATTTGGCCACCCCTGCTTTAGGGTATATCACCAACAGTGTTCAACCAAATAAAAATTACCACTGTCTTGGCTTATAAAAGGTAACTACTTTTGTGTGGCACCCAACGATTATTGCAAATGACCTTCAAAGACCTTTCTGCAACCTTTACTTGACTTCCCCTCAAATGCCAAGTCTGTATCTGCCACTGGCTGTGCTTGTTTTTTGGTCTGTGTGATTAGCAATGTATTTTTGGATACTGTAACCAAATTTTTCTGCTTAACACTTCCCTACTGGTGGTTGAGTTTAGTCGTGCTTTTTTGCCATTGGTTGCACAACGGTGTATGCATATACTTGTACTTCAAATTTCATGCTAACAAATGCTTACCGCAGTACGAGCTCCTGTTCTTACAGTAGGATGCCAGAGTTGCTCACAGATAAACTCCAACTCACATACTTAACAATCAAATGCCAAGTAAGCTTTTTCTATGGATGTCTGACAATTTTTCTTGGCTAGTTTGGCTATTGTTACCAATGGTGGAAGTTTTGGCCACAGTTACCTTTACTGGCCACTTCGGCCTTGAATACCAACAGTGAAAGTTTTGCTACTGGTATTGAACAGGGTTGACACTGTTGGTAAGTTAAAAAATTTGCAAACAATTATAATTGATGTGAATATTATTTTTTCAATTCAATGTTTGTTTGTGCATGAAACACTGTATCATTAAAACTATTGCTAGACCAGAAATTCTGAAAAAAAATGTCATGATAAGCTAGCTACCTTGACAGCACTTCTAGGTTTGATATTTTCATGCATTAAAATTGCAGTAATTAGAACACACCACTGGAGAAGTAGTTGGTTTTAAATTTGCAAGCATTGCATAAATCATTTTATCTTTTCAACTTGGTGCTTGTTTGCACATGAAAACAGCATCATTAGCACTGCTGTTAAACCAGAACTTCTGAAAGAAAAAATCTCACCAAAATGCAGCTCCATTGAGAACATCATTAGGTTTGATTTTGCAACAAAAATTGCATTAGCCTTAAACGACATCAACCAAGGTGTTGATGGACTTAACTTGCAAACAGTGAAATTGGCACCAATATTTTTTAAACTGGACCCTTGTTTGCACATGAAACACAGCATTAGCACTATTGTGAAGCTAGAAGTTACCATTAAAATGGTAGGTTGCAGTAGCATAAATACAAAATCAACCAAGGCATTGGTGTTTATATCTTTCCAAGCAATGAAGATTGTACTAATCTTACTTCTTCAATTTTTTGCTTGTTTGCACATGAAATTTGGCAACATTGAAGCAGTTGGTAGCAGACTTAAGGTAATCGTAATCAATTGAACTGACCAAAAATTAAATGTAATTGTATTTGAATACATTCCAAATTTATTCGCAATCAACGATTACTTTCGCGATTAAACTTGGAAATCTTTACCCTACATCAGGGTTGGCTCCAGGTCAACAGCGTCACTCGGGCTCATCATACAATTTGTACTGACTCACACTGATTGCAACCATTCGATGCTTGCGTCACTGAAATCTCTTGCTTTTCTGGCTGGCATTATCATTGCTCTGTGATGTTTGTTACGTAAGAACCAATGAGAAGTTCTCCTGAGAACCCATCCATTGTTGCGTAACATATGTCACAGAGCAATGACAATGCCAATTAGTCCTCTGTGTACTAGGCTCATTCACATTAGCCTGCATTACTAGACAATTTATTGTTTATTTCAAATTATTCTTGAGTGCGAACTGTCCATTAGATTGCAATTCAAATCCAATGGGATGGGCAAATCCATTGTTTCAAAAACTTTTAATCGGATATGAATTATATTTTTAAAAATACTTAATCGCAGAAGGCAGCTCGGGATCTAAACGAAGTCAAGAGAACGCCTACTACGGCTACTGTGAATGATATTTTTTGATACAGGTTACCTGCAGCATGGATGCAAAAGGCCAGTCATGAAATGAAAATGTATGAACAGTGCCAAGACCGAATGAAAAGAACCTGAGTTAACAATCTTAGATAAGTGGATGGTGGCACAAATACATAAATCAAGCAAGCTCACGTTCTACAATATAAATCATAATTGAAGACTAGGGCCAAACCCAATGAGCCCGAGTTATCACTGCCCTACATCACAGGTGCTGATGAACCGCAGTTTTTGTGGCTAGGCTTTTTCCTTTATCAGCGTTTGTTGTAGTTATATTTCAAGGGAGACTGTTTGCCCATCTGTGTGTGTTTGACCTGGATAGTCCAGCAGCAAACACATGCATTTGTAGTGAATTCTCACTTTGTTGCAGCAAGCCTTCCTGTTGGCCACCAGAAGTAACGTAGTTTGTCTAGTGAGACACAGCAACAAAAATAAGAGCTTTACTTAAAAACAGGTTAACAATTCGGAAACAGAAGAGATAGTGGTACATTGCGAGGAGAGGTGTTAATTTCATTTATATATATTCAGAGTGAACCTATGATTGTAGGCTCTGTATATTTGTACAGTAAATTATATAAAGTACCTTTTTTTCAGAGCAATGAGGTACTTTAATTTTAGTCAAAAACACCTTTCCACAACATTGATAACTAGCATCTAAACTGTGATTCACCAGATACTGGTAAAAAAAAACTTAACCAAACCAGTGAGGTTTTGTTGACCATTGACTTTTAGTCCAATAGACAGATATGCAGCTTTTGACAGATATGCAGTATTGGCATCACTGTTCATTTCATTTTAAATTAAAAGCTGCACAATGCCATTCTAGCTTGCAGATGATCCAAATGCCATCATACAGCTGAAAACGTTATAACCTGCAGTTTGAAGAAATAATCAGCAATTTTGAACTTGCTGACAAACAACTTTTCAGCTTTGCTGGATGAATGTTCAAGCCTGATAGATGTCGTTTGACTGATAAAAGATTTGAAGCGTTGATGTTTGTTGACTATAGCAAAGATTTTAAACATTGATTATTTTTGTTTAATCAATATTTAAAGTGCCTCTTACAGTGGAGTAACTGATGGGAGGGAAGAGAGGCGAAGACCCTCTCGCCAGCTAAATGTAAAAACCAAGCCTCCACTTATTCTATATTTTGGTTTCACTATTCTTTTGGTTTTCAGTAGGTTTCCATCTTTTGCATTTTGCAGAATATCTTCCATTGAATTGTGGTTTTATTTAGCCATCCACACTTGAATTCACCATCATTTCTGAAGTTTTTTTCTGAATGTTGTCTAGTGGATCTCCTATAGGCCATGTGGACCTTATTCAGCTTAGTTTCCTACCTGCATGAAAACTCTAGTAGTGCTACTGGTTTGTTGACTGCATGAACATCTTAGTAAACAATTAATGTGATTTTTCTTTATTCTGGTGCTTGATCCTTACAGATTGGTAATTTTGTTTATTGCAATTGTAATTGTGATTACTTTCAATGTAATCATAATCAGTGCATTGTGATTTTGTTTATTCGTAATCATAATCAAGCATGGGGCAAGTAATCGTAATCGATTACATTTGTGATGTAATCACCCCATGTCTGGTTGATAGGCTACAAATTCCCAAGAAAAAGCATCTCCCAAAAACGCAGCTGCACTAAGGCTGTAGTATCGGTTTCAATATGGAATGCATCATGAATTGCAATAAATACAGCAGAATTGGAAAAGTTGCTATTATTTAAAACTTCCATGAAATCTTTGAAGATCGCATGAAGGAAGGATATTCATAAATCGCAAATGCTTGATCTGCAACAAACGCAAGACTGACTCTTGCCTTACATGCTTCCCACACAACGGCAGTGCAAATTTTTGCACTTCGTTGACGTTTTAAAGACAGGCTTTTAAACTTGCAAAAAGTTTGGGGACAACTGCCAAAACATACTGGTTGAGTAGGAAAAGTTTTTTGTGCCAGTCACCAAAGAGAATGGAAGTTATTAAAAGTTTGTCTTAGTGGTTTACAAATTTTTTTATGTTGTTGATAACCACCATGAGTCATATTTTGTCAACAGATGAGCTTGGTGCATTATGTTCAAATTCTGTCAAACTAATTTTTAGGTCAGTGTCGTTTGACTGCAATAATCCAAATGTTGCATTTTTATGACTGGATACCTTATAACTTCATTACCAAATCTGAAAATACAGTAACAAAAAATGGTGTAATGTGCAACAACTATGTTCATTGATGAAAGCATTTTGTTTTTATTGCTTGTGTATTAACTTGCCTTCATTTTTTGAAATTGAAATCTGAGAATACATTGTATAGTTTTGGATGAATTATGCATGGAATGATTTTATGTGAGAAGATGTTTGCAAGATGTTTTGTGTCCAGAACAGGCGGAATGAAGATAGATTGTAGGCAAACTATTTCTCTATTATACTTATTCCAAACATACAATGACATATTTTCAGATGTTGCTTCTTATGATAAAATTGCATGTAGGTAAAGATTATAACCTAAATGATATGGCGAATGTTGGTGAAAGTATGTTATTTGTCAATTTGCCTCCAACAGTTTTTTTCTTAAATCGTAATGCTATGTAATTAAGATAGCACATCAGTTGAATGATAATTTGCATAGTGCACCAAGAACTTTTGACCGATGGGTCATTTTGCAAAAATGTGACAACCTCTGGACCACTTCTAACAAAATGATAATAAAACAACAGATCCACAAGATTTAAAACTAAAAAAGAGAATATAAGTGAGTGCATTATTGAAAATGTTACACAAAACCAAAGAGCAATTTATTGCAAATCTCAATGAGTGGGATGTCTGGTCAAAGTATATAACTCTATCGTTCTTATACCAATACTAATGTTAGTTGTAGCAAGTCAAGGATTATCATCTAATGTTTCACTTGCCATTCAATTTCTGTTTTTAGATTTGTTTCATAGAAAATGTACTTTAACATATGTACTGCTCCTAAACATTGAGTGCGTTATAATGTGAGATTTTATAGTTTGGGAAATCTATCTTTGCTGACTAATTTTCAGAAGCTCTGTTGAGGTCTAGTGCAGGGTTTCTCAACCTATGGGCCAGGGAAGAATTTTTGAGGGGGATATTATTGAAATTGAGTCCATTTTGCGATTTGAACCTTTAAGTCAGAAACAGGAGCTCTTAAATTGCAAATGTCATAATAACATCGAACTTCTCTTTCATCATTATGTGTGAGAAATTATTGCAACATAGAAATTTCCATGCAATCTGCCATGTTGTGCACAATAGACAGTACAGGTATTGAAGGCATTTTGAGGCAGACCGGCAGCTCTTGTTGTCATGAAAACGAAATCTAGAAGCAGATTTAATGTTGCAGATGTCTTGATCTGTGCAGATCTGTGCATGAATATCTAAGCTTTCTAACAAAAAACAGGCTCAACTTTTGCATTAAACTTAATTGTAGTGCATGTTGTGTTATTAACACATTGGGAGCCAGTGTACTATATACNCATATTTTGAAATAATGCCTGAGCAACTATTTTTGCGCTACTTTGCAACTCTATAACTCATGAAGAGATTGAGCTAGAGAGCTGTTCAAACCCTTTAAAGATGTGATGGGTCTACTGGTTTGGATTTAATAAATTGGAAAGTTTTAGATTTCATTTTTTTAATGGGTGACATCATAAGTGGGCTAGGCTCAGGCATTTTGGCCCAGGTTACCTGACCCTGAGCCCCAACCAAAAGAGACAATTTTTTGTCTAAAGTTTTTTTTGGAAACTAGGCTACAATCCGAGCCTGTAGAGCCTTTGATTAGCTCTTCAGCATTTCTGGTTCAAACGTTAGGGCCTAAAAACAACAAACTAACTTGATTAATTCCTTAGTTACTTTTATGATTATGGACTTTTGGCCATAACTTTTGAAGCAGAAATGCTAGATGGCCAATCAAGGGCTTTAGAGACTCATATTAATAGCCTAGTTTCCAGTAAAAATTTGAGTTGTGGTTGGGGCCCAGGGCCTGGTAATCTAGACCAAAAATGCTATGACATTACCCACAAAAACTCAAAATCCAAACTTTCCAATTTTTTAAAAATTGAAACTAGAAAACACGCTGCATCCTCTGAGGGTTTGAACAGCTCCCTAGTTCAAATGGCTGGCAAGGTATGTAGTTGCAAAGTGATGGTAAAAAAGTGGCTCATGCGGGTCTTAAAGGTAAATCCACCTCCTAAGGTGTTACATGTTGTTTTTAGTTGTTTATGTTTCTGCTCTGCATGTGTAACAGTTGTCACATTGGAGAAGTTGTCAACTTGTGGACCATGGACCCTCTGTTTGTTTATTACTGTAATTGGGCCACATAGTTAAAAAGGTTGAAAACCCGTAGTCTAATGATGTTATTATTGTACGTTTTTATTAAAAGATGTTATGCTTTTTCTAATCAAAATTACCTAACTGTAACATGCACACAAAATTTAAATCAATGCTGGAAAAGTTCATGGGCCGAAAAAATTCTGTCCACGGGCCTGTAGTTAGACCAAATTGTTTCAGACTAATATTTTAATCTTTTGTTATACTGAGCATATGGTTCTTAAATATTAGAAAAAATAATTGTCATGATAATTATTATAAAAATCATAAATTTAGCTGGTGAATGGTTAAACTGCCAGGATAATTGAATGTAAAACTCATGCATTATGCTTAACTAAATGGAAACACATGGGGCTAATTTTTTGCACCTGTTTGATAAAGCCTATGCACATTTTTAGTCAAACATGCAAGTTTTGACATGTGAATGTTGATGAAGCTAAATTAGGACTTGAATGGTTAAAACACCTGTAATATTTTTGGCAGAGGTTTTGTTATATAGAGCAAATTTTACTCTGAATCAGGGTCTCTAAACTAGCAGGCCACATCCAGCCCACAAAGCCAATTCGTCTGGCCTATGAAGACAATTTGCCAATAATGAAAAAATAATATATTTACGAAGAACTTTATGATTTGATAGAATATAACATATCCCGAAACAATCACATTGCCTAAGGTGTCTGGCCCTCGGTCTGTTGTGGAATAGATTGTGTGACCCTCGGACAAAAAAAATTTGTTTACATTGCATTTTTGTACCTTCGTAAAAATGTGCATGCATTTTTTTTGCGAAAACGGTGCAGACAACATAGTTTTTTTCCACAGATGAAAACTTCAAGAAAAGTCCACATTTATTTACATTGCTTTTTTATACCCTCTGATAATGTACTGCTATGTAAAACAATGCTAGTTTGCTACCAATTAGTTATCACTTTCATGTTATGCTGCTGCTAGCAAACGTAATGGTTGCTAATGAACTTTGCCAGTATTATAGTAAATCTTGCTGGTAAACCTAATGGTTTCTAATGAAATACCCTACTTCACAATGATGTGCTGTGTGTTTCACGCTTTGGTCTACAATGGTATCATACATGAATCATACTCGCTGCTAGCAGCATGATTACATAGCTACAAAACTGTAGATATTATATACCTACTGATTATAGCTTAGTTTTTTTTAGATTGCTACACAACTACAGACCTGGTTTGATCATTCTGACTATATAGAAATAAGATGTTATGGTAGTTAAAATTTTTCCTGACTTCTACAAGTAATACCACGCCTGTCTGGCTACGGTGCCACAGGCTTAGCAATGATTAAACCAAGGAACATCAAAGACTCACAGATCCATTGTTGGAGACTGGTGTCGAAACCAGGATTGTGGAGTCGGAGATAAAGTGTCTGACTCCAACCTTCCAAAATTTCCGACTCCTTAACATAACATAACATAAAGTGAATGAAGTTTGGCTGTCATCAATTTTGTAGCAACTAGCAATCAATGGAAATCGTGGTACACAGCAAGAATTCTCTGCTTCAACAAAAGTTTCAAATGAAATTGTACCATTTCAACAGGAATTCCCAGCTTAGGAGTGTGATGTAAGAAATGATCCAATTGGACTTCCGGAGTCAGAGTCAGACAAAAATCTGACAAGGACTCCTTGCGACTCTGACACCGACTCCGCAACCCTGGTTGAAAGTTATAACAATCATGTTTAGTGTGCTTTACAATGCACTGCTTTAGTAGTTATAACAATCATGTTTAGTGTGCTTTACAGAGCACTGCACTGCAAGTCTAGCTTTCAGTGAACTTGACAAAACCGTTGTATCTAGGAAAGGACCTGGAGCCAGAGCTACCTCACAAATATTCATAGCTCCAGCTCTGGTCGTAAATTTTAAACTGAGCTCCGGCTCCTGAATTTAATCTGAGCCCCTGCTCTTGACAAAATGCCCAGTTCTGGCGCTCAGGCTCCACAGCCCTGGTGAAAACTGCTTGACATTCAACTTTTAATACATGGAAACATGCTACATTGAGCTACATTTTGAAAAGGTTTTGCTGGGAATTTTTTGTTTAACTTATTTTTTATTTCAATTTAGAATGAATTGGTTTTGTTATTAATCTTTCTCCAAGTAGTTTTATTAGTGCACCTGGCATGTTGCATCTGCTGTTTATTATCTTTGGTGTACCACTCCTATTGCTTGTTTCTGTTTCAGGTGCGCACCTATTTTCAGGTCCTCAGTTGTGATATCTTATTTGGATGAAAATTGTTACCAATGACACGATCATTCTTTGTTGTTAACTTTTGGGTTCACTTGTTCATCTTCGTTCAACATAGTTACTTAGATATGAGATGCTTTAATCTAATAATTATAAACTTCCAGACTACACTAGTAGTTACTTTGGAATAGAGGTATTTTCTAACTGGTAATTGATTCTATTTGAATATGATTCTAGGACTAAGGATGCACAGTGTCATGTAAAATCAATTTCCTATTTAAAAACGTTGCTGATAGATTCAACCATGTCACCATCAGTTTGGTGCATTGCATCATATCACTTAAGTTTTTATTGCTACTTATTGACACATAGCACTTGTGTATATAAGTACACACACACACGCATATATGCATGCATAAAAAAATTATTTTTGTTGGAAACATAACACTGTACCTTAGTTTTAGATAAAATCTTTTCTGTGAAGTCAGTGTCACAGTTGATCTTAATTACTTTTCATGCCAGCTTTTCTTGTGGTGTTCACAGGGGCAACAGCTACAAGAGGTGTCAAAATACCTCATGGTTTTCAGTAACCTCTGATAGTTCTGTTGGCTCCACACCACAACATGACCAAGTCAGATAGGAGATGTAATCATGCCATCTAGTCTTGGTTGACCTCTGGGCTGCTTTCCCAATAGTGCAGCTAACAGGAATGGCCTTGCCAATCCTGTTTGATGGGATGGTCATGTGACCAAACCATAGTAGCTAGGACCATCTATTTCGAGAAGTGGCTCAACAATCAGGACTTTGGGGATTTCAGAGCTGCGCACTTTGTCACAAAGTGTCACTTTGTAAGCTCTTCTCCAACTTGTTTTGTGACTACAGTACAATAAAGCTCACACAATACTGCATTTGCTTTACTAATCTGCACTTTTATCTCCCTGTTCTGCTGTCCTTCTCTCGTGAATTCAGCTCCACCCAAATGTCATGGCAATTTCTGTCATAAACATATATATTGATTGTTGTCATAGAAACTTTGTATTTATCCATTATATTCCTAAAATGCCTCTTTCATTTTGCTGCAAATATTTGAGTTGATGGCATTTATCAAATACTGTGTTTTTTTGTGATAACCTTGTACTAATTTTTATGAAGAAGTGCTTTTTTATTTTGTCTTCAGCATTAAGCTTGAATTAAGTTCCAACACCACCATCAAATCAACTTTTGACTGCTCAGTTGAGCAGCGCCCTCCCAACCTGTCATATTATCTTTGTTTATTTATTCAAGGTTGCATATAATATACTTTTGCAAAAAAGACCCTGAAATTTTTTACGACATCAACAAGTTTCAAATATGTTTAGAAGATGTCAAATTACCACGTCATGCTTACTTGCAAAGATTAAGCAAAGATTTCATTTTTTCAGCTGGCCATGCCTTCATCAATGGTTGGAAACAAGACCGAACAGACAAGAGTGTCCTGTTTGCAAAGCTGGTATCGGAAGAGACAAAGTTGTTCCTCTGTATGGTCGTGGCAGTGCCAGTAATGTAGATCCTAGAGACAAATTACCTCCAAGGCCACAAGCGCAACGCCCAGAAGCAGGAAATAGAAATGTAAGTACAACTTGATTATAATTTTTTATTTTATTTCATATAAAATAAATGTAAGTACAACTATAATTTTTTATTGTATTGTTTTTATTGGGCTTTGTATATTCAGTGAATAAGGTAACAAAATGAAGAAAACGAATATTGCCATAAATTTTCAAATAGCCAGTGACACAAATACCAGCATATTTGGTTTTCACTAAATTCATTACAGTAGTTGAACAAAATGGGCAAATTACCTGTGGCTTACATTTGCAAATAAATGGTCAAAGCAGTTCGGTGCAAGGTCGGAAGGGCACTCATTAAATAAAGTGATTTTTATCTGCATTGACCACTCTTGACCAGATTTATAGTTGACAATGGGAAAAATTCAGAGCATTCATTTGAAAGCTCGGCAGCAAGACAAAATTTACTGTAACAAAGAGAGGCGTTGCCTGAAATTACGAAATATGCAAGAAACCCTAGTTTTGTGCTTAATGGTAAGGGTGCTGTTGCAACTTTTGAAAGGTATTCATTGGATGTCAGTAGTCAATGACACCTGTATTTTCTATTGAATCGCGTAATTTCAGTGTGTTTTGTAGAAGATGTAATGAACTGCTATCAAAGCATTTAACATGATACTTTCAAATCTGCTGTGTTAGAAAAGAAAGAAAATTTCAATATACTCGCTTTGCACATCCTTTGGATTTTCCTAAGTTGTCAACAAACAGGGCATCCAAGAGAAATCTTTATGGGCGGAACAAAACCCATTTGGGGCCCCTAAGACTTGCAAAATTATTTTGAAAAAAATAAAAATTGAGGCAAATAAATGTGCATCAAACTTCAACAAGAAGTGCTCGTTTATTGATCATATGAAACATTATGTTAAAACATGCAGGTATTCAAGTAATGTGACAATATTACCATTATTAACATGACTTTTAAATGTCCATAGTAAAATCTTATCAAGGAAGAAGTTAGAAAAAAATGCCGCAGTCTCAGAATGAATGGAGTCGATCGAGGTTGAATAAAACGCTACTAGTGAAATGAGACTCCGACCTCATTGAGTAGCTGTAACCTTGGTATGAGCTTACTTATTATAACAAGAATGAAGGGACAGAACGAAATATTTTGTCAACCGAATATTGCTTCTATTTTTGACCGCGAGCCACAATAAATAGCCACACGGGCCACAGGCCGGCGACCACGGATTTAAAGCATTTTGTCAAAATACTGCAAGTGCGTACTTTCCAC
>JGI24021J15306_10006748_pt1 | contig 13894 bp, 8 predicted proteins | sample Ectturendosymbi1_FD_15306 | JGI IMG/M metagenome (IMG submission 15306) | reverse complement strand
CTAGCCCAAATTACACAAATCACCCCAAGTGAATATACACTGAATATACTGTATTGAAAATATTTTCACTGTTCAGGATTTTTGAGCAACTTGCGCTTGCCCTGAAAAACAGAGTTTGCCCTGAAATTTTTCATTCTAATGAATATACTTTTTACATTCAGGATTTTTGAGCAACTTGCGCTTGCCCATAAAAACAGAGTGTGCCCTGAATTCACTGTATTGGATATATATTTTTATCATTCAGGATTTTTGAGCAACTTGCGCTTGCCCTGAAAACAGGGTTTCCCTGAAATTTTTCACTGTATTGAAATATTTTATATCATTCAGGATTTTTGAGCAACTTTGCGCTTGCCCTGAAAATTTTCAAGCCTGGGAGGCTGCTTCAGGCCCCCCTTCCGCCTCGTACACCCATGTGGATACCTGTTTTTGAAAAATTTCCAACTAAATGTGCGACTCTGCTTGTTTGCGGTTTGCATTTTTAGCGCTATTGCTTACCGTATGTGAGGTTTATCAAATCAGCAATTTAGCACAAGCTTTGTTAAAGTGAGGAGCCATAGCTGTTCTTGTATTTTAACAATTCTTACTTTACGCGTATACTCTCACACGTTGCTAAAAAATTTCAATTATGATTTTTCTAGATGGCTCTGGAAAAACTCCTTTTGGCCAACCTCTGGAAAAATCCACTAATCGCCCCCCCAACCTGGAAAAATCCTTCCAACACCCGTGGCCAGAATAGCTGGTAGAGTTTACAGAGAATCACTAGGTGTCTAGACACCAATTCAAGATCTACAGAAGCTGCTGCTTCAGGACCCACTCAAAAGGAAAAGTGAATTACACAAGTGACTGGCAATGTACAAGCAGAAAGGGTTATTTAAGTTCATATCTCTATGACTGGAATGTTTTGCCACCCTATTTACATATACTGCATACATACTTGAATGTTGCTGCCACACCAATAGGTTGTGGAAAACACGTAGCTTCTCCAGAAAGAGCATATCCTCGTAAGCATTCTGTGTTCCAGTTGTACGGTTTGATTTCCAATCGATCAATGCCTGGAGCTGGTCCATTTCTGAAAGCTCTTCCCCGTGATAGTTGAAGAACAACCTCATCAAGTGTTAGTCTTGAAACCTTGAAATAGAAAATTTGTTTACAAGATAATGCAAAGCTTTGCTAAAACATCACTTCTATCCTTCAGAGGGCTTGCATAAAGCTTTGTTGGTTAATAACTTCCAATCACCTATATATACATACAACTTATGTGTAGCATCATCAACATATGCACAGTAATTCAATCAATTTTTGACAGTTACGACTGTCAAAGGAACAACTATAAAAGATCAGAAATTCCATTTATTTATTTTTGACTTGGTGACAACAACTGAGAATTATATGAATAGCAGCAAGCATAGCATTTTGGTCTCTAGACAAACTCATATCTTGCAGTTAAATGAAGTGTGGCAGAACTAAAGGGCTAATAGCCAATGGCATGTGATGAAAATAAACAAAGTCAAGGCCTAAGGTGACATCAATTGGTTCACCAAATTTAGAATTATAACCACCCAAAAATTAATCAGCAAAAGCCAAAAGCAAATCAGTTTTTAAGACTTACTCCAAGACTCTAAAATGACTGTGGGGCCAACAGATGCACTACCATGTTTGAAAATAAAAAAACACCTTTTGTAGACAACATCCCTTTGGACAGCCCAAAGATATGGCCCTGAATTCTGTTGTAAACCCCACATTTTGCTGCAACATGTAATTAGTCAAACACACATTATATAATAAGACAGTATCAAGTTTGCATGATATTTTACCAAATTTAGAGAAAATTCTGGAAACCATAACATTTCAAAACCAAGATCTAAAATATTTGTCAAAACCAAGGACATAATCAAGCACAAATCAATGGCAAAACTGAAACCTTGTTGATTTTTAGATTCCAAAAAAAAGCAAACATTAAAACCTGGAATAAACCACCAGAAACTCATCTTGAGAACTCCTTCAAAGCAACATGGCCTTAAACCAGATTCAACGCAAATCAAATCTTTGAAATGTAAATATCATTGAAGCAATCAATCTAAACTGCAAGCAAGGTCCAAACATTTTTTATCATGATATTTATTCATGTGTTATATAAGTGCACCATAACTCTGGGTCAAAAAATGGTACAAGTTTTTGGAACATACTTTTGTTTACAAAAAGACCACATCAGTGTCTGGCAGCCTTCAAAATCAGTCACTTCTTTACTGTCACCGAAGTAACACCAAATACACTTTGGTAAATATTTGGTACAAAAAATGTAACTTACATGTGAATAGATACCTGTAGTGTTTAAATCACAGCAGCCAGTTATTCTACTGGCATACAGAATAGTTGGTTTATAAATGTTGTGTGCTACAGCCATGCATTTAGCAATCATATGTTTTCTCTGCAATTGGCACTAGCTTAGCCTTTCAGTTCAATGATGATAGCATTAATGGTCATAGCGTGTGTTTTAAACTAAATTTCCCAGTGTTTCATCTAATTCTAAAAGCCTTAGTGTGTGTTTNAAACTGCAGTTGGCATGATTGCTTAAGTGTTTAAACTTTTCACCTGTAAGCTTTTGCTTACAATTCACAAAGACTGAAGACGCACAGTTGACCAGAAACCGCTTTCTTAATAAAACACTTTGTGAACAGATTCAGCAGCTTCGCCCTTGGCGTTTTGTCAAGATGCAAATGGTGATACTTTTTTTCTCATGTAGACTGGTTTGCAAGGAGTGAAAACTAATTTATCAGACTGTAAATGATAAGTGGTTTTTAAATTTGTCAACCATAAACTGTGCAAATATTGTTCTTCACAGTTGTAAAATTAAGGAGCACTCCTCACACCATTTCAGGTATACCAAATGATGCAGCACAAAAAGTGAAGTTATGTTGTTGATACATTTCATGGCAAACTGATACTATTTTACAGATTGTCATTGTCAAAACTAACATTTTCAGCATATGTATGCTAGCATGAAGTAGGTAATATAAACTAACCCATTTTGGGGTTGTATGAAGTTTTGTACCCCAAATAATGAATGCAAAAACTATTAATTAATAGCTTCCTTAATAGTTAGGCTATGTGTCTGGTAAGTTATGAATCTGACCGTAAACATTTTAGTTCCACACCAATACTTTAATAAATTGCAATAAGTATATCTTAATGTAGTGCTCGATATTTGTAAATCAGTTACTGAAAAGCCCTTTTCACTAGCAACACTAATAAATGTTAAAACGGCAAGCAGATTTTCAAGCATAAGACAAACTATCAGAAACACCATATTAAGATAAACAACACTTATTCTTGATTGGAATATATAAGAGCTGAAAAGTGAAGATGCTTGGTGAATGGGCAAAATACATACTCAGTAAACACCATAGTATCTGCTTCACTACTGTGGATGATTGGTTTCAACAAACTTAGTTTTACCAAGTCAGCAACTCTTTTACTCCATGGAAGGCTGACATTCTGAAATGGATATTTGGTGACCATGGACTGCAGTTGTTTTTGTCCAAAAGCAAAATATCCTGTGAGGTTGGCAAGCACATCATATTTTTTTTATATACTTGTATTCCTTGACACGAAGACATCAGAAACAGTACCAAGCACAATTTAATGCCATTCCACATGATTTCAAAACATTTAGATCAACACATGTTATGTGATAAGAACTACTAAAAATAACAAGTGCATGTTGTTACAGAAAGCAATTCACCAAATCAAGAGCAATGCAAAACAAACTGCAAAAGATACTCAGTGCATGCACACACAAATCATTAGCGCCACATTTACTGCAGGATCATTGCTTCTCAGTTTGTTATAGCCCATTGCAAAGCAGTTTGGCAAATACATCAGACGGTTATGCAAAACAATGATCATTGGAAAATATGCTGCTAGTCTTATTGTCACTACACCTCTATCACTCTCTTAACACCTTTGGAGCCGGCCAAGTTTCGCTTTAAAAATGGTACAATTTTCCCATATTGGCCAAGTCTTTGCAACTCCATAACTTACCAGTTGATGGTGCGTCTTCTAGTTTGCAATGAAAAAAAATTTTTAGGTTTCGGGTTTTTTGTGGGTGACATCATAGTGGGTTAGGTTTTTGGCCATTTTGGCTCAGGTTACCTGGCCCTGGACCCAACCGCCAGGTGGACATATTTCACTTAAGTTTTTATTGGAAACTAGGCTAATATCTGAGTCTTAGAGTCTTTGATTGGCTTTCTAACACCTCTGATTCAAAGGTTATGCCAAAAAAACATAAAATTAGTAATTTTACCAACAATTTATAATTTTACAAAAATTGGTATTTTACCCTAACTTTTGAACCAGAAATGCTAGAAAGCTGATCAAAAGCTCAAAAGACAAGATTTTAGCCTAGTTTCCAATAAAATACTTCCATCTAGCGGTTGGGCCCAAGGCCAGGTAACCTGAGTCAAAATCTGTCCCATTTATGATGTCACCCACAAAAAAAACGAAACCCAAAACCAAAAATGTTTTCCCATTGCAAACTGGAAGGTTCGCCCAGTCTTTTGAGTTTGGATAGCTCTCTAGCACAATNGGCTGGCGAGTTATGGAGTTGCAAAGTGGCACGAAATTAACAGCTCAGTGCGTGATTTCAAAGTACGATATACTTGTACAGCGGTTCCCAACGTGTTGAGCACAAGTAGTATTTGAGCGTGTAAAAATTTTCATGCATGCTAACTTACAGAATGATCAATACTATTGCTAGCAGTTGGTATTGCTCGTATGAACAATAGAAGTTTAGTGTATGCCTTGCAAACATACCAGTACTTGCAGCATGTGATGTATGTATAAACTAAAATAATATAAATGTGAAAACCTATACTTTTTATTATTTTAATAGTATGAAGTTTGGCAGCAATTATTGATTGCACATAGTAGGTAAGCAACTTGAGCTTCGGAGTCAAAATGAGTATGATTCAAGCACAGGGTTTGTCTAAACATTTTCATAACTTCACTTTTTGTACTTCCCAGGTACAGTAAGCTCTTAACAATTATATATACCACTTGTAATTATGTTTACAGGACTATATAAGCTACTAGGCTAATTTAATTTCTTTACAAAAATCAAATAAAACAGTTTACAGTATTTTAAAATACTATACACAATTACATGTTTGTTGAAAAAGTGCAAAAATTAGTAAAAATTCTGCACTATCTAACTTATTACACTACCTAAATCATCTCTCAGTACAAACTACGGAGTTTGTAAACCATGCACTTGTCAGTGAAACTGTCATACCAATTGACCAACACGTGATGGTATTTCTAAATAAACCTACGTACAGTTTCATTAGGCTGCTTTTCCATGTCCAAATAATCGTGAAGAGGTAGTACAATACTGATTTTCATACAAACCTGACACAATAGCAATTGTATTTTTCTACCAAAAACACAAAAATTAAAAAGAAAACTCCACAGGTTAACATGCGTACAGATGTCAGACACTTGAATATTGTATATATGATGAGGCTTTTAGGTCTTGAAGTATCTGATGCAATCAAACATTAGTAAACAATACTTTCAACATATTAACCTACTTTTTTTAATCAAGTAAGGCATAATGGTATAGTACTCATACACAGATTTGTGAGCCAACTTGAAGCAATTTTTAAACCTGCAAGTGGCACTGGCAACTGCAGGTTACAAGAATGACTCTTAGGAGTTTTAGAAATTATTAAACACTTCTATAACCTTTATGCTGCAACAATATTCAATGCGAAGCTTTTTGTCAAGAAAGACAAAAACAACTTATTGTGAATACCTACTAAAAAGCAAAGTCAGTACGTATCCACATTACAGCACTTCAAGTCAAAAAGCAGCAAATTTTCCTAGCTTCAGACTTGTTAAAGATGCTCCCTTCCAACTTGTTAGTATCTAATATCCAAGCCACACAATGAACACCATTTAGTCTAACAAGCTTAACATGCATGTTTNATGCTGTGGTTTGAGTCTAAATCTAGTGTTTTACTAATTCTGAACCAATCTTATCTATAGTTTCATTACTGAATTAACAACTTTAACCTTTTTGTTCATATTCATATAATTTTTTGAATTACAAATGTAAATATCTACTGTGACCTTCAACACCTTTGCTGCTAGGTAGATTTACGCATAATTCCTATATTTTCGCTCCACTTTGCAACCTCATAACTTGCCATTTGATTGTGCTAGAGCAGTGGTTCCCAAACTTTTTCAAGCCATTACTCAAATCAAGGTATAGAGTATGTCGTATTACCCTCAATAAAAATTTTTCACACTTCAGGTCAAAAATTTCTTTTGCAGTGATCGCTCATAAAACAGAACAATGTGGTCTTGGTTTTTCATTACCCCTGAAAAAATTGCATGTTATTCCCAAGGGGTAATTTACCCTCAGTTTGGGAACCACAGTGCTAGAGCTGTTCTAACCCTCAAAAGACTCAGTGAGTCTTCTATTTTGCAACAAAAAAAAATTTTAGTTTTGGGGTTTCGCGTTTTTTGTGGGTGATGTTGTAAGTGCGACAGATTTAGGCTATTTTAGACAAGGTTATTGGACCCTCGGCCCTAACTACAAGATGGAAGTATTTCTCTCAAGTTCTTAGTGGAAACCAGGCTAAAAGCCAGGTCTTTTGAGCCTTTGATTGGCTTTCTAAGGTTTCTGGTTCAAAAGTTACGGGCAAAAACTTAAATTTGGGTAAAAATTCTCCCAAAAGATTATTCTACCCAAACTTTGGTTATTTTACCCTAACTGTTGAACCAGAAACCCTAGAAAGCCAATCAAAGGCTCAAAAGACTTGGATTTTAGCCTAGTTTCCACTAGAAACTTGAGAAATGCTTCCCTCTTGCAGTTGGGGCCCAGGGCCCAATAACCTCAGCCAAATAAGTCAAAAGCTACCCCACTTATAACGTCACCCACAAAAAAAACGAAATCCAAAACTCAAAACTTTTTTCATTGTAAACGAGAAGACTCGCCAAGTCGTTTGAGGGTTTGAAGAGCTTTTTAGCATAATCAACTGGTGAGTTACGGAGTTGCAAAGTGGTATGAAAATAGTGGCTCAATGCGGGATTTCAATATACGAATATCTTGTAGACCAACAGTGAATGTGTTAGTAAGCAGCACAACTTAACAAACATTCATACAACCAACAGGAAATTATCACAGTTTTTAAATTTGTTATGGCTACCAAACATCAAAGAAAATTATCAGCACCATAAGCTCAAATGCAAAAACACTGATATGTTCAAGTCTGTCACCATAAGCATTTACAAGCAATTAAAAAAACGCTCAGAAATGTAGCATTCAAGCAACAACCAACACTACACTAAAATACATGGGCTATTAGTTCATTTTTTGAGATTTTTAAACCAAGTATGAGATACTTGAATTTAGAAAAACAAACAATGAATTAGTGCTCTTGTGTCATTTATTCTGATGAAAGCCTACTGTTAGCCAGTAAAAACATTGGTATTGTTCCACGTTTTACAACAGATTAACATAAAAAAAAACTTTTAGTATTGATGTTACCATGTTGGCTGTTTCTGCAGTATGTTAAGTGAATGAATGGTGTTCTCTGGGCCCATGTTTGAAATCAATTATACAATGTGGAAATATAAAAATCATCTCTCTACACATGCTACAGGTTCCATTTCTAGTGTGTTTATTAAGTGGCAGGTGATAAATATTACTTTGATAGTTCTGCTTTTTCAGTTTTTTGCACTCTTCCTTTTTTGTTTTGTTGTTCCCATATTTTAATTGTTGCTAGATTGAATTCATTGCATCAGTTTGTATGACTTCGTGACACAAGTTGTTAAATTCAATGTTTGCATCTATTTTCTTACATGAAATTTTATGGGCTGGCTAGCATGTCAACCAGTCATCCATTTGGCTAATCCATGAACTGGTAATCAAAAATAAATGCTCCTCTACATCTCCATGTTAAATCAATAGCAGAATGCGGAATTATAANTCTGTTCAAACAACTTATTAGTAATAACAAATCTCGAACTTGCACCACATCTAGCATCCATCACAGTTTTCATGATTCAGAATAGATTTGATAAAACAAAGTTTTAGGAATAAAAAAATGGACTGCTCATTTTATGCATTGCTTTGAACCTTGCATGTTCATTACAGCATTTTCAATTGAATAAACTTGGAAGGTAGAGCAAAACGCAAAGATCTTTTATATACATGTAACAACTAACCACATTACATGGAAAAAAATTCTGCATTAAAACTAAACATGTTACAGGTAAAACAAGTAACTTGAGTCTAGGAACTTTATGCTCATCCAACCATGCTAAAGTTTGCATGTCGTAATTTTGACAACCAAGCAGTGTTACAGTACAATTTGCACCAAAATTCAAAACAAACACATAAAATTTCTACCATGTCAAAATTGTTTGCCATTTTTAGCAACTTCAGGTTTTCCATGCTGTAATTTCACACTCAACCATTAAACCATATCATGTTCACCCAGTCGAAAATATTTCCTTTTTTATGCTTATTTCTTCTTTGATGTGAAAAGTTTTTTCATTAAGTGTCGGATACCTGATGATGTTGCGGTCTCTTTATTCACAAATGTATTTGGGTTGGCACTAGAGTCAACTGCTTTTTGATATCTCAGTACGCAAGCCTCTTGAACTGATAATGCAAACTTGACAGCATTGGGATTGCATTGTAAAACATGGCAAGTTGCAACATTTGCTACTACACTTATAAAAGCAAAAAGGGATATGTCATCACCAATTCCCATGAAGGATAAGCATCGCATACGACAATCAACCAAAACTTCATTATTCTCGTTGCTAGTCAGTACAAGGGCATTCGATGTAAGTTTTGCAGTGCACTCTACACATAATGCAGTGCCATCTGTAGTAACATCACGAATGACATTCTTTATCGTGTTTATCCCATTTTCTGAAGTTACTTCCTTATTGCCAAGATACATGACTGAAAACAGCTGTCCAGGGTCAGATTTAGGAACTGGAATTGGTGTTGTCATAGCAAGTTTTTCTTTTTCTGCATCATCCTCAGTTGCCATCTGCTTTTTATGTTTAAAAGAAAGATTTTCACATACTTGATGCAACTCTCTAGCAATTGCTTTGGCAGAAGCATCACACCGAAAAACATGACACTTGTACTTTTTGGAACCAGGGTCCTTGGCAACATAAGCAAAGTCATGCACACTATCATGACCAACACCCCATATTCTTATTTGTTTTATGGGCTGAGTCTGTAATATAGTTTGATTTAAAGGATCTAACAGCTTTAAAAACTCATTCTCAATGAGGAGAAGTAAATTTTTTCCATCTCCCCAAGCACCAATGCCATCCATAATTTGACCATGGCTTCTAGACAAATGTCTTATACAAGCATTCACATCAGCACTACTTGTCTCTGGATCTGAAGAAAAGTTATCTATGGGTAACCAACCTAAGGAACGAACAGAAAACATACACCCAGAATCACTTTCACCAGCCCATTTGCTACTGGAATCACTGACAGAATCATCATTACTAAAAGCCAAGGATGCATATCGAAATGCTGCACTTTCAAGATCGGCAAGGCTAGAATCAACGGAATTAAAAATCAGACTATCACTATCACTTTCTGTCTTGCTAGAACATAAGCCGTCAGGCATGTTATATTGCATAACACCAGTTTCAATGTTCCAAAGATATGTTTCACCACTATCGCTAAGTTTTTTCCATACAGACTGCACATCACAAAAACTATCTTCCGCTGTTTTGTTTGCACTTATGGCTTCATCCATTTCAGTTGAGGATTTAAAATCTTCAGCTGCTCTTTCATAAGTAGCAATATCATTTACAGCACTCCCAAGGTAAGAATTACAAGAGAAAGCAGCATTTCCATTATTAAAATCTTCATCCGCAACAACAGTATCAGCCACTGCTATTTCTTCAATATTGCCTTCTGTTATCTTATTACCATTATCACTATTGCACAACGTAGTATTATTATCTGAAACATGATTTGCATTTTCCAAATCTTCGAGGGAAGCCATAACTCCAACAGATTTCTCTTCTGAATCAATACATTTGGCAGCTGACTGTTGTTCTTTGACTTTCTGATCAGTAGCAACAGAGCTTTCAAAGGTCAGAATTGTATTACAACATTCTATTCAACAGTTTATCCACATTTTAAACACTTTGTTGGCTCTAAAGCAACTGAAACATGTACATAGACTTCCGTTTTGATCAAAGATACTGCAATGTCTACTTTTGCCTCATAAGGCAATTAAGCAAGTGGCTATGGAACCACCCATGAATCTTTTCACTTCAAAACTCGTTTGACCACACCACCTTGCATGATGCGGTTTGAATAAAGCTGTCAGTTTGTCACTCAAGTGTTGCCATCCTGGTAGTGTATCGGATGCGTTTCAGGCCCACTGTGACTATGGTTTTTTTTTGGTTCACCTCTCACCTTGGCAACTTATGTTTCCCTACTAGTGACTGGTTGCATGTTTCAATTCATGGGACCAATTTGTCTTTACTTTTTTAAAAACTTCCAAACTGTCAAGTTAGGGGTTAACATTAAGTTAGCATTAGGGTTTAAATCCTCAACAGCTAAGGTTTAGTCTTAGGTTTACCCAAGCCTACTGCATTCTCGTCATGCGTTACTGTCACATTAGAGGAGGTGGTTGAATAAGTATAAGGTGTTAAATTTAAAGATCGACGGGCAGTTTTGTAGCCACTGCTGAGGCAAAACTGCATCGAGGCTATTTTGCCTTTAGTCGAACACAGGTTGGTTGAAGTGGTCATGTGACAAGCACGATACAGAGACGATGGGTTAGGGCTTAGCCAGTTAGGGTTTAGGTTTTGGGTTTAGCCTATATTTTACAAAACACAGACAAGAAGCTGTTAGAAGTTGGTGGTGACAGAAGGTCACATACAAATTTTGGTGATGACGTCACTGTCACGTCATGAGATGCAGCCTGTCAAAGTTGATGGCCTATACTGCATGTAAAGGCATCACCACAAATTTAAACAATTGAACATGAACACAATTTGGTTGTAACGGCAAAAGGCAGAACAGACTGCAGAGTATTAGTCGGCAGCAGCATTGCACCAAGTGTTACAGGTTAGCAGACAAATAGTGTGAAGAATGACCAAAGCAAATAAAAAGAAACATAAAAAACACATAGTACATACACAATAGACATCATCATAACACAGATGATGGTGGGCAAGCAATGGGTGAAGAGTTGAGGCATGATGTCCTGATGTGCAGATGAAGTAAGCACACAGGTGAAGGAAGCAAGCAGCAATAAGAGTCATGAGGCAGAGAGCAATGCATTTTAACATAACATTTCATCATAAAAGCAAGTAGCAAGGGCAGAAAACAATGTTTATGTGTACAAATCGTGAAGAAATATTAATATAGTTATCCACAGACCATAGTGAAGTTAGTTTCATGGATGAGTTGTTTCCAACCGGATGCATGATGGGTGCCCTGTAAAAAGAGGAGCTCCGTAAATAGCGGAGCTTGGTTGCGGAGGTTTGATGACGTAACCGGAGTGGAAAAAAGTTGCGTTGCAAAAGCAAAAAAAGAAAAAAAATTGAAGTTAAAATTTTGTATCATTGCAGCTTATGCGTTATCCCCAAACATGCAATGCATGGAAGTTTGCGATGTTTAAAAATTTTATACATTCACAAATGTCGAAACTTTTTTTTTGTCCCAGAACAATTGTGAAACTCAGATAACAAAAAATTATCAAACTTCAAAATAGAGGTTGCCTGTAAAAGGCGGAGCTCCGTAAATAGCGGAGCTTGGTTGCGAAGGTTTGATGACGTAACGGAGTAGAAAAAAGTTGCTTTGCAAAATCAAAAATAGGAATAAAAGTCAAGGAAAAATGTTGCATCATTGCAACTTCATATGCGTTTCCCCCAAACATGGAATGCACGGAAGTTCGCCTCCAATTTTATACATTCACAACTGTTGAAACCTATTTTTTTGTCCCCGAACCGTTGTGAAACTCAGATAACCAAATATTATCAAACTTCAAAATAGATTGTTATTACCATAGTGTAACATCACCTTTTGCAGTAAAGTTATTTTTGCCACCATCTACTTTTCATTTCTCAAACAAAAATATCAGTTTTAACGACTCCGGTTGCGTCATCAAACCTCCGCAACCAAGTTTCGCTATTTACGGAGTTCCGCCATTTATAGGGCACCAGCATTATGTCACCAAATGATGTTAGAGACGTGGGTATGGATAGATTACAGTTATTAGCAGCATAAATTAGACCAAAAAGTGTTAGGCACATGAAAAACAAAATATGTTTAGCAAATGAGAGAAGTATTTACTTCTAAGGTATAGTTTCACCACAAAAAGTAATGACTTATGTGAACTAGCCACTTATTTCACAGATAACTGGTGTAATATTATTTCACAGATATAAATGAGACAATCGTTCAGATTTATATGATTGCGGGTCTAGGAATTACGCTGAAGTCAATGTCCGTGAGGGTCTGGAGGTGGACATCACTTCGTTTGCCTCGAAATCCTCGTATTACAGCGAGGGTGCTCCTCAAAAGGGTTATTCTGAGCTTTGTCCGTAGGTCATGACAGATGCATATGGCTCCTTGCGTTTTTCAGCTGTTTTTTCTGCCAGTCTTTTGTTGACTCTGTTGCCATCCCTCCACTTGTTGTAAAGACAAGGGGATTGAATAAGGACTTCCCAATGTCAATCACTCTTTGGTTGTACTTGTCCTTCTCTTTTTCATGTTGTTGGTAGATCTCTACTAGGGACTTCCCGGAATATGACTGTGAGGTAGGATGTGTGATCCTTATGTCAAAGAAAGTTTTCTCACAGCTATTCCACAGTCCTCTCGCAGACATTGTGATGATTGCTGTTCGTATGTAAATGGTCGTTACTTGCAGTCGATTTATTGCTGCAGTTGCCAGGATCCGTCTTGCTGATCAGTAGAGCGCCTTTCAGAGGTGAGCACGGATCAGGACTGGATCGGACTGGATCAGGACTGAAGACAGTTTTTGCTGGACAGGACTGGATCGGATTGAGAAAATTTTTGTTGTTTTAATGTGATTATTCTGAGAATATCAAAAATTTTAGATGTGATCCGATTTCATAGGTTTGCTAAATGGTAGTCTATATTTTGTCATCAAATGCAAAAACTCTGCTGGGACTATTCTGCATTTCGAACTGTATCCACTTTTGTTCACATATAACGTTAAGGTCTACAGTAACAGCAATGTTAACATAGTTGAGTGATTAGTGTCTATGCCTGCTGTGCGATTGTTCGTTGGTTCTGCTCTCACCATTTCCTTTAGCTTACCTTGTAGAGGTTACACCTTTGATAGTAATGCTTTTAATGTACTTTTTCAAAAAGTTCAGGGTTTAGGCTTAGGGTTTACGTTTAGTGTGCGTGTTTAGGTTTCGGTTTAGAGTTTACCTTTAGGGTTTAAGTGTACGGATTAGGTTTCGGGTTTAGGTTTTTCGTTCAACTTTTAGGTTTAGGTTTTAGGTTCAACTTTTAGGTTTTGGGTTTAGATTTAGGTTTTGGGTTTAGGTTTCGGTTTTGGGTTAGGTTTCAGGTTTAGGTTTGGCTTCAGGTTTGGGTTTAGTTTTTGAATTTAGGTTTCAGGTTTATGTTTTGGGTTTTAGGTCATGTAACAAGGACCTTACGCTAATTCAAGCAAGTGCATTGTCCTTGTCACTTGACGAATCGAAGGAATCGGATTCTCCTAATGGCAAAATAACTCCAGCAGTGCTTTTCCCTGTGATGCCTAATAAACACTTCCTTGTTAAATTTTGGAAATGCCAAAAGGCTGTGTCTATTTTGCCTCATGAGGCAAAAGCACTGCTGGAACTATTTTGC
>JGI24021J15306_10006747_pt1 | contig 13894 bp, 11 predicted proteins | sample Ectturendosymbi1_FD_15306 | JGI IMG/M metagenome (IMG submission 15306) | reverse complement strand
CACGTCGAGGGCCTATGTCAGAAAATCTTTCGATCAACACCCCCCCTGCGGTTCCATCCCAGACCTGCAGAGCCTACAACCACAGCGCCTGAAGTTGAGGCGCCCTTTCCACCGCCATACTGCCCCGCTAATAGCCTCTGGATTTGAGATCAGAAGAGCATGGATGAACTCATGGAAAGACATTGCACCTCCCTCCCAGTTTTGCTTGTGCCCAAACTTCGGCCTTTCACCAAGTTTCAACCTTCCCCGTAACCTCTGGGTCACCTTAAGCAGGCTCAGAACTGGAGTCGGACGTTTCTGCTCTAACATGTGTCAGCGGAGGCTGAGAGAGACAGCCTCNTGCATGCGCCGGGAAGAGAATCAAACAGCACACGACGTTATTTATCACTGTCAAGCCCTCCGGCCACCAAACACCCTTGATGACTTGGTGCCTCCAGGCCCAGAGGGTGTTCGGTTGGTTGGGTCGACTTGTAGGAATCGCTTGAGGGTCGCTGCTCATACGAAAGAAGCGAAACAAACAGACAAGCTCTGTCAGGAATGCAATCGAATAACCGGAGAACAGCTCAAGTGGCGAAGAGATGAAACACCTGCTGTTACTCTCAACCATAACTTTTAGCATATGCACAAACACGTACTTGTACTTCAACAAGAAGAAAAACACATCCCACAGGGTTCAAACCACACCTGTTTAACGTGAGGATAAGCTTATCCTGACAGACAAAAATTGGTAAGCAGCCAAAACCAACTAGCCTACTGTAAGTTCCTCAAAAAAGAGTGGTATTGTGCAAAATGCATCGCACCGAAGTATTGTCAGTCATGCTTCACGCAAATACGACATGAAAACACCTAAGTTATTAATAAATCAAGAATCCCTAATTTATCAGACCGTAGACTCTTTCACGCATTCCTTGATTTCTCGTGGACCAACAGAAAAAGCGATGGAGGCAGAAATTTTTCCCCATGTGCCGGGAGGGGAAAATCAAGATATTTGAAAGTATGTATACAATCAGAACGACACTGAAGCTTGAAAACTGCATTACAATTAAACAATACAAGCAACATTTGGAAGGTTTGCTATTGACTTTCACGAATATACAAAGCTTGCATAATTGATTATATAAATTTTCTCAACTCCATGATGCTCATCTATGAATAATTTATAAGTCCTGTACAAGGGGTACTACCTGCTCTACAGTATCAATCGTTTTTGTCCGCCAAACTTTACTCCCATGCGTATGTCATGACCTTGACAAGTCCCATTAACCTGAGTGGTCGATATGGACCACGCCAGTGACCCTTGCACAAAATGAAGCTCGGGACGTTTCCGGATGACTTGAATCGCAACACAGATGCAGCGTCTTCGTGACACCAATCGTGCCACGCTACACAGATGGAGCGCACACTATCTTCTTGTGTTTGACCGCAAACTTTTAGCCTTGTCATTATGTGTCGAGCAAGGGCACGCTTATTTGAAAAGGATCATGCTCTTCCACGCCTGCGTACCCATTAACGTTGCTACTGGTGCAGGGTCACAACGAAGTTTCTCATTACTTTGATAGATGGCCAATTAACTAAGCTTCAGTAAGAAGAGGTGTACACGATTCTTCATAAACAGATGTCTTCTTGTCTATCTTCTATTATCTGAGTGTTTATGGAGTTTGTCCCTGAAATACCACTTGCAAGTTCAGTTTGATGAACATAATTTGATCTGCAGCAACAGCGCCGCAACCAGCTGAAATTTTCGGGGGGCAAAATGATTGTGCTGTAACTTGTTGTTGCACCTATTGTTATTGGCGTTTACATGTTTTTTTGGAAAATTCGGGGGGGAGAATGCCCGGTTGCCCCGTGGTTGTGGGACTGCAGCAATGTAATTCACTGACGTTCGTTTAGCTAAAATGTTGTCGCTTGCCAAGCCTCAACCAGTGATTCAATGGCAGCATAAACTGGTCGTAACAAACTGATGAAACGGCAAAAAGCTTTCTTAATTACTGTTGTTATATCAACCATATTTTTTTCATTTGGTGTGTGGCACAAAAATGATCTAAAATATAGTTTCCTAGCTGATTATCGATTTGCTTCAACGCAATACTCAAAAGAAGACGTTAAGCGACAAAACTCGTTTTATTTTTGCAGCTACCAGTCGAGAAAAGCTGAATCCATGCGTCAAAGTGATAAAGTTCGGCACTTCTTGTGTTTGTTGATCCTGCTTCCATAACAGACATAAGCAATAGTTCGTACTTTTTCTGTGTTGATTAAGTGAGGGTAAGGACTGACCAACGCACCTAACATGAACTCCATCTCGATCACTACTTTCAGAAAACAGGGAAGCAATTGGAAGAAAATTGTGACAACTGATCCTAAGCGATGCTTTCCCAAACGTGCGACAATTGATCCATAACTATGCTTCCCTGAACGTGAAATTAATTATCTACAGCTTTATAATGGCGTCACGGACGACAGTTAATCAGCGCTGAAAGCCTGCGATTTGGTGCACAAATTCAAAAGATGTCAAGTGTTTTACGGAAGGTGCCACTTTAATCTTTACAAAATCACCCAACATTGAGCAGCATTCGTGCCTCAAATTCTTGAATACGCACTATATTAAATATTCATGCAAGTGCATAATGCAAGAGCTTGACGCAGTCTGGAAATTACCAGCATCGCCGAACGTCAGTCGTTGTCCGTCCACAGTGCAAACAGCCATTGACACCTCAGTCCCCTCCTGCTTGTGTAAGCGCATTATCGCATTGTAATTCGAATGAGGGTCAACGTTGACTGGCGCTTCCGTCTTCTGCGCAGAAAAAAGATGGTGAACTTGGCGAAAAAACTCCATTTTGTTGCTTCATTTGGTTTCAAAGGCGATAGATGGCGCAAGAGAACAACTGAAACCACTCCTCAACACGGAAATACTCAAATCATGAATTTTTATTAATGATCCCCAATTTTTATTAATGAGCCCCCAGCCTCATGGTAACGCGTAAAAGTGTGAAAAAAAGAACTGTTCAACATTATTCAGCATAAATTTTGCATCAGCTGATTGACGTGATTGAGATCACAAATTTCGTTATAGTCGAAAAGGGGAAATTGGCATTGACCATTCGTAATAATAATCTCATCCCACATTTATCAATTACAATTAACTTTGAGCTTATTAATTGGTCAACGACATGTGGAAAATGATTTTTATATAGGCCAAGGTCAGATGAAAAGAAAATACAGAGAAACTTACATCTTGAAGAAGGCAACTCTTAACTTGTTCAAAAATTCTTTCCATTCTCAATTTAAACACCGTGAATACAGGAATCGACAGCTGGCTAAGAAGCACGTTGCGAATGAATGGAAAGCAAGGCTCACATATTCTGCAATGTATGAAAAAAGTATGCCTTAAAAAGTGCAGTAACGACAGTGGAAGTTTATTCGGTACGTTTTTAGCAAGAAACTTTTGCTCAGTGCTATTCAACCTGGCATACGGCACACTGGTGTTGTTCTCAACCGTTCATTGGTTCGAAACGGTTTGCCAAGGGTGTAGGTGAAACCAGAACGCCAACTTGCTGAACATAGGATTTTTTTATTTTTTTGCGCTTAACTATCAATCAGTGCTTTACAACGTGGGGCGTACGCTTTACGCGGTGTGGGAATATTTTGCTGACACATTTAATGCACCAATATAAAATTTCGATGACTCATCGAGTTATTTTCGAAATGGATGTTTTTTAGTCTTCACTTCATATTCTCTGTAGTCATGAAACTGAAGGTAGGGTCGAAAAAAACGTTTCAGAAACAATGGTAGTGATTGGTGAGTTATGCAAGCTTCTTGAAAGATGTCAGCGTTTCGCTGTTACTTACTTCGAGAAGACCTCAAAAGATAAAGGCGTCTCAACTCCATCCGGTTCAGTTTCGATGTTATGAAAGGTTTGCCGAAGACGTGGATCTGAAAGTCGAATGCCTTTTCCTTCTATCACGTCCATCACATCATGAACTTTCATAAAATCCGGGCTATCTTTAGTGACAATGGACACAGCGATCTGGTAGAGACGCTGTATGCCCGAGTGATTGACAGTAGTGCTGACGGTATCACGTGACTTGTTCTTCTTCTGTGATTGGACCTGTTTGACATGTGCTTTTCTCCTTCCCGGCCGCTGAAGGTTACTCGGTGGGAACATTCGACGGTCTAGTGACAGAGTTTTTCGAAAGGCATGTGCTGGTGAAAGTGCTACGTTTTCGACGTCATTACTTGAAACGTCACCATCGTCGCAAGACGAATTTTCGTCTTGTGAGTCGGCAGTGTCTTCCGAGACAAAGTCACTTTCCTGTTTGTGTTCGATTGCGTCGCTGCTATGAATGGGCAAAGTGGGGTTGATCTTTGGTTCACCATCAGCTGATGACGCGGTGCTTGGTTCCTCAATGGAAGAAGCTTTAAGATCCGAGAAAAGTATTTTCTGATGCTGCGCGTCGTGTTGTAATTGGTTATCTTCGAGCGTGGAGGATATGACGTCTTGTGACGCCTCACTGCCTTTGAAGCTCCCATTAACACCGCATTGTTCGCTTGGTGTTTCAACATGTAATTGTTTTGCTTCCAAGTGTGAACGGGTGTCATCTAAATAAGCAGAATTTGTCTCTGCTATGTCTGCCTTGCCATCACCCTCCGAGCTACAACCATCATTTTCGGTAGAGGATGTCTCTACTGTATCGTCTGCCAGAACAGAACCATTTACGGGGATTGGTAGGTTCTTGGAAGGTGCAGCATTTTTTTCTTTCAGTATTTCATCAACACTATCCCCATTTACGTTGCCAGTTTCTGGAACTTGTGACAGCGTTTCGTCGTGGCAGTTGATTTCTGCATCGGAAACTTCACGGTGAGAGTGATTAACGATCTTGAGTTCACCAACATGCTCTTGAGGATGTTTCTGCGAGGGAGGATCTTCCGATTGGCTTACTGGCAGCAAATCACCGTTGACCTTAACATCGTGAGTTGACATGCGTTCATCACTCTCAAGTGCAACCTTGGATATCGATATTTCACGATTGTCTCGACTAGTGGTTTTGATATCTGGAAGCATCGCGACGCCATTTGGAGTGTGTTCACTCGGAAGACTTTCTTCAGTTGTTCCATATACGTTTTTTATTAACTTTCCATCAACAAGGCACTGCTTTGAAGGAGAATCGCAACCTGCATTGAAAGGGCAAATTAATGCAGTGGTATGAATCCGTCTTTTTTGTTAAAGAATTAACCTCACCATCTGCTGGATGTGGTTCATTCGATGAGTTTTTCGTTGCGTTACATTCAGCTTCACTTTCGCCTTGATCTGTTGAAATGAGGTTATCCGATTCGTGTGCATCGGATCCAACTTCTTGACATTCTCCCGAATCTTCTGAGAGATCGAGTTTACTCAGATCAAGAAACGTGTCGTACATCGAGTCACGTTTACTGTCCTTTCGGCAGTTTTCTGTCAAGTGCCCAGGTTCTGCAACAATAACAGCAACAAGTTAATCAGCACGCCAAGGTGGTCTACTCGACACTGCAATTTTTAGCCAACCAGTTTTAATCATAAGCTATTCTGCTTTTTTGATAAAACTTTCACTGTCGACGCATGTACGCTCTCGTTTAACTTGTGTAATAATAAGCCTCTCATTTTCAACTCTTTTACAAAATAAAACATTTTGGAGGGCTCCATCTGAAACTAGCAGCGTGTTGAGCAGCATCTGTATGGCAATGTGTCTCACATTTGAACCTTTTCTTGTTTTGTAACCTCTGCGTCGTCAATATTTGTATCATATGTGTCAGTGAGCATTGAGCAGGCGTCAAAGTGGAAGCTCATTTACTGGCGCGAAGTTTTGTCATCGAATAAAGGTGCACCACCCACTCTCAGTAGAAGCTGTTAAACCAGGGATGCAAAATTATCTGTGAATTTTAGTAGCGCGTGGAAATTTTTAGTAGCGCACACGTACAAGCTTTGTCATAACATTGCAAATTGTAAACTACGCACCGTTACGTTGCTGTAAATCCCATCCGCGCACTCCAACCTTTTGCTCGCGCGGCGCGACCGCAATTTGGCACCCCTGTGTTAAACCACTGAGTCTGCAGAATTCATCCCTTTCTGTGAGTACGAGGTGAAACAGAGACGGGTGAAGCTTGTAGTTATCTCGCAGCAATCGCGTTACGACTTTACCTTCGATACAGGACGTAAATACTAACCACAAAACAGCCACAGATTTCTACAGTAGACAAAATACGGAATAGCGGCAATGGTTAGGTCAAAGAAAACATATGGTCAGAAGACATCTTGTGACGCACGAATGCTGCCATGGCAAATTATCTTTATTAAAGTATTTCATTACAACGCGAACTGAGTGATACCAACGGGAGTTATAGTCTGCAGCAGCTATCATTGTTTCCTACTGTATAGGCCGTACGTTGACTTGTGCGAATAGCAATTTAACAAAAACGAAGTTCCACATTCTCATCTGTTACAAAAATCCGACGAAAAGAGCGCTCTGATGTAGGCATAGGCGCTGGAACCATAGGCAGGTAGCGAAGTACCGGATTGTCGGACTCGTAAATTAGTCCCCTCCTAAAACAATCATACGACGTCATCAGTTTAGTCTGTTGTCCAATGACACAACATATAATAGTCAATCAAGCACTAAAAACACGTTACGCATGAATTGGTTTTGACGGCCCACTTGAGAACTTTGTCTGAAGAAACCGCAATCCGCTGCTTATTTCTTTCTTTGCCCGCAGTTTTTTTGGTGCAACGATTGCTACGTTTCAGCAGTAATTTATTTACGTAACATGAACTTTGCGATCAACAAACAAGCACACACTGAACCTTTTAAAGCCATGCCGCGGCAAAGCATTTCCCGCTGTTGGCACAAACGTTGAAACACCACCAACTTGACTCGCGATTGGAATGAAAATTACCATAATTGAAGGGGAAGGATAGCGGCTGTCATAAATTATGTCCGTGATTCACTCGATCTTTTGTGCGAAGAGCTACCCTCTCAGTGAGCAGGTTTGTCAAATTATATTGCCCCAGCTGTCATCGAAACAGAGGAGCAAATGATATTGATCACCGCAACAAAATTTTGAAGACTGTGTCATGCCAACTTACCTAACTTCTGCATGCGTCTAACACCCTTTTATGGCTAATATTTGACGGGAAATTGAACACTTGCGTTCGTTTCAAAGAAGTGTTCTCCACTTTTGAGATAAAGTGCATTGTCATTAATTTGCAAAAAACGCATTAGCGATGAGCGTAAACCTTAAACAAAAAAACAAAAAAGTCGTAAGTGTCGACTCTGAATTGCATTACTTTAACAAAACCGTTTGATAACCCACTTCAATTTGCACTCAAAGTTCCCCTTTTTAACGCCCTTAACACTAGACGACGTGTGACGAGACTCCACATGAAAATTAGGGAAGGAATTCAAACGAGTAATATGATGTTGTTTGATAGACACTGCAGTCACTCAAGATACCGCGCTTAAATTCTTTGATGCCACCAAGCCTGAGCGAATGGCTGAGTCTTAGGCGCAGTCGTACACGTTCGATCAGTGGATTCACATTCAGGTGACTGTGAGCTGTCCCAATTCGCTTAAGCCTCATCCCTACATCAACAAGTGAGTCGCTATCACATTCCGAGGAAGAACCTCACACTTTCACGCATAACTGCCTTCACAAAACTGCAGTACAACAACACAACGTGGTTCGGCGCACTTTACCAAAGTCAAAACGGAAAAAGAGGTGAAACTAAAAGCCTCTTGTGTGGATATGAGATGTAATTCAATGAAAGTATCATAAACATAACTTCTTAGCGATACACAGCTAATATCAATCTACCCATTTAAAATATCTTTATTGGAAACTGAAAGACATAAGGCCGAAGCAACAAGTCCTGCAAACGCCAGTTTTGTTTCCTAGTTGATATTGAACCACATAGGAGCAGTAACAATTTGTTTTTGCCTATGCTGACAAACAACACAGCAAATCAGCAAAGTCTCGTTAATTCTCTCTGGTAGCTGACAACTGTTATTTTGCGGCATCAGAGTTCCATAGTTGAAAGGCAATCAGTTGTGTTTTTTTTTACTGTAAAATTCAAGGAATGCGACTGGCTCCCATCGTCTTCAATTTTTGAAAAATATGACCGAATGTTTAGTCACGAATATTTGAACTTAACTGCCGGATCTGTTTATAAATTAACATTCTTAACAGCATAAATATACCGCTTACTTGAGACGAAAAGGCAATGCCAACCCCCTTCTTCTGCAATACTGAAAAAAATGCAACATAATAGCATAAGCCCCTTGTGTATGCAGGCTAGCAATCTTATAATCAAAGCCAATTCTGGTTGGCGGCACCGTGTAAGCCGCGTATTGCAAGGCTGGACAGAACTGAGCTACAACATGAGGTGCTTGTTGCATGATCACGAAAGGTATGCAATCGGCAGAAATAAAGCGGCTACACCGCCTCCGGGTTACCAATAAACGACAGACTAGTGCAAACTAGATATAAACTTGCATTGGGAAAAACAATGTGTCGAACTCATAATCGCATTATCTGCAGCAATGGAAGTTGCGAGGTATCAAGTGAAATGCACAACACCTCAAAACGTTTCTACAACAGCTAATGTCGAGACCCCAAACAAACCTCAAAACAAGTTTACCAAATCTAGTGACGCAAACACAAGTTGAAGAGGGTAGACAACACTTCGTTTTGAATAGCACAAGTGAGATTACAAGGGCTGATCCCTTGGGACGAGATTCAGCCCTGTGGTAACATCACATCCGCTCTTTTATAAGCCCGTACACAGCTAGGTTTTCACACAACACAAGCCTGTGTAGTTTTATCACTTAAACCCCTGCACAGCTGTACACTAAAAGGGAAGTGCAAGGTATTTTCTGACTTTAAAGTCATTTTTTGACAACACTAGGACTTGGATAATTTTGCAGTTTGAATCAAACTTTCCTTTTCTCACACAGCAATGCAAACTAATCTATATACTCTCACTGTTCTGTAGTATTTTTCTTAGACAAACGTGGATATCTCCGCACTCGTCAACTTCGAACCTTTATGTTTGAACAACTATGACCCAACCATTGTCAAATTTCCACATTTTTCTCCTCAACAATTGCATGTTTTACTTTTCACTTATTTAGATAAAAATATGTGAATAACTGCGGTAGGTAACTGCAGTCAAACTCACCATTTTCGTCGCTCGAGTCGATCAATTGATCTTTCCCACGATTTCCATTCACCAAATTTTGGTCAGTTTTCAACTGCTCCTCCATAATCGTTTCACTGCTTTTCCACGTCACACTGGAACGTGTCGTCACATATCTAGAGTAGGGACGCGGCGACAAAAAACAGTTCCTCCTGTTATTAATACCTAATGATAAAATATTGCGACGTTCACTGCCTGCCTTTGTGCTGTCGCAGTGCGCTTGGTTGTTGCTGCTTGACTGTCGCGCACAGCTGTACCGGTGACCTTCTTCGCCTTGCTGTCCATTGCTTTTCACCTCTCTCGTTTCCTCCTCTTTTCTTTGCGGCAGTGCGCTCAACATCTCTCGCTCAGCCCAGCTGGACATGTTGCGAGCTTGAGAAACGTTGCTTCTGGTCAGCGCTAGTTTCGTGCGAACAATCCGCAGTTGTGGAACAACCAGGCTCACATCGTCATCAGAGTAGTTTTTCTGGTGACCTTTGGCATCCAGCAACCAGTTCTGCAAACACAGCATACGAAGTGGTTGTGTTGCAATGAGAAGTTTACAAAGCACGTTTAGACCAGGGGTGCAAAAATGCGCTCGCGAACTCGCGCCACGCGACCAAAAATTTGGAGTGCGTGAACTTTCTTCTTTTTATACATTTTATACTACATGCATATGAATGCTGTATGGCAAAGCTTACATGTGTGCGCTACTAAAAATTTCTGCGCGCTACCAACATTCACAGAAAATTTGTACCCATGGTTGCGACCAATTCCTCTCAACCTTCCTAATTTCTCTCGCTTACCCTTGGGCACACTTGAAAAATTAAATTTACTCCTACAACATGTTTTTACTTTTTTCACTTTTTCAAATGTATATAGCGAGTCAAGTTATAAAAATGGTCTTAGAATGAAAAAACTAACCTACAGGCCTAAAAGCAATTGTTCTGAGGTCAAATAACTACCGGTATAATAAAAGCAAACAACAAACAAAACACACAAGCGTGGAAACATTTCGAATAAGAAATCGCTTCAAGACTCTCATAACAGTATTATAAGCTCTCGGGCTAAACAGTTGGCTACTGATACCACTGCGACAACCATTTACAGAAAGAAATAAGTAGATGTTCGATAAGACTAAACATGGTGCTAACAAACACAGTTCTAACAGATTGTGAGCTGGTGCCTTGTCGGCGTTTCGTGCACTGCGGCACTACGTCGTTTGTCAGTACTAGGCTCAACAAATTAACTCTGAGTTTTTGCAAAACATAACACCGTTATGTTTGCTTTTAGGGCTGCTAAATCACGCATGTTGTAAAANCCAGCTGTGGTAAGTCACACATATCTTTCACAAATTTTCGTGTTTTGTACTCACGTTTTGGAGTGTACCTGATACACCATCTTTTTAAGTGCAGCTTTGTGGCAACAATTTGATTAAAACCGACAAATCTACAGTATAGTTATGAACGCATAGCCTCTATTTTTAAAAATTAGGCAGCTCTCATATAAAAGTACGTTGCAGCGAAATAACCTTCATTGCATGGATACGTGCAAGTTGTTTTTATTTACTTGCGACGACGCGTGGACAATAGCCTTGCAATTAAGCCCTTCTCGTCAACCAATCAAGTTTTTCGTGAGAAGGTTGAATACAGTATTTTGTCCGCTGAGCAGCATGCTTACTTTTAATGACCTTAGAGAATCTCCGCACTTCTTACTCTATCTTTACTTTCCGCTTGGATTAATTGTAAGCAAACCTTATTTTGCGGTGAAGCAAGCATGACAGTAGTTCTCCTGATGAACTTAGCATACAAGCTTAACGATACATGAAACACAGGATTGAATACAAATCTCCTCAGTGTCAAGAACGCCACTTCGCACGACGTAGGCTTTTACATTCATCTCTTCAGAAGGCAAAGTTCTTCGCCAATGGGACCCAGAAAAAGTTCTTTGGGGGAGCAGCAGTTAACTCTGCCACAGCACAGACCACACGCATTACAGTCAAGGGCACGTGCCTTGTTTTAAGCCAACGTGCCGAACTGTTTCAACTTTCAAGTTCAACATTTTTCTTTTTGCACGTTGAAAAAGACTGCGTTTGTATTTACGCTCAACTGTAGTAGTCTCACTTCAATACCTTTCTTAAACTGGTAAACCATACGCAATCGATTGTCACTACCACGCTGTTTTCATTAGTGAGATGTTGCCATGGATGCACAGTGGCAGGGGTGTAGCGCTAACAAAAAAGGTGTGGGAATGCATTTAAAATTTAGCCATTTAAAACAGCTTCAAACTCATTTTGAAGCAAAACATGAAAAAGGTGTGGGAACGCCGTTCCCACGCGTTCCCGCCACACTACACCCCTGCACAGTGATGACTTTCACGCAAACACTGCATTTTGCGATTTTGCAGGAAAAATCACCTAACTGCTACCATCTTAGCCTTTCAAAAACCAACCCGAGCGATCTTATAATGACAATAGGGTGACTAACCCGAGCAATCTAATAAATACTATAGTATAGCACAAAGCCGAGTGGTCGGAGTATCAGTTACACCAAGTACTAGTTCCGAGAGGGAAATGCTTCCAAATCAACAGAAGAAGCGTCGGGGAATGCTTTGATAAAATACAACAGTAGCCCAGTACACAAAACAATTGCTTTTGTGGCGCATCAGGCCAGGCTTACACGATTAAAGACAGTCTCACAATCAATCAGCGACGGATTATTCTGTACAAACTCTGCCAGTGTTATCTCGCTACGCACAATGCTTGCGCTGCAATGTTGGGACAGTACGACGTCAAATACGTAATTGTTGTTTCTCAACATTTTCTGCAAGGGATTTGTTACTGGGTGTGTACTGTGTAGTTCCTGCAGAAGCTGGTAAATTAAATCCCAGTTCACCATTTCAGTGATGGACAAGTGTGCTGACTTAGCAGGCCACATTAACTACCGGCAGATTTGTGGGCCAAATTTCGATTTTGCGTCCTAATGGAGTAACCCGTTTCTACGCACGTGCTGCCTTTCACAAGGTTGTTTTTGAGGGATACAAGGGTCATTTCCAGGAGACTTCCAAGGCTTATCCCTCTTCCCTTCGGGTTAATTTTTGACGTTCGACGGCCATTTTAAAGAAACTGTTAAAAGTCACTGCTGTTGACTTTGAGAAGAACGGTTTCCCAATCGCTGTCAAGAGCGGCAATTGTTCAGCGAATATATTAGTATCAGTGTCGTGCGCCTAAAACGGACCCTGTCCGGTCAAACAAGGCCATTGTTTCGAAACTTTGCATGCACAGATCTGCAATAATAACTAACCTTAGGCAAACCAACAACAACGAATCATTGCCACTGATTTGGTTGCAGGTAGTGTGAGATCCATTGTAGGCTATCACTGTTTTTCTTTTGCTTTGATTAATTTGTTTCGTAAAGCCGTAAATCGTAACCTTTTTCGATAGAGAAAACACCAAAAAGCTTTTCCAAAAAACAAACGTCTGCAAACCAAAATCAAAGCATTCGGCAAGCTGTAAAATGCTGAAACTAATCGCTAGGAATTGTAAAGTATCTTTCGCATAAAAAACGATTTTGCATCATGCATCAACAAATGACGGCGCGCTCGCCTCTAACGTTACACCAGTCTATTTTCAGGAGTAGATCTTTGCCTTAAAAAAAATAAACGAATCCCCGCAAACGTTTAAGCTCTCCATCGCCATTCTGTGATACTTCAAAGGCCACAAAAACAGCATTAACGCCTTGTGGATAAAATATCTTCTTTAAGTTCAAAATTCAGCACAGGATAAGAAAATTACCTTCAGCACGATAAAACGAAACTACATCTGCACCATGAAGAAGCAGTGACATTGAATTGCAAACATTCCAGTAAGCTCGAAGCAGATTTTGATGAGTGCACATTAACTAACAAATAACTGATCCAGAAGAATGCAAGTTGAGCCGGAAGAAACATTAAGAAAAAGCTATCGACTGCATAGCTTAGCGGCATCTATTATGTTACTTATTCAGAGAGGACGCAAAACTGCTGCAATAACTAGTCTGTCATGTTGGCATTCATATGTCTTGTTAAATTTTCATAACTAGAGTTTTGAGTCTAAGTACTTTGATATCAGTGGCGTACGGTGGCCATTTTGGTAGGGTGTTCACCAGGCGTGGCGGTTGTCGCCCAGCACAAGCCATTCGAACACTTGAAAGATTGGCAGTTATCTTAATGATCAAACCACGCGCAGCACGTACAATCAGGGGCGTAACGAGGGAGGCAAGGACTGCGCAATTCCCCGGTCGCCCAGTAACTATGGGGGCGTCAAATCACTGTGGGGTGCGCCGAAAGGTGCCAGCGATGTCACGAGTACTTTCTTCAATAGCCTGGTACAACCCCACCGCAGAACTGCGAAGCCTCTATTGAAGACTTTGTGGCGACCATTCTGTTCTTGCCCCGGGCACCGCCGACCTCGTTGCGCCCCTGCGTACACTAGAACGTCGACAGTATCGGGCACGAACAAGAATTTATTGATTTGATTTCTCATGACAAAATATTTTCAGTTGAACTCACTGATAAGAAATGAATAGAATTTTTGACATACTGTAGAATCATCAAATTCATCTACTGGCTTACGTGTTAGGAAGCATCCGTTTTTCGACTGCTATCAACATTCCACATTTTAGCGTTAGGCTACTTTGCACGTGAGCCAAGGCTCA
>JGI24021J15306_10006740_pt1 | contig 13899 bp, 4 predicted proteins | sample Ectturendosymbi1_FD_15306 | JGI IMG/M metagenome (IMG submission 15306) | reverse complement strand
CTATTAGTTTCATTGCATTGATTTATTGGCTGAAACTAATGCAAAACATCACCATGTGTTGCAATACCACTGCAAAGTTCACATAAAACTTAAATAGACGTGCATCGTAAAGCCTTAGTCAAACTTCTGTTTCTCCCACTTCCGGTATCTGGCAGCGCAACTGCTCGTAAACAATATCGATACACTTTGTCAAGTTCAAACCTTCCTAAAAATACTAGCCATTGAAGTTATAAGTTTGCGTTAAAATTTGAGGAATCTTGGAAATGTCTCTTTTTACTGAAGTTAATCTTCAAGGGGTTTCAAACAAGGTTGCGGTGCTGGAACCGGATCCCGGAGCCCGGGGCACCGGAGCTGGGCATTTTGCCTGGAACCGGAACAGGAGGTAACATTACAAATCAAAAAGTGATTTGATCAGTATCAGTATCAGTGATTGATAGTGATTAGTCTCCTTTGGTGGAGGATAATAACTTGAATACAGATATATTCAAGCCCATATCACAGCAAAGTCGTGAAAGCAGATCAGTCGGATGATTCCTGGTAAGCTTGCGGCAAAACTAGAGCTTTAAATTATTGTTTTTTGCAAATTATTGTATTTTGGAAACACGCTTGTAAAGTGAAATGATCTTTTCGTTCCTTTTCATTTTAACAGCTATTAACATTTTAATATGTGTCGAACAGGGTTCCACGTTCTTATGGTCTCTTTGCTTGTAAGCGTGTCTTCAACATGCTAAGCCTCTGGAAAACGTTGACCAGCAGCCAGTTTAGCATGAACCTCCGAGTCAGCTCGAAGTAGAGGCCGCAAATTAATTACAGTACGGTGATATGTTGCATTGTTGACTGAATGAAATATATGTAACTGATATGACTGCCTTTTTCAAATCATATAAATACGTAGAAAGAATTATAAGCTTTTAAGGAATCATCCGTGGTACTGGTTTGACTAAATACGAGCAGTGACGATGATGGCTACATGTCAAATTACACATAATAGGTATCAATGCTGGATACAAGCCGGTATCAGGTGACTTTATTATTTATTTAAAGATAAAATCGACTTCAACATCATCAGTCTTGCTCAGTTATCTTAGTTGTATGAAACATTAATACAAAAATTTGGTAAACGAGCAAAAAAAATTTTCATCAACATAATTTTGTAAAATCCTTGTTTATGTGTTTTCGTTAAAAACAATACTTGTGTTAATATCGATACAGATCTTGATATTCACAATTTTGAACAAGCAACTCAATTGCAAGTGAGATTTAAACTACTTGTAAATCAGTAGCGGATCCTGACCAGGCGTTTGGGGTTAGCCAAACAGGTGGGTCCAAAAGGTCTTCTTTTATTTAAACACACAAAGTTGTCTGCGACAGTCGTTAACACAAAAGTGGTTACCTGTTGTAGGCCAGGAAAGTGGCTGCTTTTGTTGGTCAAACTATGCGATCTTTCAGCGAATAGCAACAGTTTGAAAATGCTCAATATCATTAATTCAGAAAACTTTCAAGCGGTTTCCAAAACACTGCCCTCGTTTTTCACAAGCTACACATAACTGAGAACATTGTTGGTGTCGCAAACAATCTCTTATATCTACAAAATCTATTAAAAAGGTATGCCCTGAAAGAAGCATGTTGCGCGCTAATGTTTAACACGGTTTTTGATATCCATAGATTAGCAAAAAGCAATGTCTGATACGTATTTCTGACCGGGTAAGAAGTAGAACGGTCTTCTCACACTTGGACATGACAATTCATGTTCCACGGTAGGTGCAGTCCCGTCGCCACGGGGTGACTTTGGTGGGCTTAGTTCTCCCAAACGAAGCTCCAAAACCCCCAATTGTAAAGATAAAACACTAAATTACTGGATTTTTTGTCAAATTCTAGAATGTCAAGGCCCCCGCGCAAACGTAAAGTCCCCTATTGAAGATTTTCTGGCGACGGTTCTGGATAGGAGCCTAGTAAATAACTAAATGACGATCACGTTTCCAGACCAGGTTGGTGCCGTTACATGTATATGGAAAATATATTTATCGCTGAAGCGACCATTCAAAAACAAAACATGAATGTAAGGCATTTGCTATGATATTACTCCCATTTTAGGTAGCACTACTGGCTATCTTGAAAATCGATCTCATAATTGCATGATAGATTCACACTGGACCCATAAGCATATTTCCCTAAAATATATTTACCGTCATTAATAAAGGTAGAATTTTATTCAACTATTTAGTTCAGTTTCGTATGTTTCGAAATTGTATTGCTGATGTGAAGAAAAAAACATCAATCCCACTAGAGCAGGTTATGAAAAAAACGTTATGACTCTGTCAAAGAGAAGTGGGAACAAGCGGGCTTAGACCTCCAATTCACAATCAATACCTCCAAGCGCAAGGTCCAGTCTCCCCGATAAAGGTATTTTTCAATTCATTATACTCGTATACTACTACGAGTTCCCCAAACAAGCTTAAAGCCACCCGCAATGCTGTTGATCTGGCCACTGATCTTCTTCCATCCAGCCAGGAAACACAGGTGAGAATCAGCCAATAACCAATTTAAAACCACGAATCTCCGCCAACACCAGAAGATTGCTTTTCTTCTCAAATTTATGTGCTGTGAGCGGAATGACGTAACTAATCAGCTACGCATTTCTCTGTCGGTTGCAGATGTCGCTAACCATGCCAAATTCGTCTTTTCGTGGTCGGCATGAATTGTCTATAGGTTTGTAACTGCCACGCAATGATCAAAACAACATAGCCATGAGTCACTGTTGCCAGGCTCGTAGCCAAGTGGGGACGAAAGGTGCCATCATTCCCCGAAATTTTGGACTGCAATTTATGAAGTGTTGAGCAAAAATTGTCATGACCGCGTAAAACTACATATTTATGCCACCAAGCTGCAGGTAGCTGGTATTTTGTCACAATTTGTACTTTAGAGCCAAAGGCGTGCGAGGCGGAGGGGGGAAATATGGGCAAAATTAAAAAAATTCGGGCAAGGCTTCCGGACATGTTTGGTAATTTGCATAAGCAAATAATCGCCCGGCAACACTTTCTTATTCGTTTTCCTTCTTCTCTCCTCCAAAGTCAAAGGTCTCCGTACACCTGTGTGTAGAACGGAGTACCATGGTTTGTTGAGGCGCGTCGTGCTACTAAGTAGTAATTCAATGCTACTTTGCATTGTCGATGTTGACGGAGTGAGGAGTTGTACAATTGTAATGATAGGTCATAATTCTTTGAGCTAATAGAGCACACCCCATGCATTTTTTCCAAATAACGGTAAGTTGTTTCTTAACGTACATATATAGCTTTTTACCAGCTGAATTATGGTCGAATCAGGGGCTTAGTTCCGTCAAGAAACTCATCCACTCACCCTTCTGTTGCAAAATCTCAATGCAGATATACCGCGGACTCACGGATTGCATTGGCAACAGTCCTGAAACTGATTTTTCGATTTGGAGATTTCTAAAACTTTGCGTCAGTTTTAAGTATTCCATATTGCATTTCTATTTTCACTACTGCCTTTCCTTTAAGGCTGTCATCAGACATTAAAGAAATAAACTTGTAACAAAAACAGACCAATTTTGTACATCTCAGCGACAAGTCGAGAACTGTTTTATCTCTGTTTTCACCTCGACAGGCGCCAAATAGGGGGCACATTAATGCCCAAAAGGCGCCATTCAACCACACGTTGCCCAAAAATAGTTGCCCCAAACTGACCCCTGGATCCGCCAATGCTGTGATTAAATAAACTCCGAACACTAATGGCAATCCTGCAGTAACATTCATCTTTAAAATAATTTTGAATGATTTTGTTACCGAAAAGATATTGTTAAATTTGCTGCATACGCATATATCACCCTTTTTTTCAAAAATCGTTCCGCAACGTTAAACTTCGCAATGAAATTAACATGACTTGCAATCAGTCGCTGATGCAAAATTGCATCATCTTAGAGATTAAACATTGGAAACATTGGACGATTTCAAAAATCGTTTTGAAACACGTCACTGAACGTGTGCATTTTATCAGGGCACGGGCTAGTCTTTTCAAAATGCTTTAGCAAGAATATTTGATTGGTCTTCAATGTTAAACAATGCTTTATTCCCAATTCATATGTTGCAACTGTGACTTTTCTAAATTTTGGTGTGAACTGGTCGAAGAATTACCAACGCTCTCGAAACGTGGACTTGAAGTTGTTGTACCTTTTCAGAACAGGCTACTTATCTGTGTGAGGCAGGGCTCTTCTCAATGATGACCACAACAAAAAACATCAATCTCGATTGATTCCCAATGATGATATGAGTGTATCACTTACAGCCACTGTTCCCAGAATCTCAGATGCTGTGCGTAGAAAACATGCACAAAAGTCTCACTGAGTGACCGACCGATTGAAATTGTTTGTAATTTGCAATAAAAGAAAAATTTAATCATGGCTGTGCATCCTTCTTCCAAAGGTTTTGCCTCTTGATTCAGTGATATGTCGGTTCGTATGAAACTGTTTTTAGAATTTGAACAACCTCAGCGAACCACTTCTAAAGCTTGCTCGGAAGAGCAATTTATTAAAATTTCATCTCAGAGACTGATACGTTTCGCACAAGCATTACCCTAAAATTGGTTCCAGCAAGCATAAAAATTTATATTTCTGAGTGTACGTTTACAACAATTTTCCAGGAGAACCTTCCCGGACTCTTTCCAGAAAAGTCATGCCTTGACACACTAAACATTGTTGGGTGCAAAATCACTTTTTTGATTTTGTGAAAGGGTAAATGAGACAAAAAAGTTTAAGAACCACTGGGATAGACAGTGGAAAAGCGTTTCGCTCTGACCAGAGCGATGGAGAATACCCTGTCCTTGTAGAAATACCAGTGAATGGCTGGTTTCAACAGTTAGACCTGCGTTTGACCGCTAATGCCTAAAACGTGCTGTATTGGTCAATATATAGCCTTGAACTAAAGAAGTGTTTCCCAACCATTTGGTAGTTGCGGCACCCTACAAAAAATATATAACTTGCGGCACCTAGTGGCGAATCCATATCAATTTGCTGTGAGGTTTGATGAGACTTTCAAAATGTATTTTTAATGATGTATTGAAAAACATCTAAACTCACGGCACCCCTGAGTATCGCAAATGGCACGCTAGGGTGCCGCGGCACCCCGGTCGGGAGCCATTGTACTAACGAGACTTGTTAAAGTCTTTAGTTCTAAAGCACGATACGGAACGCAAGCAAAAAATAATAATAAGAACATTACAAAACTTCTCTTTGATGGACATGTTTAACACGTCCACGAAAACCGCTAAATGCGTTTACCTCTTATCTGATCAAACTTCCAAGTTACTTTCCAATTTTATTTTTCGATTTTCAAAATCAAACTAAAGTTTGAAGTAGGTATGGCTCTCATTTCTTGGTAAGAGACAATTTAATCTGAACATAAATATTTGCAAATGGTAATACTTAGAACACCTTGTGCACTCTAATGTTAGACACTTGTAATTGTAGCAGAGACGTGAGTCACTTTGGCGAAAGTACTTTGTCACAAAATGTTGCAGGTAATTCTTGAAACATTACGGTTAAGTTTGATCAAATCAAAAAATATGTAGCCGTGCAAAAATATCTTATTTTTCAGCATGATCGTTTTGGAACCTGCTTCTTCAATACTAAGTTTGTTTCTAGGTGTAGTTAATGAATGTTGCCTGAAGGAGACACCATTCTCTTCATTTTTTTGTACGATTCGACAAACGCAAAAAAGCACGTTTCTCAGATGCTATTCGTGTTTTGCCAGATTACACTACAAGAGAAATGAAAAAAACCCACAGTAGTAATCGTTCGCATAACTATGCCACAGTTTTACCTGCACTCATGTTTCTAGAGGCGTAAGATATTTTTTTGAACAAAACCTTGAAAGTAAGGTTCCATCCTCTGTATTGTTATGAGGAATGTAAAGTTAAAAATTTTAATAACTGAAATGACAAAACAACCCAACAGAATCTCCAAAAAATTGCAAAAACTTTTTTGACATAAGATTCTCTTTTACTTTTATAGATTAGACAAACCAGCAGATCGAAATGTTTCTCCTTGTTTTCTTCAAACGCATTCCCGTCTCTCAGCTTGTGAGATGTGAAGTATCTTACAGCATGTGATTTGCGCAGTTTGCAATGAAACGTTGCACGTACAAGAAGGTTCTTAAACAACAGCAGGATTTACACTCGAAATGGAGGGACAGAGCAGGATGGGAGCAACAGAGAAACTATTAGCAACTTGTCGCCTCCAGCGACGTTATAGAATTTCTGGTGAAGTGGTGTTTTTTAAGTTCTCAAAAATGAATTAAACAATTCTCTTCAACAACAAGCGGGCGACATTCGCATAGTTAGCCTTATATTTGATTTTAGGTGTTGTCTTTGTTACAAGTGTCTATCCTCTTCAAAAGCATTCCGAATCATCTTGATGCCATTCCAAACAGCCACGAACTTGACGATACTTGATATCCTACTTGAAAAAACGCAAACTATGATTTTCGTGCTATTTATGATTGCCGCGACTGATTGTAGCAGTTGCACGTCTGCGTCAACTGAAATTACCGCAATGACATTGAAAAAAGCAACTGACAGCCCGCGATGTATTAGTCCTGCAGCGTTTTGCGTTCAATAGCTCCTCTGTCTCAAAATCCAGCTTGTACCAGATGTTTTAATTAAAAGCAAGCTCCACACCCCACGAAGCAAGGTTATAGTTTGGCAGTTTTGTGCTTGAAGTCCTTATGGAGTATTTATTTAAACAAGACTGTGCAACCTATAACTTTAAGGCGGAAAATTAAACTGGCAATATTAAAAAACTATCTAAACGTTTTCAGCCTGCACCTAAGCGATCATCAGTGGAAAAAACATCGGACAATTCCGAGCAAATTTTTTATTTCAAAAACGGACGTAAAAGTAATAGGAATTCTAAAGTTTGTAAACGCTTATCACGTAACTGGGCGCACAAATATGATTTTAGCAACCCGTAAATTTTAGGTAACCTTTTTAAACAAAACGTCAATTTGTGCTTTTTTTAATCAAGAAATGAAACTGGAATCAAGAGTAGATCGCAGTTTTACGCGACTTGTTTTGCTTCGTGCTCAGCGAACCGTCACTTTCAAGTTCGTAAATGCCCAAGTATTTACCGTTCCATCTTATCAAATTCTGATCAATCTCTTGCTGACTGATAATGTTTCAAGTGCAAACAGAAACGCTTCAGATCGTTTTCGAATATTGTGGCTCTAATGTTCTGTATTAAATGTGTTAAGCAATGTCAGGAAAACGTTTCTGGTAAGATAAATTATTTCTTCTAAAAATAAAAAATGAAAATCTAGTTTGCCGAAAATTGAAATATGTAACACAAATTTTCTATTTTTGTCTTGATTTTTTGGTGATTCAGTGTGATATGTTACTATCTGTAGTCACATAAAAATATATTGTTTTCATTTCTCATAAAAGGCCTTGACTCTTTTCTCTTTTTGGACACTTTACAACTTTATTGGATATAAGCATTAATATTGTGCTTTTAGTTGCTTTGCTCACCGGTGAAGATAAACATTACTGCAATGAAAAACACTGCCAAAGTTTAATTTCTATCGTTCTTATTGCGTCTCTGAATATCAAACAAATTGTTTCACTGAATGCTCTGTGTTTGCCAAGCGCATTTAAAATCCGCGGTAATACCATTTTATAAAAATTGATGCAGCTCATTATGGTTGCTCACAATTTTCTGCTTTCCAAACAACACTTTGTTTGTCCTACATACGATTTATATTTGTATTTTGTTTCCAAAAACATAAATTGGTTGTGGCGTGTAATATCACAAAAATAGATTTGCCTTTTTGTTTTTGATATTTTTTTTCGAAAAATACAAATCTCGAAAATCACATTTCGCTTTCTTTTGCTCATGACTTCTTTCACTGCAAGTCACTGACTTTTCAGGAGTGAAGCCATAAACCAGTCTGGAAAATGAAAGACGGTTGCGAGACGCTTTTGGACCTTTCGAATCACTGCATTTGAATGGAAATGATAAAAACAACAAAAGCCTGTATGCCAAACCAAGACGTCTGAAAGGGTAGTTTCATATAATTGTTTAGTGTAGGATTATTGGTGTTAAACCAACATAGCCTGAAATTTGTTTCATGAATGTAAGTCGTAAATAAAGCAAATAAGACTGTAGAACGCTAAATTCAGCGATGGAATCTCGTTTTCATTGAAAACCGGTCTTTTCGACAAACGTGTTATTGCTAATCATTTACCATTATATTTGACCTGTTTTCCCAGATACTGTCTTCAGTACAGATACTGTCTTCATTATCTTTATTACGTTAAGCTAGTTTTAGGATTGTCAAAAGATAAACAAACATATTTTTTCTATTGCAGTCACAGTTGGTTTTTACCATTATAGCTGATGCTTACGCATGACCTCTTTTTTAAAGTTTGAGAGCCAGAACACCTGCTCTTCCTTCAAATGTTTTGCTGTAGCTAACGACGATCAAATCGTTACTATTTCAAAACACTCTAAATGTTTTATAACAGGCGTGCACCTGAGTCTCTGTTTCAAGGATCGAAGCCTATAATCTAGTGATTATTGCCGTGTTTCAATTGCATATTTAAGATGTAAGGTAAAATTGTTACAAAAGCAACAGAAATACAACAGAGGTTTGTTTGAATGCATGGTGAAATATGCAGTAAAGTTGGCACCCGGAATTATTAGCACTTTGCAAACTAAAGAAAGAGAAAAAAGTTTCTTCCAAGTAGGTTCAAATACTTAATTTTGTAGATTAGTGTCCGAGTATGAATTGACTCAAAACATATCAATACGTCCAAGAACAATCTTTTCAGGTATTTTTTAAAAATAAACGCTAAAAAGTAATCACTATTTCCCACTACCAAGATGCAAAAAAGGACAAAAATTAAATCTTCTTTGGTAAGAAATTGCTGTGAAGTAAATCGGGTTTTTGCGTCATTGTTTTATGGAAATTTACTAACAGCACAATTTTCGTTATCAGGGTACAATTCCCACAAAGCAGGACTTTAGCTGCCAATTACAAGTAACCCTGAAGCTTGTTGGATACAGCATTGAAATGTAAGCTGAACTTTTTCGTCAATGTTTATATATTTCCAAATATCAAAAATAGAAAAACACATTACAACATTTGGGGTTATGAAACGACTACATGTTCATTAAGCGAGGTGAAGCTGATGCTCTTTCAAAAATTGCTTGCTATCAAATCACACTTGGAGAGATTCTATGCATAAAACCGGGGTACGGTAAAATTTCAACGTGTTGTTTTTCCTGTTTTGTGTTTGCACTTTTCAAACAGAGGTGCATGAAACGTGATGTCTGATACAGTTGTTCTTTTTACTTTGAAAAGTGCTTTCGCAGCTTCAATTTACCACATTGGTGTTTTCTTTGTTTATTATTTTGTAGATGTGTACCATAGACATTACTTTGGGTGTTCTTGTGTTGTTCCCGTTGGACTGCACAATTAACGATCTTGTTTTGATGCCTTGTTTTCTTGAACAAAAAATACGATTCAACGCTTTGCGATGCTAACTGTTACAACGAAATGATGCAGTGATGTCCTTCAACTTTCTGTGGATAATACTGGAATGCATTTGGGTTGGTTATATCGAGCAGGACAAAGTCCATACCAATAAAATATTCGGAAATAGCTATTGGGGTTATGAGTTGTGTCCCAGGTTTTAACCAAAGTGGTGTAGACCGATATCGCCTCGTAGTGGACGAAACAACGAAGGCAAAAGGGAAAAAAACATTTGAGGTCTGGAAGCACATCAAGCCTGTCGTGCATTTGACAAAAATGCTTTTCACTATTCGAAACTTGATCCATCGGATAATCGCCTCCATTGGAAATAGTACTAGGATGTTTATTTTCATCTTTGTTCTTAAAAACTACGCAAAAATGAAATTGTCTTTGGTTCATTTAGTAGAACAACTTTACAATGCAGAGGTATTGGGAGCAGGAGGATATCCCAGGAATGCTAAACCTGATTCCTAAAAAATGTTGCAAGGAAGATTCTTTTCTTTGGTTGATTTCTTTTATCAAACATGCTTGTGCCAAATGTGTGTACATGAAGCTTTTCAAATCCTGGCGTTTTTTCCATATCAAAATAGAATCTCATTTTCAGTTGAATACAACTATGAATTTTTTGTTATACTACGATTCTAAGGGACTAAACGAGGACTATCGATAAATGTGCTTCACTGTACACACGTGGTGGTTTACATGTTTTAATTCTAGCCAAAAGTATTTCCTCTGTGCCCCTTGCTCAGCGTTGCTTGACACATTTTGTCTGTGTAGGCCAGGGGTCAGCAACCTTTTTTAATAAAAGAGCTATTGTGCTTCATTTTCCAGCAGATATGACCGGTGAGGAACCACAAAACGTTGACACCGTTTTATTTTTCATGCGACTTCCTAGAGGCGTAAACTAAGTAGTAATCAACTTAATTGTAATAATAATCAAATTCAAATTAAACTTCCAAGTCTTATCAAATCCAGAAAGCCACTTTAGAGGAATTAAAGAGCCGCACGCGGCTCCGGAGAAGTAAGTTGCCGATCACTGGTCTAGGCTCTAGGTCTAGACACAAGCTACTTCCACCACGCCAATTGCTCCCCGATCAGCTTCTCTACGTATTTGCCCCAGAAAGTGTTTGTCGATCTAGTGTGAGCTGCTCGTCTAATCTGCTCCATCCAGCGTGTGACTCATACCGTTTTGTTCTTTTCTTTCAGCTAGCATGGTTGCCTAAAGCTATAGCGAATTAAGGTCTGAGTTACACTAAGAGAAAATCTGTACTTTGCTACAGGCCAGATCAGATGTTTACAAATAATTTCCATTGTCAATAAATTTCTGTACACAGCGTTGATTTCACGTTTTACGAAATTTCGACGAGGATCGTTTTCGCTGTCAGACGCATCTTCAGCAGCATTTAGTAAATTTAGGATTTTATTGGCCTCGAAGAAAAATTTATAAAACTTAATCAAGCTGCGTGGGTGTCTTAAGTACTGTTTTCGGTCAGAGATCACATGGAGATTGGCTTGCTGTTCACAACGGCAAGTTAACCTACTCTTAATGCAATGCATGTAATGCTATATGGATTTCCACAAGATTTCCGCTGGATTTCGGCCCCGATGACAAAATTCTGCTGCGGGAATCATACGTTTGTTGGAAACCAAATCTCTTTCTAGCCTCATTGTCTACCAACCGCTTAACTGGAGACAGTGGCGTAGCAAGGGAGGGGGCTGGGGGTCAAGGGCCCAGGGCCCAGGGCGGCACCTTCTGAGGGACAGCGCTTAGTTGATACAAAATTAACTTTTGGAAGGAATTTCAAGGTTCTAACTCTTCTTTCTTATTTTTAAATAAAGTTTAAAAGTTTATAAAACTCTTGAATTTATAGAATTTGTGCTTAGAAGCCCTAGGCTGGTAGGCTAGCCTGAAATTCAAGACATGTGGCTGTGTAGTGAGAAAATTGATGAAATGTTTACTCAAAAGTCTGGGTCAAATCCATTGCGCTAAAGTACCCCAGAGTTTTTCTTGTAATCAGGTTTTTTTTAACACACTTACCTGGGGGCAATTGTGCCCCAGTCTCTACACCTTCCTCTCCAGCCAGAGACATTTCCCCTATCCCAGTCAAAAGTCCTTTGAACAAAGGAAACCGATGACATTTGACCTCAGTCCAGCAAGCATGACTGCTCCGTTTGTTCGTGGTTTATATTGCCCTTTCTCTCAAAGTCTGGTATAAAAAAAACGTTGCATGAAATCACGGTAAATAGTCAAAGCTAGCACAATCCTTTTTCTCCTGTTGTTGGTTCCTTAGCAACGTCCTAACGGCACATCATAACATCATCTGACAATCAAGCATTGGCGACGAACATTTCGCTGCGGCGGTGATAGCTCAGTGGTTGAGTGTCGGCCTCTCAGCTGGACAGTTGGGTGATTTAATCCACGGCCACGGAGTGAATTACCGTAGCGTTCCTTAGGGCAAGAGCGTTCTCCTCAATTGCCCCGGCAAAAAGCGTATTTCAGGCGTTGGCTTGCTGCAAATTGGTGTCACAAAAATTTACAAAATAACATTTCTTGTAACATCTCAGGCTATTTTTAATGTTCAGTGGGATATTGTGATTAAGTGCCATAAGTTGTAGCCTAGTCTCTAGGTTGGTTTATTAACATTAAATTTTGACGATTGGAGTGAAGAATTCTGCAAAGGTAACGTTACTCAGTTTTGATGCAACTGCTATTTTTCTGCAACAACGTAATGGTGTCGTAAAATGACGTCCTTGAAGCACTTGGTGTGCTTGCGTGGGTAGCTTAGAGCTCAGAGTGTAGATCTGAATTACAAGCAGAGTGAATCAGACCCAGCTGATGAGCAACGTGAATTTCGTAGATGTCTCCTTTGTTCAACGGTGTGTCTTACATTTGCAGTCATAGAAGAAGTCATTTGAACAAGAAAAGCTTAGAAAATATGTTGCCATCATTTTGATGATTTTGAGGCATGAAACTTGGTCTGAAAACCTAACGCAAGGGCAAACGATATGTTAGTTTGGGTATGATTGTGGAATCTGTGGTGAACGGGCGTTTATCTAAACAGTTGCACAACTTGACAACGGCAGTACTGAATAAAGTTGTTCAACGCAATTACAGTCCAACGTAAGATGTTGTAATCATTTCTGAGCATTAAAAAGGTCTATGTTCCACATGGCATGGTTTGATAATCACTTTTCGAAATAGATATTTGTTGGTAACCAGTCCCGTTGCCACAGGGGCTTTGGTGGGCTTAGCCCACCCAAACAAAGCTCCAAGACCCCAAACGGAAATATGAAACATTATGAATCAGCGAATTGTTTGTCAAATTTTAAAATGTCAAGACTCCCTGCACAAAGGTAAAGCCCCCTATTGAAGACCTTGTGGTGGACTTACCGGAGACTAAAAACCAACATGGAAGAACATTTGGCGAAACATGTTGGGTTCATATATGCATATGTAAAAGAAGCAAAAAATAGGAAAAGTAATGATGAAGAAGGTGGCAACAAGCAGAAAAAGCAAGACGCATAATCATCAATGAAAAACACGACCCATTTCAAGTTGTGAGTGTTCGATTGTGATCTTCAAGATGCTTTAGTAATTCTTATATCTTTAAATAAGCACGAAACGTGATCTTCTTTCATTTTAAACTCTTGTCAAATTTGAGGGGCGGAAAGGGCGACACTTTTATAGTCGGCCCCAGGCGGCACTTAGCCTCGCTACGCCACTGACTGGAGATGTTTGTGATTTTTAAAAGACATTTTGCAAATTAAATTTCAACGCGTTTCATCACGTTTTGGAAACGTCACTCAGGTTTATTGCCCACTTGAACGGAAGCTGCGACACTCGCTCGTTTCTAGAAGAAATTGTACGTTGTGAAAGGAGCTTTTAGGATAGCTGCTACAAAGAGCAGGCGGGTCGGATGTGGGGAGTAAGTGTTAAAACGTGCTCGTGTTGAATGAACAAGTGTCGCAATCGTCTTCGTAAATAACTTCGCGTGGTCTGAGCTCTGGATGCATTTCAAGAAATGTACGTTGAATTTAAATTAGAACGGTTTATGACCAAAAATATTTTATATGTATAATTACCCACCCTACTCAAAGAACACTAAGTATGCAGTTGGTCGATGGGGTCATGAACGTTTACTGGGCTTTGTCTGTTTGTTGTAGATAGATCGGCTGACCTGCTTTCATTTTCACATGGCCAAAAACATATATGTTTAGCTTTGAATATGTTTTTAGCATTTACACCATCAGGGTGGGCCAAAAAAAACTTTTTTGAAATTCAAAAAAAGGGGTTTCTTAAATCCTGGCAAATCAGCTAAAAACATATTTTAAACCGATTTTGGATGGTTGCCCGTAA
>JGI24021J15306_10006738_pt1 | contig 13900 bp, 3 predicted proteins | sample Ectturendosymbi1_FD_15306 | JGI IMG/M metagenome (IMG submission 15306) | reverse complement strand
CCAGCTTTGCGTTTTTTGTCTTTGTATGTCATACTACTCATTGTTTCTTGTTATTGGTATGCTACATGTTTTGTGGTTGAAAACATTGCCCTGAAGAAGCCTACTTGAATAGATGGGCGAAACGTTGGCTGATAATAAAATATAATCACTAGAAGAGCTTATTCATCTGTTTGTTTGATGTTATATTTGGTCTGTTTTTATCGACCTTCGTTGTGTGTTTGTACAGCACTATGAACTTTGTGTCTGCTGACAAATAAAATCAATCAATCACAGATAGATTTAACAGCAAGCATATAATGATTTTTGAAAATTATGTTCACTGATATATGTGGGCCTATAAATATTTGGAAATAATACTATGTAAATATATTTTTCTCTTCTACTGCTAACCTTAAATGTACCCCTTCGTATAAGCAAATGTACCCACAGGGGTACATCTATCCCAGGTTTGGAACCCCTGTTATAGAGCAATTCTACTGCATTGTAAACTAATGGTGCGACGATCTGCAAAGACACACAATATAAGATAACTGGACTTGGGGTGACCGGCGTAAGTGGTGTATCTATGCAAAGTGGCACAGATGGAAAAGTTTAAATGTGCGCCCTTTGCAATAATTCAAATATTAGCTATAGGCACAATTTTTATGAAAGATAAACCATGAAGATGATAAATGTTTTGAAACTAAAAACATGTGTTTGTTTTTTATTGAAACTTTTCGGCAAATAAAACACAAATTAGCCATAAGGATCATCACACACTTCTGCATTCATTGTTTTATATCATAAGGAATATCAAAATGTTCAATTAATAATGTTATCATAATTTATACATAGTACTCGCTGACTAAATTGTAAATCTTACAAAAAAATCCCACAACATATTGCAACTAGAAACGATAATTTATTTTGAAACGAAGAACATTTAAATTTAGATGGTACAATAAGTTATCTAATGCAATACATATCTTACTTGTGTTCGAAAGACATAATTCCATCGAAACATCAAATATCCAGCCTTTTTTGTTAAACTCTTTAAGTCAAATGTAGTGGCCTAGGCAATCCTGGCCATCACTCGTCAGCCAATTAAGCTAGAGAGCTGTTCAAAACCTCAATAGATGGGGGAAATTCTTGTAGTTTAGAAAAAGTGTAGTCTGTCAAAAGATTGGATGATGTCAACATCCCGTGGGAGTTCAACAATCGAGCCAATTTCGTGGCTCAAAGCTTTATTGGATTTAAATGGATTTTAGGCTATAGTACAAGCCTTTAGAGGGTTTGATTGACATTTCAGCATTTCTGGTTGAAAAGTTAGGGCAAAAATGATTGAATATGAATTTGGGAAATCACATAAATCCCCTAAGGAATTCATGAACTATTTGGAATCTGTTTGACATATTTTTTCAACCAGAAATGCTAGAAAGTCGACCAAGGGCTCTAAAAACTCGTATTCTAACCTAAAATCCAAAAAAACTTTGAGCCACAATATTGGCTCGTTGGATCGGATGATGACGTCATCAAAATAACAGGAAAGTGTACCCTAATCATGATCCCATGTACCCTTAACCCAAATCCATATCTTAAACATTTTGCTTTTATTTTAAACTACACAACATTACAAGCCTATAGAACAGCTATGTCCAACCTGCCTTTTGTGCGCCCCAGTTTAGGTTTTCACTGTACTAAGTTTAGGTTTTCACTGTAATATGTGTAAGGTTTTCACTGTAATATGTGTAAAAAACTGACAACCTGTCCTTATTTTGATAATCTTTAATTTGACATTTTGGATATAGGTTGTCCTCAGTGCCATTTTATCATGTCTGTTACCATTGCAGTTATGATTCCAACGCTTTCAGTACATTAGCTTAAGCAAAGTTTATTTTGATAAGGTCAAAGAAAGCCATTCAATGTGCGACCCTCATTGATATGTCATAAAATGTGCGGCCCAGGTTATGATAGTGACATGATTTTCGGCCCAGTAATCCATTTGGGTTGGACATAGCTGCTTTAGAGGGTTTGAAGTGAACAGCTCTCCAGTTCAATCTTCTGCTGAGTTATGGCTGGCCAAAGTTTGCCCTGACAGGGCAAATTAAACCTTTTGTGAAACTTTTTGAATTTTGTCAAAAACTGTTTTTGGCCCATAATGTCGGCTCCAGACATGCTGGCAAGTATATTAAGCGCTCTAAAGATGCAGATTTCAGCCTAGTTTCCAAAATAAACTTGAACCAAAAATGGCTCATTGGGTTGGTGCCATGGGCCAGGTAATCTCGGATAAAAATGCGAAAGCATGCCTTCATTGTAACGTCATCCCCAAAAAACCTCCAACCCAAAACGAATATCATTTTTTAATCTGAAGCAGAAGATTTTGTGAATCAAATGAAAAATATGAATTTTCCGTGGGCTGCCTGCTGCACAGAAGGGCGGGCTGGCAGAATGCACTATGGGACGGGCCAGTAGGCTGCACATTAAGTTTGGCTGTGGAAAAGAGTGGGCCGGAGGGCTGCTCTTTTCTGCAGCCTGCTGGACCGCCCTTTTATGCAGCCTGCCAGCCCACCTTTTTGTGCTGCCTGCCAGCCCGCTAAAAATTAATGATTTTCATTTGGAAACACGGTCCTCCAGCCCGCCCGGCCCTCCAATTAGTGTTGTCCAATACTGGGCCATTGTAGACATCACACTCAACTAAGCAGGTCATGCATTCCAAACTTGTCACAAAATTATGTGACTACTTCAACCAATGTGTTGAGCTCTGAAGGCACAAGAGCTGCAGCAGTGTCTTGCCTATTTCTCCTCATGAGGCAAAATAGATACTGTCATAAATTTTTGATTAAAGTTTCTTGCTCTATTACATAAATGTGCAATTTTCATTTATGATCATACTCCTTAGACTACAAGCCTAGTTCTTCATGTTTACTTCAATGGGCAAACAAAAGTGCTTATATTACTGTTATTTGGTGGGATGACACTAACTGGTGGGCCGGGCGGGCTGAAGGGCCGTGTTTCCAAATAAAAAACGTGAACTTTTGATGGGCTGCACAGAAGACAGAAGGGCGTGCCTGCAGGCTGCACAAAAAGGCGGGCTGAGGGAAAGGGTGGGTCGGGCTGTAGAGAAGGGCAACCCTCCGGCCCGCCCTTTTCCGCAGCCCAGCTTAATGTGCAGCCCACTGGCCCGTCCTGTAGTGCAGCCTGCCCTTCTGTGCAGATTGCCAGCCCATGGAAAATTCATTTTTTTATTTTGGCAATACGGCCCTTCAGCCCGCTGGCCCTCTGTTTAGTGTTATCCAATGGTGAAGTCAGTGGTACTTTGAATTAGTCAGTTTTTCACATACGTAACAGTTTGAATTGTATCTCCTACTTTAGCTAGTGAGTAGTGTATAAAGATGTCTCTTGTCTTTTCTGACATTTCATTTTGGTGTTAGGCCTATTATGTTATGGTTATGCCAGACATTATTTACAATTGCATTATTGTGCTTTTCAGAAATACCATGGTATTCATGCTACGCAAACAATGTTAAAAAAACTAGTTAGTTATTATGGAAGCTTATTTAAGTTGTGTATCAGGATTGTGAAAAGATGAAGAAATCCATGAATGTATTCATGTGGCCCCTGCTCATGCTGTTTTTATGTGGCAAGTTCTCAATGTACAGTTGAATTGCAACCAATTTATAATATTGTTTGACAGTGGCTGTAGGTTTGCCAGCATGCCATCATTTTTGAAAATTTATTTGTCCACTACCTGTAACTTGACAGTAATACATTACAAGTGTATAGTAGGCTGCATTGTGTTTATATAAATGTGCTCTGCAAACGTAGGCCCTAAACCATAAATATGAACACAAAAGAGTTTGGAAACTTTTGAAAAAAGCAAAGAAAAACTGGTCACGTGAAAAGTGCACAACCTCTACTAAAATGAGAAGTACCATGGTGAGAGCCAAACCAAAAAACATTTGCATAGTAAATGCAGACACAACTACCACAATGGTGCCGCTAGAGCAACAAACGCATCTTTTTATTCGATCTGTGTGACCACTGGCAGACCTATAGCCACTTATTGTTTCATATCGACATATTAGAGCTATTCTTGGGCTTCTAACCTTCAAGCAAAGTTAAACACTTGAGTACAATTGAAAGTTTTTTAGCTATTCTTACAAAGATTTAATGGCTATTTGGTTTTCCATGTGCTTGATCTTTACTTGCTGTCAATCATTTCAAGGACTGCAGTTATTTGTCTTTGGGTCAGCTTGCTTTGCCTTAAAGTAGGCGAGAAATGCATATATTGGAATATCAAATACTACGGATTTGAATCTTCAGCATTCGAATTCAAAAATCAAGATTTTTTTCAAGTCTAGATTTGAAATTAATACGTTTCAAACAGATTGGTGTATTCTAAAGGAGATTGTGCTCTTGCATTTCCTGCAATTGGAACTCAACATAACAATACAGCTTTATTCCAGCTGTGCTGTCATCGAGGATAACAGGATACTAATGAAGACTGCACTCTCCACCATTTTTAAATTGTTGAAAAAATTTGCAAAGCTGATTCACCTTAAAATGTTCGCTGCTGAGGCACAATATTATTTGTACTTTGAAATCAGCCTAAATAAAGCAGTTTTCAGTTGCCTTATCAATTACATAGCTCCTCTGCCGATTGCGCTAAAGAGCAGTTCAAACCCTCAAAGGATTTGGCAAGTCTTATAGTCTGCAATGAAAAAAATTTTTAGTTTTGGGTTTCAGGTTTCTTTGTGAGTGGTGTCTTAAGTGAGGTAGGTTTTTGGAATTTTTGGCTCACGTTACCTGGCCTAGGGCCCAACCACTAGACCAGGGTTTCTTAACCTGGAGTACTAGCACCCCAGGGGTACTGAAATTAATTTCAGTGGGTGCTGGTGAGTGTCACATATGTGGTGGTAAAAGGAATACGTTTGTCTTTACTTTATCCTTATAGTAACCAGGCGTTAGCCAATGGTAGGCATTGCTAGACTGCTTAGGTGACTAGGCGTGACAAAATGGGGTGCTGAGGTAGAAAAAGGTTAAGACGCTGCACTAGATTGAAATATTTCACTGAAGTTTTTATTGGAAACTAGGCTGGAATGAGCCTTTTGAGCCTTTGATTAACTTTCAAGTGCAGGGGTCACTAACACGGTGCCCGCGGGCACCAGATCTACCGCAAGGACCACGCTGGTCGCCCGCGGGCCAGTTTTGAAAATGGCATTAAGATGATGAGTATCGTCACATAGTTTAACATCATTAATGACAACATAATAGGTAAACTGAACTATAGTAAATTATTAATTCATAAGTGTGCATCAAACTAGTAGCCCTTAGCGTTAATTGGTACCCAGAAGTAGCTCTCAGTTACATAAAGGTTGGTGACCCCTGTTCTAATGTTTCTGGTTCAAAAGTTATGATCTAAAATAAACAAAGTAGTTAATTATCGAATTATGAGAATAATCAATTATTTTGTTTATTTTAGATCGTAACTTTTCACCCTAAAGCTGCATTTCAGGTTAGTTTCCAATAAAAACTTCAGCGAAATACTGCCATCTGGCGATTTGGCCCTAGGGCCAACAACTTAAATATGCTTAAAAAAAACAACTTAAATATGCTTGATTTCAGGCCGATTTCCAGGTACGATATATTCGTATTTGTACACCAGCGGCCAAGGTCAATGGTTGAAACTGTTGGTAGGTTTCATAAGGGTGATTATTGCACTGAGGTAATGCCATTAAAGAGTGATTGTGTCAGTGTTGTAGAATATGTAAAATGTGTACAAGCAAACATGGTTAATTCATATGTTATACACTTGATAGAACTACATTTTGTATTTCAAGCAAAACATCCTAACGTAAAATTAGCTTTTTAACACTTTGACGCCAGTCTACATTATATCATACCTGGATTTCAGCCTAAAACCAGCAGTTTTCGGTTGCCTTACCAATGCCATAGCTCCTTTGCCTATTGCGCTAGAAAGCTGTTCAAGGGCTCAAACAGATCGGCTTGCCTTCTAGTCCGCACTCAAAAATTGTTTTGGTTGGGGGTTGCAGATGTTTTGTGAGTGGCATTATAAGTGAGGTAATTTTGGCTCATGTTACCTGGACATGGACCCAACCGCTCAAAGTATTTCGTTGTAGTTTTAATTGGGAACTAGTCTTGAGTCCGAGTCTTTTGAGCCTTTGATCGACTTTCTAGCGTTTCTGGTTCAAAAGTTATGATCTTAAATAAATAAATTAATTAATTAGCTAATTAGTCAAATATTTTTATTACTGTAAATCATAACTTTTGAACCCGAAACCCCAACAGATCATTCAAAGTATCAAAAGACTCAAATTGTGCCTAGTTTCTAACAAAAACTTTAGAAAAATACTACCATCTAATGGTTTGGGCCTAGTGCCAGGTGAACTGGGCCAAGGTGGCCTAAAAGTCCTCCACTTATGATGTCACCCACAAAAAAATCTGCATCCCCCAACCAAAAATTTTTTTCGAGTGCAGACTAGAAGACTTGCTGTGCCTTTTGAGCCTTTGAAAAGCTCTCTACTACTTACGATGCCCGGGTTGCATGCTTGCAAAGCCATGTGCGATCCGGTTGTTTTGGCGTAAGAATCCCCGAAACCAGCCGGACGTCAAAGTGTTAAACTTTGGTTAATGTCCCCCTGTTAGAGTTTCATTTGTTACACACTTGAATGTATATATGCATTCAATACCAGAACTCCACCTTTCTTCGCAATGCAAGATATGTGCTATCATTCCACTGGAATCAAAGTTATTGTTCCATACACATCTCACTGGCTAAGCCCAACAATGTTGAATATAAGAGAGACCACATTTTCCTATGTACAGAAACATGGTTTTATAACTTAATGAAGTTAGTCATTGGTCATGTGATTTCTGTCACTGGTCCTTTCATTCTATTTGTATATAATTTATTGCCTTCATAGTTAACACCTTCACTGCTAGTAGTTTTGGGTGAAATCCAAGTTTCTCGTGTGTTTTGGCAACTCTATAACTGGGTTTTGTTTTTTTTGTGAGTGGCGTCATACGTGAGGTAGGTTTTTGGTATTTTAGCTCAGGTTACCTGGCCCTTGGCTGAAACTGCTAGATGGAAACATTCCGCTCAAGGTTTTATTGGAAACTAGGCCTGCATCCAAGTCTTTTCGGCTTTTAATTGACTTTCTAAGGCTTTGGGTTAAAAAGTTATGTGATGGCCTAAAAACAACAAGCAATTAAATAATTAATCCCCTAATTAGATAAATGGTAATTTTTTGGTAGCTCTTCTTCAGCAGTTGTGCTAGGCTACTAGCCCTACTTGCCAAGTTTGATTAGGTTTTAGGTAGAGCTCGATTGATAGGGCTTTTCTGGGCCTGTTTTATTTTTCATTGCTGATATTTTGCAACGCTCAAACCACAGTTGAAAGCCAATTCTTTAGTTTGATGAAGAAGCGTATAACATGGAATTCTGTGCAAATGCAACGCTCAAACCACAGTTGAAAGCCAATTCTTTAGTTTGATGAAGAAGCGTATAACATGGAATTCTGTGCAAACCCCAGGTCACTAAGATAGTCAATCACCACAGCATGTAGGCTACCCTAATTTGTTCGCAGGCAGCCATCTGCTTACCATGCGAAAACCTGAAAGTGAATGTTACATTATAGACCAGTTTTTTGGGATGATTACGAAGTGGTCGGAATATTGCGCACTACTTGATGCAGTCGGAGGGCTGCGCGTCATAAGGAACAGTACAGGAATTTGCATTAATTAATGATAGACAAAGTAGCAACTTGGGTTTCTGAACACTCCGAATAAAAAACTAGCGTAGTGGCTTTTATGAGAAAATATTGCTGATATGCTGTATATCGGTGGAATTTTGCCAATATGATACTTTGGTGGCATCACAAAATTCAATTTCTAGTCTTAAAAGAAAATGTCATTTTGTGCTGCAAGTGATATCAAAAGTTTCCCTCCCACAACAACCCTTTTTTTCAGGCTAGAAGCGCCACTGTCAACTACCTAGCAATTGGCCTTGTGAAGCTGTTGCTGGTTACCTAGACACTGCCTTGGTGAAAAGTCACAAGAATTTTTGTAATTGAACAAGGTAGTTTTATGGCTGTGTTTTTTTTCAGTATGACTGAAATGTTTTTGAAATGACTGAAAAAAATTAAGTCATTTTGGTGAGGTTACTTTGATGTCATCAATAATTGCATGGGCGATACATCTGTTGCATGATTAGTTAGAGCAGGGGTCATCAATGTGGTGCCACTCGGTGGGCACCGAGTCGCCCGCAAGGACCATATAAGTTGCCTGCGGGCCTGTTTCAAAAATAATATTAGCATTATCAATACTAAAACAATTGAAGGTAAACTGAGCAAAATCTTTTTTTCATAAGTTTTATCAAATTAGTAGCCCTTTGCGTTAATCCGTACACAGGAAGTTGCTTGCAGTTTCAAAAAGGTTGGTGACACCTGAGTGAGAGTATGCTTCCTGATAGTGTTGAGCTTATCATTTTTATTCATTTTAGTTTTATTGTCACACAATAGATCAAGGCAAACTCATTGCTGAGGTACTTCTAACATGTTCACTGCTGATATATGAATATATCGTACCTAAAAATCCTGCATGGGCCACTATTTTCATGTCACTATGCAGCTCCATATCTCGCCAGTCGATTGTGCTAGAGAGCTGTTCAAACCCACAAAAGATGTGGCAAGTCTTTGAGTCTGCAATGAAAAAAAAATTGGTTTTGTGAGTGACATAAGTGAGGTATGTTTTTAGCCATTTTGGCTCAGGTTACCTGACCTTGGGCTGAACTGCTAAATGGAAGTATTTCACTAAGTTTTTATTTGAAACTAGGCTAGAATTCGATTCTTTTAAGCATTTGATCAGCTTTCTGGTGTTTCTGCTTAAATTTATGGACTGAAAACAACCAATAAATTATTTATCTGATTACAGGATTAATTGCTTGTTGATTTTAGGCCATCCCGTAACTTTTTAACCCGAAACCTTAGAAAGTCAATCAAAGGCTCAAAAGACTCAGATTCTAGCCTAGCTTCCAATAAAAACCTGAGCAGAATACTTTGATCCAACGGTTGGAGACTGGGGCCAGGTAACCTGAGCCAAAAACCTACCTTGTGACATCACTCTCAAAAAAACGAAACCCAAAACCAAAAATTTTTTCTATTGCAGAATTGAAGACTTACCAAGTCTTTTGAGGGTTTGATTTGCTCTCTAGCACAATCGACTAGCGAGTTATAGAGTTGCTAAAACTTGCTAGAAACAGGTATTTTGCCCAAAACTACTAGCAGTGAAGGTGTTAACTATGAAGGCAATAAATTATATACAAATAAAACGAGAGGGCCAGTGATAGAAATCACATGACCAATGATCAACTTCGTTAAGTTATAAAACCATGTTTCTGTACATAGCAAAACGTTCTTCTATTTCTATAGCCAATGTTGTTGGGCTTAGCCACTGAGATGTGTGTATATGGAACAATAACTTTGATTCCGGTGGAATGATAGCACTTGTCTTGCACTACAAACTGATAATATTCTCTGTAAAATACAGGAGAGAATACAACTTCAAAAATTTAAAAATTGCTTGCATTCAGACAAATACATGGCTTGGCATTTGCCAGTGCATGTGTGTGCGGTCAGTTTCTCTTACTGCATCAGCAAAAGGTCTACAGAAGATAATTGACGATAACTCAAATTTACAGTGTTGATTGATCAGTGTATTTCTATTGTGTATAAACTGTTATCTATAGATTCACCTGTCAGTGTTTCTGTTAAAAATTTATATAAAACTTTTCCAGGACAACTTATGCATCTGTGAACTAGGCATATCTTATTTTCTAAACTGCATACACATCACATCTTTGTAACATTACTTCAGATTTGTAGTATTGCAATGCAGAGAAAGATGAGTTCTGGTATTGAACACACATACATTTGAGTGTGTAACATATGAAACACTAATAGGGGGACATTAACAGGAGTTTGAAAAGCTAATATTATGTTAGGATGTTTTGCTTGAAGTACAAAATGCAATTCGATCAAGTATATAACATATGAATTGACTTTTTGCTTGTACGCATTTTATATATCTTACAACACTGACACTCTTTAGTGGCATAACCTTAGTGCTATAATCACCCTCTATAATCAAATCCACCAATAGTTTCAAGCATTAACCTTGGCTGCCGGTGTACGAATATATCGCAACTGTAAATCGGCCTAAAATCAAGCATATTTCAGTTGTCTTACCAACTGCATAGCTCCTCAGGTGATGGTGCTAGAGAGCTGTTCAAACCGTCAAAACGCTTGGCAAGTCTGCAATGAAAAAACATTTTTGGATTTGTTGTGAGTGATGTCGCAAGTGGAGTACTTTTAGGCTTCTTTGGCCCACTTCGTCTGGCCCTGGGGCCAAATTGCCAGATGATAGTATTTCGCTCAAATTTTTTTGGAAACTAAGCCAAAATCTGAGTCTTTTGATACCTTGGATGACCTGCTGGGGTTTCGGGGTGAAAAGTTATGAACTAAAATTAACAAAATAAGTTATTCCCATAATTAGACAATTAACTACTTTGTTTATTTGAACCAGAAACGCTAAAAAGTCAATCAAAGATTCAGATTCTAGCCAGTTTCAATAAAAACTTCAGCAAAATACTTCTGTCTAGCGGTTGGGCCCTAGGGCAGGTAACATGAGCTAAAATGGCAAAAAACCTACCTCACTTCAGACGTCACTCCCAAGAAACTGAAACCCGAAACAAATTTTTTTTCATTGCAGACTAGAAGACTTGCTGAATCCTTTGAGGGTTTGAACTGCTCTCTGGCGCAATCGACAGAGGAGCTATGCAGTTGGTAAGGCAACTGAAAACTGCTTGTTTTTGGCTGATTTCAAAGTACTAATATATCGTGCCATGGTCGCGAATGTGTTACGTTGAAGCAGCTTTTCAAATTTTTTCAACAATTTCAAAAGGGTGGAGAGCACAGGAAGTCTATGTTAGTGTCCTGTTATCCTCCATGACAGCACAGCTGGAATGAAGCTGTAGTTGCAACAAATACAGCTGCTATAAACATCAAACCTTTTGCCAAATAAAATTTAAAAAAATTAGAAGGCAAATAAAGCATTTGAAAATAATGGACCACACTTAGTGCAGTTGAGGGAAAGAAATTTTTGAAGGTTCCACATTGCTAATTTTGTTTTTTGGCCAGAACTTGGCAGTTGAACTGGAGAATAATATCTGAAACAAATCACGTTGTTTATTTTTTAAGCAAATATGTTTAGTCTTCACAGTTGGTATTGACTTTGTTTATGATAACCTAGTCTCAACAGAAGTTGTAATAAGTGCATTTGTGCCCACAAGCTTTTTGCTCCACCAACTCTGAAAATTTTGCATTGGCATGCATGATAGACCCACAAAAATTGTCACTTTTCTCAGTGGAGGTTGTTGTAGAAAAATACTACTCATTCTGTAAAAATACTGACTACTGTGATGTGATGTCACTAGCGAGTTATAATCAGCAAATGTGTACACAAAAGTGTGCTACAAACAATCCTATTTCAAACGGTAAATAACTGCATTCAAGTAGTTTGTTTGGCCACTAAAATTATGCACAGGATACAATTCAATCAGCTTTTAAAATATGTTTGTTCATCCCAAGGACGTTTTTGCCCTTATGATTAGGTGTATTTTATATCATAATTCTTTAGTGTTATAAAATAACCAAAAACAGTCAATGTTACAGTGAATACTGGCTTGATATTCATTTTCCGTAAAAATTGTGAATGAAACAACTTGTCCTTGTTGGAAGAAACTCAAAAACAGAAATGTTAGTTGTTGCTTTCAAAAGTTGAAACATTTAAGGTGCTTATGGTGAGCAGGAGGCACATACATGCTATTTGCCATGACAATGAGAGTTGGCATCAACATTTTCAAATTATACTAACAATGGGTTATGAAAATCCTTAATTGACAGGGGAATTTTTTTTATAAACTTGTTGCTATCCTTTGCATAATGACAAATGCTTGCAATGAAAAATGTGCGAGTTTCATCTGTGTAGGTGGATATTAGTGTAGGGTCTGTTTTAGTATGCAATTTATTCATTTGAGGCAATCCTACTTTTCTATATTTATGCCTACTTTTCTCTCATGAAATATTTCTTGTATGTATAACAAATTTGTTTTGCTTTTCCTTTAGGTCAGTGGTCCCCAAACTTCTTGGATGCTGGGCCAAATTCGCAACCTTATCAGTGTCCGCGGGCCGGACTGTTCTGTGCATTGAAAAAACAAAACAAAAAAACATGCGCATAACATTCAGACACGTTTGTACATTGCAATTTTTTTCAGTGTTTGATAAATATGTTGGCAATGTGACTTCTGCAATAGCTTCTTTTGTTACATGATAGTTGTAATATTTGGTTTGACGCTTGATGCTGCCACACGTTAATTGTTTCTACGATTTTCAAGAACCCTGTATACCTCACTAATCACTGACTAGACAGCAGAGACCTAGTCGAAACCTAAACTTTGAGACTGAGACTTCTTCAAAAAGTCCGAGGCTTGAAAATTTGCAGATTATGCCAGAATCTTTCTGCAAATTTTTCAAAAAAGTGTTATCACCACTTTCAAGTTGAAATTTTGCAAATTTTCAGCATTTTTCATACTTACGTTATTTCTTACCTGCAGATACAACAGAGAAAAAGTACGTTGAATTAAAGAAGTTTCACTAAGCCATATTGTTGCAGTTTTCAAAGTCTCAAGACAATAGGTATGAGACCGATCCAAAAGTGCAACATTTCAGATTTTTGACCTTTTGTTGCAAAATTTTGCAACTTAACGTTGCTGATCTTGGCAATTTGAAGGTTGATAACACTTAAATTTGATTTAGAAACAACAAAAATCACAAGTGTTGGGGTAACAATTGATTATATTGACATACACAGAATCGGTAAAACTGTCACAAAATTATGTAAACTTTTTCATAGTTTGAGACAGGGTATTCTGTGCCCGGTCCTAACATAGGCTGGCACGCATCCTTCGAGACTGAGACCTGCAAAAATAGATCTTGTCACTACTAGGTGTAGAGGCAGGTAAATTTTTGGGGGCGCGAAGGATTTTTGTCCGAATTTATTTAAACGTACCTGAAAAATTTGTGTCTCAAAAATGNTAACACTTTGACGTCCAGGTTAATGCAAGCAGTTCACAAAAAAACAGCTGGATNGCACGTGGCTTTGCGTGGGAATATCTCTGCTCCTGTTCGGGTTACGGACCTGGTCGAAGTGTCAAAAGACGTCTTGTAGTTTGCACTTGAAAACAATTTTTTAGTTGGGGGGTGCGGTTTTTGTGAGTGACATCGTAAGTGGAGGACTTTTTGGCCACCTTGGCCAACTTTAACTGGCCATGGGCACCAACCGTTAGATGGCAGTATTTTGCTGAAGTTTTTATTGGAAACTAGGCTACAATCCGAGTCTTTTGATACTTTGGTTGACCTGCTGGGGTTTCGGGTTCAAAAGTTATGATCTAAGTTAGTAAAAATTTTTGACTAATCAGTTAATTAGATAATTAATTAATTTGTTTATTTAAGATCATAACTACTGAACCAGAAACGCTAGAAAGTCATCAAAGGCTCACTAGACTCGGACTCGAGCCTAGTTTCGAATGAAAACTTCAGCGAAATACTTTGGCCTAGCGGTTGGGCCCTAGGCCAGGCAACATGAGCTAAAATGGCCTAAAAACTACTTCACTTATGATGTCACTCACAAAAAATCCGCAACCCCCATCCAACAAATTTTTTTTTAGTGCAGACCAGAAGACTGGCCACATCGTTTGAGCCCTTGAACAGCTCTCTAGCGCAATCGGCGGAGGAGCTATGGCGTTGGTAAGGCAACTGACAACTGCTGGTTTTAGGCCGATTTCA
>JGI24021J15306_10006737_pt1 | contig 13902 bp, 7 predicted proteins | sample Ectturendosymbi1_FD_15306 | JGI IMG/M metagenome (IMG submission 15306) | reverse complement strand
ACCACCTAACGGTTGGCGCCCAGGGCCAGGCAAAGTGGGCCAAGGTGGCCTAAAAGTCCTCCACTTATAACGTCACTCACAGCCAACCCGCACCCCCCAAGCAAAAAATTTTTTTTCAAGTGCAATCTACTAGACCGTATGCGTTTTTGAAACTTTCGCCGAGTCGCTAGAGCGAACAGGAGCGGAGATATTCATGCGCAAAGCCACGTGCGTTTAGGTGTTTTTGCCGAAAATCCCCAAAACCAGCCGGGTGCCAAAGTGAGAAAACAGTGTGATTTAACATTTTCGATGCTGTAAGATTTTAGATACGAAACTATTCTATTTATTTACTGAAACAAATTTGTTAAAGAAATCAAAAATATTTTTTAAAAATACATCAGAAACAGTGGTACAATCCTGTTTAATTCAAAATATTTCACAAAAAATAATTGTCACAAGATGTTTGGTTCATAACACAGGACCATATTTTGTGGGTTGCATTAAAAAATAGTTGTGGACCACTGCTCTAAATCAGCAGTCCCTATACTTATTGAATGCTGGGCCAAATTCACGATCTTATCGGAGTTAACATGCCAGACTATTTTATGTTTTGAAAAAAAGCACAAAAAGCCCTTCCTGAACCTAAGCATTTGCTCATAATCCAATCAATCCACAGATTAATTTGACGTTGCTGATAACATTATTTTTATGATTTGCTTTGTCTACCCTGACTTCGCTTCAATCAGTGTTCTTCAACTTTTTTGCCTTCGTACTTTCTGTGATTTCACCTTGTATGCCACGTTAATCACTATGAATAGACAGGGTATCTAATACTGGCACCCAACAAACTCACTTGTAATTAGCACCCAGTACTCCTATTAAACAATTTGCAAACTGCTAGGTAAAACTTAAGCTCCAAACTTGAAATGCCTACAAAATTGTTAAAAGATTAACTATTCCTATGAAAGCTTGCAGGCCAGATTGAAACTCTTCATGGGCTGAATTTTATTTTCAGGGATCAGTTCTTGGTGATCCACAGTCTGAGGTGATTGCTCATGTGAATGATCGATTGCTTACAGCCAGCATTACCACCAAAAATGAGACCTATATTGTGGAGCCCATGTGGCGCCATGGTCCAACCTCACTTGCCAGCAGAAGCAACCTCAATGCACGAGACATGATTGTTTATCGTGAATCTGATGTGAATGCATCTCGTCTAGAATTTCCACATGCTAAACAGGGTTTTTGTGATACAAAGAATCTCATGAACCAGTTCCGGAAACAAAAGCAGGTACTAGCAAATTTTTTTATTTTTTTACCTAACAGCACAACTGTATGCTTTGTTATCTTCATTAATTGTCAGCCACACTAGTGACGCAAGTGAATCCATCACATTTTATTTCAAAGGGGAACTAGTTTCATGTCTTTAAACACATCTTCAGTCCTGCAAAATCCAGTGACAAAACCTCACTAGCAAAATGTTGACATTGAATAAAGAGTAGTAAAAACACATGGACTGTGGCTAGGGACAAGGAGCAAGAGCAGAGTAATTTATTTATTTTAAAAGATGACCTTCCTAGAACCTCACAAACTGGACCTAAGAACCTAAGTGTAGCAACGGCATGTTAAGCACTTTTTGTACAAACCATCATTTTCAGAAAGTTTATGAGCTACAGGCTTAAAAATGTAGCTAAGTGGTAATGTTATGGAGCATATACTTGTCCAGTTGTTAGACTTGGTTCAATACCTATTCAGGTTATACTCAGGGTCGTCGCCAGTTGGGGGCCAGTGGTGCCTGGCCCCCAATTTGATATCTGTGCCCCCCATTTCACGTTTGGCTCCCTGGTTGCTGCATACATCCTATACAGTATTTTTAAAATGTAGACCCCCTTCTGGTTTTTGGCCCCGCCTGCTGCTAAATCCTGGCGACGGGCCTGGTTAAACTGAAGATTTGAAATTTGCTACTTAGGGGTCTTCCTGGCCTTGTGCCCACCCAGTGTAGATGTCCAGCTTTAGACCCCCATCTTCATGAAATTAATAATTCAGGTAAATTATTTTCAATTTAAATGTAACTGGCATACAATGTACATTTGCTTTGTTGATGTGTTAACTGGCCATATCACTGACTGAAACACTTCACAAGGCCCAAGTTAACAAACTGATAACAAACACGAAGACAACGTACTGAGAACCTCATGCAAGAGCAGTAACTCTTTAAAATTGTCTGAAACCCCACATCCAAATAACCAAGGGCACAGCCAAAGTGCAAATGATTGTATTGTATAACGTCTTCACTCCCACACCCAATGCAGTAGACCTGACTCAAGCATACGTAGCAGCAACAGGAACACACAGGTATTTGAAAGAACACAAAGATGGATAGATAGCAGTAATAGAAAAGCATACCCTTAATGGTGCCAATGCAATTAATTTGATGAAACACGTGCAGAAAGATACGTGACACTTGGAAACACTCCCTACACACGGATGGTACTACCACAGTTGCTATAATGTTTAGCACTGTTTTATACTGCTGGGATGAGTTCCAAGCAGACGATTTATAAAATGCATGGGGGAGTGGGAGGCTACAAACTATTGGGGGTTATTTGGGCTGAAGACCTCCCAAGGACAAATATTCTTATAGTGTAAAGGGAATAGTTAATAGAAGTAGTAAAAGTCTGATGCTCTGAGTATAAGGTAAACTCTATGTTTACATCAGTGGTTCCCAACTGGGGAGGAATTTCCACTTTATAGTTAAGTTACTTATTCATTGTAAGTGTTGCACTTCTTTTTAAGTTGAAATTGGCTCTTTCAATTTGTTATATCACTTTATATATTTGTAAGTTATTTAGTTGACTATCGCACATTTTTGTTGATAAACTTTAGTGCCATAATTTGACAACAAATGCTTTTTGTCCAACTTAATTGATCAACTCTTTGTCGTCAATAAAGACCATTGTTCCAGTTGTAGTTCATAGTAGCCTACAAACCCGAACAGGGGAGGAATGAAAGTTCCAAAGGGGAGGAATGAAAAGCTCCAAAATGAGCAAAGGGAGGAATGCATCAAAATAGGTTGGGAGCCACTGGTTTACATGATTAATGGTTCTAAGCAACATGCGTTGTAAGTAAGTTAAAGCTGTCAGAAGGTATTGGATGAACTCTGTCAAAAAACTTTTGTTGTTTTCACATATATTGGAAATATGATAAATAAAGAGAAAATGTGTGACAACAGTGATGGACTATTGCAGTGCTGCAATGGTGTCACAAAGTTTAAGAAGGCTGAGAACAATCATCCAAACATGTGTTTGGGAAATACATCTTCGGTTGATGTAAGATTCATGAATGGGAATAGAAATTTGTTTACTGCTGGTAGATACATTATTGTTTACCATGTGATTAGAGACCAAAAGCATCCCACTATTTTATGCAAGAGTTTAATGCGACCAATCTTTGTGAACGCAATAAAAACCAAACAAGAAAGGGAATACCAACAATGTTTCTTGTACCCGAGTAGCATCTTTTTTATATTCTGCTGTACAAAGGGTCAAATACATTTTATCTTTCATTTGTGAAGGAATTTCTGACCAGAGTATTATTGCACCAGTTATACCTCATAATTTTTGCACCTGAGTTTGAATGTCATTTTGGTAATGCAAATAGCTGAGTTTTAGTTTGTCTTGTATTATACAAATGAACATCACTATTAAGTTTAAATTAGTTGTTAAATGTGGTCCGTAGCTGAGATCTATTACAGGTATATTTATACATAAATTTTCCCACTTTGAAATTGTAAATATTCTTTCACTGTAGCATTTTCTACATTTTATAAATGCTAGTAACTTCATGAGTTGCATGTTCATACGTGTTCAAACATCTCATCGTGTGATTTAAAACAACCAATCTAGCTGTAGATGACATCCGGTTGTTCTTCCCCAGTCAATAATTCCATATTGTACTCATGAATTTATTAGACAGTGATACAACATCGTAGAGCTTGGTTACAAACATAATGCTTGACTTTATACAATGCACCAACATATTTGGATACAGTACAGTTTTTTTAAGGTGTTTTAGGGACCCGATTCGGGTCCCTAGAATTGAAAATCGGGTCCCTAGAATCAGAGAAGTCAGGTCTCTGGAGGTCCATACCAGATACCTAACATTTTCCTTAAAAAAAAAACTGATATAGTATAACATAACCATTCATGATTCTTTTTCCATGTCAGCTTTTTGTCTAGTGTTAGATCAAGGTACTTGTTAGAGATTGACCAATATGGCTTTTTTGAGGCCGATATCGATATATCGGCCATTCATGGACTGATAACGGATATTTCCAAAATTTTTAAATCTTGTTTTCTGCTTCATCATCAAAAATGTAATGTCTTCTATGAATTACCTTTTCTTCAAAAACTTCAAAAACCAGGATTTATGAGCTAAATTTTTTCAAATTGCAGCAATTTCAATATTTTACTATGATTTTTAATTACTTTAATCTGATTAATGATGATGCTTTTGTGTCGGCTGCGACGGCCGACGCATGCTTCATGGTTCCTCGTGTCTGCTTATTCATGAAAACACACCTGCTAGCGTTGCTGCAAGATAATTGTATTGACTTGGTTTGTTGTGCTTTCATGCACAAATTATCTGTGTTTTGTCAACACCTACTNTCGGCCGTTTCGGCCTGGCCGATATATCGATCTATCTCTAGTGCTTGTAAGTAGAAGCTCTTTCAATATGATTACTGTCTACATTTACTTGAAATGAATCTGTATTAACATACAGTATTTATTTATGATTGACATATATTTTGTTTTGGAAATATTTAGAGCTTGTTTGCAGTTGACAAATGCAATACATTTGCCATTTCATGGTTAACGCAGTATTATAATATATGCAAATTATTGCCACTCTGGACAAAACTGTATCATCAACAAAAAGCAGTTTTAATAAAATTTGGATTGCATAAGTCATTTATAAATAGCAAAAAGAACAATGACCTAAAATGAAGCCTTGGGAACCCCAGAAACAACTGATTTCACAAATGATTTGATGTTTCTCTTCTGAACGTGATGTTTTCTACATGAAAATTATGACCATATTATTTTAAACATGTTTTCCCTTACTCTGTAGTGCTCAAATTTTATCAGCAATACGGAGTGATTCAGAAGGCTTTTCTTAAATCTTAGTGTACCACACAAGATATAAGTTTATTATCAGGGTTTTGGAAAAAGTATTTCATTTAAGGCTGTAATAGCCAGAGATGGGGGAATGGTTATTACAAAAATTGTATTGTTGCTGACTCAATAAGTTGTTCTTGGTAAAATAATCATTCAGATAATTTTTTTTTTTAATTAGATTTTTGAAAGGTATGCTAACACTGATAACAGTTTATATTTGGTTGGAATTTCACTGTCTCCTGGCTTTAAGATTGGCACTACTTCAGCAATTTTAGGTTGTTTACAACGACCACATCACACATGCATTCGATTATAACATCTGAGAGAAGTGGTGCCAGAAACCATTTTGACAATTTCAATGCATCCTAATCCATTATTATCTAATCCAGCAATCCTATCCATCTAATTCAATAATCCATGAGTCTAATCCATCAATAATTATTAGATGTGAGTATTTCCTCAGGGTTGGTTAGTGAAAAAACATGGAATTCACTTGGAGCAGTAGAAGATATTCTTGTGCCTGTATCATTTGGTTTAGATGGGTCAATAAGAGTAAAATTAGTCTCTGTGCATAAGTGGAAACGCTATGATAGAATGTATCTGTTATCAATTTTTTAGGTGAGCAAACGTCCATCAACATTTAACTTCTGCAAAGCACTAGAAGGTTTGTGTCTGCAGAACTGTGCTTAACTAATGTCCAAATTTGATTTGAGTTTTACTGTTTATTGCAAATCGGTCATCATAGTACAGGTATTTGTGTTTAGATCAGTGGTTTTCAACCTTTTTTGTACCATGTATGACCCATTATAGCAACCCATTATAACTTAATGACCCCCATCTAAAACTCGAATAAAGCAAATGTAATATAGCTGTGTACATAAAATATCTACATGCAATCCCTCTAAAAATGGATCATGATCCCTTGGGGGTTGCAACCCCCAGATTGAAAAGCACTCGTTGAGATGATTCTTTGGTTTGAGTAAGGTGGTTGCAGTAGTTGGTATCTGCTGGTAGTTTTGTTATTTTATAAATGTGAAATAAGTTGCCTCTATGCTTGACAGAAGATGCGATTCCTTTTGTTTAAGTCAATATTCCCCTCTGATGTGTTTTCTAACAGGCATGTGTGTATCTGCAAGAGTTTTCAGGGACCTTACAATGATATCAAATATTTCATTAACATTCCATTCTGAGCACTCCATCGCTGAATAGTCTAGTGGTATGTGTAGATCTTGGTCAAAAGCAATGATATCCACATTACGCGCATCTCTAAAGCAGAGGTTTTCAACCTGGGGTGCACAAACCCCCCTAGGGACCCATGAATATGTTTTAGGGGCTCTGTAAATCAATATCCACTCAAAAAAATTCGCTTGTTTTTATCCACCCATTTGGGCCATTATTCAGCTTAATCACACCACAACTGTAGTCTGACATGCACCTCTAGGCCTAACCAGGTAATTCCAGAAGTACCTTTATGATGTGATAGTCCAAGCTGTCCACGGAATTTTCTGCTAAAGCTTTGCACAATGCACATGCATGCTGAATCGGGCGTTAGTGGAAATCTGGCTGTGGAGTATGAGTGAAAGGTCTTCATATAAGACTCCTGTGAAAGATTAATAAGTAAAATGGCTGAATAAGTTGTAAATTCAAACACTTAAAGCAGGGGTGGGAAACCTTTTTACCATCATAAAGCGCATGAATTGTGTATTGTCGTTGGCCGGCCGCAAAATCAATTGATAATTCCACCTTTGTCTAACTATGAGGAAGAGTGACTACTCTTAACTTACTATCTAAGTACCTGCTGGAGCTTCGTTTTGACACGAACAGGGATAAACGTGTTGTCCACGTCTGCAAGACCAAACTTGGAATGACGAAAATTAGGTCAGCATGATCTGCGTCCAAGCAGTTGAGCGCGAACACGTGAATTTCCTTGACGCGGCGACAAGTTGAGTCAAACTAGCCTGCACGTAGAGAAAACAATTGCGAGAAAAGCCCATTCGTAATGCGAAAAGGTGCAGTGTAATGCTAAAAGGTGAACGCGATGTTGTACTCTAAAATGGGTAACGAAAATTCTGATGCGGGTCATATCAAATGTTCACGTGGGCCGCAGTTCCCCCACCCCTGACTTAAAGCAACAATTTGAAGTACGTCTGATTGGGTTCGGAGTTATACTGGACACAAACATGTTGCAGGTCACATGGCCAGTTTTTAGCAAAATCTACCATGACTTGTTTTCTTATTGAATAGTTACCTTTATTGACTGTAATACCACTAGTTGAAATTGAACGATTGATCCCTTTGTACAGCCTGTTTTCTGTGAGTGTGGAATTGTAACAAAATTGTTTGGGTACTAGAGAATATGACAAGCAATTCACAAGAAGGTAATAAAATATTTTACAATGATGATTCAGTAAAAGCATAATTGTGAAAGATAGCAGGTGCTTCGTTTAGGCTCTAGTGCCAGTTTCTTGAAAATTATGTCAAAGACCTATTGTGACTATTTTGTCAATATACTTGACCAGCAAAAATACGTGGTTTGTTTGGTTAAAGATGTTCACCAAAGAAATATAGACTGAGCTGCAGTTGAACGTAATCAGGCTGCAAGCCTTTTGAAATATGCCGGCTTGAAAAGCTGGTTGTTGTGCTCATCACTGACTAAATCCTTCCGGGAATGTTTCACGTGAAGTTTAATAGAGTCGTGATTTTCAACTGGTATTTCGGAGATTGCCGGTTGTTCCACAAAAAAAACGACTATTTGAGTAAAAATCCACTGTCACCAATGTGAATCTTTGATATGCCACAAGAGTAATGCAAAAAGTGTTCCGTGACATGGAAAAGGTCTAAAAATCCCGGCATCTACAGAGCTTTGCTATGTTTGTATCGTTTGAATGCACAACTAATTTTTATCAACGTTATTATAGATACTTACGGTGACTGAAGAAGAAAAATCACATGTTTTATCCTCTCTGCATCGAAAAACGAAACGAGCGTCGTCGGATGGTTTGTCAAAAAAGATATGTAGGATTGCTCTTGTTGCTGATTTCAGGTAACGATCAAAGATATTTTTCAAACTAGGCTGTCTAACTTATGTATTGTGGTAGCGGTGAGTTGAGATGCTTGCTCAGTGAGTGGGCGGTTGTCACTACGATATCTTTCTACATTTTACACACACTGCACTTAACTTAAGTCAAAAAATAAAAAAGAACCTCCAGATTCTCGCTTCTGCTTGACATGTTATAAAATGAACGTGAAGTCAAAGATATACACTATACAGAGCGAGTGCTCAGACGAGGTGCTCACCAAATTTGCAGAATTTAGTTTTCAAGACTACATTCGTCAAACCAAGCTATTTTTTAATTTCTTTTTGAAGAGCTGACGCTAGTCGGAGCATTGCAATATTGGATATTATCCTTAGTTCTCCACTTTGCACTCTTCTTCAGTATGGAAATACAGCGTTATCGCACTGTGGTTTTCATCTCATACGACCCAGTCTGAGCCGTACATTCCTTTAAAAACGCTTCTTGACGGTGGATGCAAATCACTCTTAATTTTTGCGTTAGTTAAACTTCATAGTTCTAAAATCAGGTTGACTTTTGAGCTGTGGCAGCTTCAGTTCTTTGTAAAAGTTCTGAAAGTTGTATGGATGTTGGATCTTGATAGATTCGTCTCTGTTTGCAAAATTGTTGTGTGTGAGTATCATGCTACGTAATACACAAGTGTGTTTCTTAATTTTAACTTACTTTGCTGTTTAAAATGATGTGGAATTATAGAAGATTTCCATAGATAGTGACATTCATGATCTGCGCTAAAGGTACGTTAAAGAGAGTAACATGGTGCATTTTTCGCGCGGAATTCCACTCGTGCATCTTTTTTGTATATTTCTTAACATAGCACAAGTCGAACTCATTCAGCGAAAACTGCGTGCAACAGAATGCAGCCTATCGAGCAAATCGCAAAAATTCTCCCCCTGTAGTTTTTTACGCGTGGCCAACATTGATGGCAATCATTGCTGGTTGTCAACAGATTTATTTTAATTTTATGTTTAAGCCAAAGTTATTGTGGTGAAGTAGGTACAGCAAATGACTTGAGACCTCCGCATGAGGCCCTTGGCTAAAATCTGCATGCGTTGCCATAATGACGGACAAGAGCCAAGTATTGACCATATGGGTGGAAAACTTTTCGGAGCTCTGTGCTCATCTGAGGCCAGTCAGCAGTGAAGCAAAGGCCGGCATCCCTCACCTTTCACAAGACCTTGGAAAAAACTTTCAACAATTGAGAAGCTTAACGCTGATATCAAGGCTCCCGATCTGGTAAATCACCAGGCTTGGATGGTGCTCCTCATGTGCGACGATTGCTTGTTCCGCTACTGTACACCGTTTCTTGCAGGTGTTGGCATGTTGTTTTCATATAGTAGAGACGCCAGGATCACCATTCTGTACAAAAACGAAAAGGAAAAAGAAGACCACAACAATTACAGACGAATCTCTTTTGAATGTTAACTGAGGTGTTCGCCAGATTCATACTATCTCGCCACTGAACTTATACTGAGAGTCTTTACCCTGAATTGCAATGCTTTTGCAGCAGCAGATTTTTTGCAGATGTAAGCTTTTCACTTTGTCATATGTAGAAATTCTGTGAGCAGTGTCACCCGCTGCATACTAGCTTTGTTGACCTGACTAAAGCATTTGATGTGGTTAGCAGAGAAGAGTTGCACATTGTTCTACAAAAAGGTAGGCTGTTCGCATGTACGCTTCTGTGCCTTGGCAGGTCCTTGCAAGATAGCATAGAAACGCACATCTCATTAGATGGTCCTCTGTCAATTTCCTTCAAGCTAAAAAAGTTACGTAAAGCAAGGCTGTGTTCTAGCTCTAACAATGTTGGGAATTCTTTCTGCCTTACTCCATCATTCCTTCCATGATGATGGCAGAGATGACATCCAGTTCAGCCGCATCAATAAAAGGTTGTTCATCCTTGCAAGATTACATGCCAAAACAAAAACATGGCACATCCTTGTATGTAAACTACTGTTTGTTGATAAGGTTGCATTGGTCTCTCAGAGGGAAGCGGGCCTTCAACCGCTAATGGACCGTTTCGCTGCTGCTTCTGTAACTTTGTCCAGACAGATATCGTTGTGTACAGGACTTGACTCGAAACAGCGGACAAATTCTGCTACAGTAGACTTTGCCTAATCCGTCACCTCAAGGGGATTAGAAAAAAGTGGCGATTTTGGCAAAGTGACGAATTATGCAAACAGGTAAATTCTATCATAGAAGCTCGTATACATTGTGCTCTTATTTGCAGTAAAATACAAGTTTATGAAGTTATGGTTGAATACAACAATTAGTTCCTCTACTTTATCTGGACTCCTCCATTTAATTTAACACCTTTTAAATCCTTAACTAACTGCAAAGATTTCCCGCGTTCTCTCAGTGGGGACGGGGAGTCGGGTCGCACTTCGCACCTCGTGTATAAATTCGATAAAGAAATTGCGAGGTGCAACAATTCTCAGATAAAGATCCTTAATTTGTTTGAATTCCCACAGGTACTAGCTGCTTAGACATCGAAAGCGAAACTGCAAATGACGTATTAGCCGAAAAAAACGCTTGTAAGGGACAGAAAGAGGTGACGAATGGAACAAATGACGAATTAGACGATGGCGAATTGGATGACAGAAATGTGCACCAAAGATAGGAATTCTGTCCGGACCGGACCGACGAAAAAGTAACGAATTAAACGATGACGAACTAGACAAGTTCTGCTGTACCTGGATTATTTTATGCCCAACAACTGCTCAGTCCAGAACCGAATGATCACTACCACCTTCAGTCGATTCAGGTCCATGGCGCAATCCCACCTTACGGTGCGCACCAAAGACAACATCTACAGGGTTTACATATTAAGTACTCTCTTTTCAGCTCCGAAAGTTGGCCAACATACATGCGCCAGGAAGGAATAAACTTAACAGTGTGACCTGCAGCGACTTAAAGGGACAAGACCAAGAATGACGCCACCTTGCGGCGCACAAGCTGCAACTCTTGGTTTACAGTAGTTACCCTAAAATCAGCTGCCTTCACTAGTTTGGTCACGTTTGCCGTCTTCCCAAATCTTTCTACATTGTGAATTGAGCACCGGCCGCCCGATGTGTTGGCCGACCACTCCTTCGTTTCAGAGATGTTGTGAAGCGAGATCAGCAGCAACTTAAACTCTAACTAACCGGCAAGCATACGCTGAAAACTGACCTGACGTACACTCTCACCAAGATTCTCTGTGTATCGACTTTCAACCCTTTTGAAAGTGACCACCCTTTCTCGGGGAGGTTCTGCCGCATTAGTTAAATAGATAGATATATATATTCATTTTTTGGATCGTATGCGATGCGACAGGTTTATTTAACAACAGTTGCCGGCAGGCAGAAATTTGCATGATGCTTTTTGATGGTTGAGGTGAACGCTCTTGCCCAAGGAGCGCTGCGGCGAGTCACTCAGCGGCCGTGGATCGTCCCCCCAACATTCCAATTGAGAGGCGGACGCTCTACCACTAAGCTCATCATCGGTTATATTGCTACCCCGAAGCATACCCTGGCCTATTAAAAAAGCAGACACTGTATTCCAAAGTATACCAGGCCGCAGCATCTTGACAAAGCATGTTGATCTGAAACGTATCATACAAAGAACTCTTCAACTTGCAGTTTCTTAATGAAAAGTATGAAGCTACTATTCATCCATTTACAAAAATACTTTCAGTAACAATAACTGTTGGCATGCGTCGTCCCCACGTAGGAGAAATTTCTTACGAACTTTGGCAAAAGTCGAAAGATTTGAACACCGCTACTAAATAACTGGCGTTCCGTGTCGGTTCGCACATAAAACCAATAGTTGGACAAAGTGTGTTTCAAACAAAAATCACCTTCACCTCTCAATCGTGGTTTACAAACTAACGTAGTGGTTCTTAAACTGGGTTCGATGGAGCCGTTTCAGGGCTTGATGAAGGTCATCTGAAACATGTAACCCATTTTTATTTTCTGTTATATTGGGCAAAAATGGGGGTCGACAAAAGCTTGGAAAACTACGTAAGGGTTCGGTGTGTTTGTTAAGTTTGAGAACCACTGAACCATAGGCGTAGCCAGGGGGACCTAAGAGGCCATGCCCCCCCCCAATTTTTAGAAAATATAGTCATTTCATGCTTTGAGAGGCGTTTTTCTAAACAAAATAGTGTTGTTCGCCTAAAATCAAACATTTTGGCCCCCCAAATTTTTGGGCTGGCTACGCCACTGCACTGAACTAACGCGTGCCTGCACTCCTGCAGATCCATTTGCATTGGAGGGACTGGCCAAAAAGATAACTTACGACTGAGTGTAAATTTAGATAAAAGATAAAATATCCTGTATTCCTTAATCATGACTTTACTGTTGAGAACTCAATAACAATAAGCCCTCGTTGCACGAACTGTGTTGTGTGCGTATGTTTGTGGCTCACGCGTTATTCTTCTGAAACAAACCTGCAGCGTATTAAGCACCTTAACAAGGCAAACCTGTCGAAACGAACACCACGATTTTTAATTTAATTTCCATGATGTTAACTCGATGAGCTCGGAAAGATCAACGTAGATGAGTAAGCGAAAATAATTACAAGGAAGACTAAGATCCAAAGGTCGATAGATTATGTTGTAATAGTTTGGTCAATGCACCATTGTTCTCTTCCGTTAGGACACGGAATGGGACAGTTCGGCGCCGCCGTTTCGGCGATGGACGTTTCGGCGATGAAATGTGAAATGTATTCTCCTTTGGAATGTCACCAAAGTGCAAAAGTTCGCACTGCCGTTGTGAAGCGTGTAGGCGCAAGATTCGGTCTAGCACTTGTCCCAATCGTACAGCAATGAGAACTGTTTATCCAATCGTACATACACTTATAAAATCGATGCTTACAACCAGCCGCACAACTGCGTTTGATTGAATTGCAATTGCTCTGATTACTTTGTATCGTAATGTCCAAGTGAGTTACTCGAAATCAATATAGGACTTCGTGCGCAGCAAACACCATCGTCAACTGCTTAATTCCAAAAAGACTATTTTCGAGATACGACGCTTGACTGATATTTTGTTCAGATAATGCGGACACAATTTTTGAGGCTAGCTGTCGCGCCTTACGATATGAGAAATTGCTTATGAAAATGTAGTTTCAATGGAAACGAACTCACGTTACTTGGCGTCAAGTTGGGCAGGCCTAAACTTACTTAATTTTGTCATAACCTAGTATGTGTAAACAGCAGATAAAATTAGCCCGAAACTGCAAAACGAAACGATCGTGATTGGAGACTGTTTTCTCGCCATGAAGCGTATGAGATTCTGACAGCATTAGAGCCGGCACTGCCAGAGGAGACAATTCAGAAACAATTGCGTTCGACGCAGTATCAATTCCGAGTGTTCAAAAACGTGGATTGTTTCATGTCATTGCGCAGGCGCCATTTAGACAAGGCAGTAACGTTGTTGTTTCGACTTCGTAATAGTAGTATGCAACGTTAGAAGGGAAATGTAGGCTGTTGCCTGTTCCGAAACACCCGCGTTTAAGACCTACAGTGACAGCGCTTGATATTTTATCAGCTTTAATCCTGATTACCTTTGGTGCAAAGGAGTCTGTCATTACAGCCAAACAGACATCCTAGATGCGCCCCTGCCTACGTGAAAGATCAAGCAATAGATGCTGTCCAGGCTTAACTTTTGTATAAACTCACAAACGCCTCATGCCAGCAA
>JGI24021J15306_10006736_pt1 | contig 13904 bp, 5 predicted proteins | sample Ectturendosymbi1_FD_15306 | JGI IMG/M metagenome (IMG submission 15306) | reverse complement strand
AAGCGCCTCCTGGACAAATTCAGAGAAGGGAAGTATACAGGATAGGGGCCGGCCATCGTCAGTCAGGACAGACAAAAAGCCGTGTGAAAGGCTGTTGAACCTCCACCCCAAAAATCCAGATGGGGCCCTTTAATATCAGCAAGCATTTAGGCAGGTGCGTGCTTTTTCGAGCCAATCGCAAATTAGCCCCTTGAGCAGCGCTATTTCAAAACCTAACCAAGCTAAACTAATAATGTACAACTTGGTAGAAAATAACTTTAATGAACTGCCAATGCTAAATAAGTGAAAACTAACTTTATCACTCGTTAGTTGTTATCATCAATACAGCGAAACAAATAGATCTTCTTGTGATGTGATAGGAAATTATTTATGATGTAAATTTCCTGTTTGATGTAGTTGCCGTACTTGCATCAATTATAGTGTACGACAGGGGTGTGCAGCCTGCGGCCCGCAGGCAAATGCAATAAACAAAGTGGATTTTTATGCCGATCACTAAGCACTGGACAGCCTGTGTGAAACGAAGGCGCGGCCCACAATCTAATCTGTTTAATTGCGTTTGGCCCTTCAGTAATAAAGGTCGCACACCCTTGGTATACGACAATATGTGAAACCGGCAGTCTCATTAATGCTTGTGATTTGCATCCCGACGATCACAGAGCACCTGGTGGTTGCTGTACAGCCTCATCATTTCAATAGCCAGTCTCAATATAATCAACTTGGTGCTTTCACCAAAAGCTGCTAGGTGGAAGCTGTGCGTAGAACTAACTGCTTCCCAACACTCCCTCTGCATTCACTTCTAATAAGAACGAATTTATTGGAATCTGACACCATCCATCTTCATCATGACATATAGAAAGTGAGCAGTGTTGCCACTGGGGTCAGTTTCATCAACATCAGATTGTCGCCTTCTTCAACATCAGATAACATTAGATTTTTACATTACAGTTTCATCTTAGCGAAATCGGTGGTCATTAAAGTTTCAACGCCTCAATACCCCTAAATAAAATTTTTGTCTACCTGGATACCCCTTTTCAACAGTTTAATGACAAAAAATGTAAGAAACGAAACAGAACTGGTAAGTATATATTCACTAGAGTAGTGAGGAAAAAGGTCAATTCAAAGGCTGCATCACATTCATCGGCAATCATTTTCCTCTTCACGTGGGTATAGTGATGCAAGATTGCTAGAACGAATGTAATGATTCCTGACTGGGTGTTAATACAATGATTGCTGAATACCCCTGCTGAAAACCCCCAATATCTCCTCTCAATACCCCTTGGGGGTAATGAAGCAATACTTTAAGAACCCCTTAGCTAAGTACTTCCATTACCAATACCTAACAAGGCGCGCCGAACCTCATTGTCCTACTCCTAAAGCAGTTGTTTTTAACCGGGGGTACACCTCCCAGGGGGGGCGTCAATGAATTTATAGGGGAGTGCCAGCTTTTACGCGCTCACAACATAGAAAAGTTTGATCAATAAATTCACCAACAAATACATTTGCCTTTTTGTTTACAACTTATTTCATGTCAGGAGGCTTGAAACAAAGGACGATTATGCCTTGAAGGGGACGTGGATTAGAAACGACAAAGAACCATTGTCCAAAAGTGTCGTCACTAAATGGAGAAGTCGTTCGTGGGTAACGTCAAATGTTGTTCTCAACGCAGCGTTTGCTGTGGAGCGCCTTCAGTTTGGAACGACAACCACACACTCATGAGATTGAGACTTGAGAAATTGATGAAAGAAACTTAAAAACAACATATGAATCTAACTTATTTTCAATCTAGAAAGAGAAGAAATGTGGAAAACAACAACAGCCCGCTCAACATCAGATTTGTCGCCAAAACATCAGACATCAGAAATTTCTCTCAAAACATCAGATCTGATGTTGAAATATCAGAAGTGGCAACACTACAAGTGAGATTAAATCTGAAGAGGCTTTTTAAGATCGAGCACGCGAGCGTTAAACTTATTGAGATTATCTCCGGTTTTTCTGGTCGAAACTTTAAATTAGACTGCCTTAACACAGTCTGCACAGACATATATATATAATAAACTGACACAACAGCCTTCCTTCGTTTCAACTTTACATAACCTGTCTTAAGCAGCTTTCACGACAACGTTTTTAACGTTGAACTAGAAACCTAGTCTCTCTATCTGTACGCATCTACAAAGCGATTGCACAACACTCTACAGCACATTCATTATGACGTAAATTTCCCCGAGAATTTCAACGCACAAGGGCGATGCCATCGAAGTTAAGTGGTGAAGGTCAAGACTTCATCAACAATTAACAATTGGCCTTGTCCTGACGTAACCACAACTTTACAAAAACTGCTATAGTATCCGAACGTCCGCAATTGTTTTTCGAAATTAACAAATCATGATATTACATGCTTAATCTACCGGCTCTGCATTGAGGGCAAAAACCAGAAGAGTAAAAATCAAGGGTAGACAGACGGCTCTGTCTTACTAATACAATACTGTATATATTGTGGGGCCCCTACGAGTGGTCCCCCCCTCGACCGGGGAGTACGGAGCTGCCTTGCCACGGCACTGACAGAAATCACATCGTGACCGTGAGACAAGGTTGAGAGGCGTGCCACTAGGCAAGCGATCAGTCAGCGAATCAAAGACCATCCTGATTTCTTGGACTTCATTTTTTCTATGATGAGACAAATTTCCACCTTAGTAGCCACATGAACAAACGGAGTATGCGCGTTTAGGTCTATATGCTAATAATCCCCAAACTATTGATGCGTTGAAGAATGTCATTCAAACAGAGGTCAGGAGAATTCCCCATGAGATGTTGGACAGGATCATTACAAACTTCAATGTGTGCGTAGCCACAGTGATTCAGCGCCATGGAGCTGGGATCGAGCACAATGTAAACTATTGAGCTGTGCTCGCAAATTGGTGGTGTACGAGCAAAAACTTTCACCCAGCTTTCACCACACAGAACTTTACATTTCGGTAAGACAGGCCTACGAAACCAAGTTGCACAGAATTCCTTTCAATACAAAATGCTCCTTTATCAAAAATGGATGCATGTTTTTAGACCAACCTGCACTTCAGTCAGTAGCATATGTTATATTTTTATAAATCGTTTTGTATACTTTGCAAGAAAACCGGCAACACCCTATTTCCATAGTTTACACACTGTTCATAGTTTACACACTGCAAGTCAGGTTAACTGTATGGACAACTGTATTGCGGCCCAGTGGTTCATTTCAGTGTCATAGTACGATAGTGCGCTCATTGTAGGGCGGCAATGATATTTTCAGCAGTTGTTGTAACTTGCTGTTGCACTGTTTTCAGGTGGAAGTGACTGTAGTTTGTTGTTGTACCTACAAATTAAACATCTTTTTGAAAATTTCGGGGAGGGGCAATTGCCCGGTTGCCCTCGTTGAGGACCGCAGGTGCTCTTTGTCTCAAGTGTTCAAAATAGCATGCAAATCGAAAATTGGAAACCTACTTGTCCGAAGTACTCCGAGATCCTAGATCATTTTCTCAGTTTAAGCTTTTCGTTCTTTTTGACGAATCTATGAATGGTTGCATTTTTCGTTTTGCAGAGTTTTCAAGAAATCACTCAATTCATTAGTTGCTAAGAAATTATACCGTGTATTTATTGAGTTTAAGCATCTTGATTATTGCCTAAGCAATCTTGTGGGAGTGATGAATATTTCTTTTACATTTTACAGCAATTTTCTTTTACATTTTTAAACATAAATGACTTCAAGTTTGAAAAAATGGTCAATGGTGTGCTGTACGGCCGTCCTCACAAATCTGGTTGGATCAAAAAAAGCGATTCTTCCGAAGGCTTGAAGATTAAAATCTATGGCGATTTTTAGATATGTCTGACAACACATGATTAGTCTAATATCCAGTCACAATTCGCAAGGCGTCGTTGATAGTGGGGTCAGTAAGGCGAGTGTGAACACTGAGACAGGAGCGCAGTCTTCTGTGGTTGATGCACCAGCGCTAAGGTGGCTGTTCGCAACGTTGTTGCTCCAGCATCTCAACCGGAGACAGCAAGTCGTCTCAAAGAGCTACACTGTCTCTAGCACGCCGTGCCATGGAGCCTAGACACCTGCTCCACTCAGCGTTCACCCGCCCATCGAGTGCAATGCACGGCGCCTCAAATCGAGACATCCATTTGTGCCCGCCGCATAACAACTCATCAGTTTATCTGACAAAACATGTGCGGCGCACTGGGCGGATCACCAATGGAATGCGGAGTGGGCGGACAACCCTACAAGACACCGCACTTTCATCCCCGACACCGGCACCCACCCCCTCGGAATGACCCTCCCAAGAACAATCTGGGTCGGGCTTAACCGCCTCCGCACTGCTGTCGGACGTTTCCGCTCCTGCTTGTACAAATGGGGTATGGCTCCCTCTGCGGCCTGTGAGTGTGGCGTCTAAGAACAAACCGTCGATCTCGTTGTCCTCCAATGTTCAATCAACCTACGGTCGACCTCCTCATGGACTGCACGGCCTGACGGTTCTCGACGATGAGATATCGAATGGCTGCTCAACACTTGCCCCGAGATCCAGTGCGGTCTGGTAGTGGTTATGAAGAACTTCTCAAAAGAAGAAGCCTAATATCAATATTAACTTTTATTTCAAGAAAAGAATCGACACTCTGAGGGAGTAGNTTCTGTAAAACAAAGTAACGCTTCTCAATGCCTGCGAGAAGCAGAAAGGCTACAAAAGTATCACTGCTGTTCTTTCGTTTATTGCGTACAGAGCTATGCACAATGAATTGCATAGATTTACACGTAGCAAGCAACTGCTAGCGCGCTGTGTAGGCAGATAAAATCAACGCTGAGTGCGCAAAAATGGTAAGACGAATGACTCTAGGTACTAACCCAATGGACGTTTTACTACATACCAATGAAAAAAGCACCAAAATCAATTGAAGTAGGATGTATGCTATTCACATTTTTTGTTAAAAGGTTGGTTTGAAATCTATTGCTACAGTGCGGCATATATTGACAGTTATGTGTTAAAATTCCAAAGGTATTTTTCTTTTACTGTCTAATACTTCATATAAAACAAAAAAGGCTTTCCTAATTTGTGTTTGTAAACGCAACAAATGCATTCAGGTTGATATCTTAGTACAACTTTAAAAGTGGGGAACTGAAAGTTGTTTTTGAAATAAATTCAAGACGACCGAAAAGAATACTGCAAACAAAATTTTTATCGCAGAAGGCATCAGCAAAAACAGAAAAAGATAGCTTCCAATATTTAATCGAATCCTGCGTGTCCCAATCCATTATGAGGAAAAGAGTAATGAACAACATTATATGGAAGCTTTTGATGCACTTTATGGCATATTAAACGAAATACTGAACTTCAATCAAAGACTCTCAAGCATTTGCAAAGCCAGCAGCATAGGATATACGATACAAAGAAGCGTTTAAAAGTACAAAGCAATTAAAAAGTTTTGCAAGTGAAGCTAAATTCACAGAGAGTTTTTGTAAATTCGACAAAGAGATACAACAAATTAGTGGAGGGAATAGTCAATGCGAAGCAATTAAAATGTTTTTAATATGAAACAACATTTTTGATGTCGGTGATACGGTGTGTCCAAACTCAGTTGGCCTTGTGAAGGTACCAACGAGCCAGCACTCCCTTTCAACTTTTTAACCGTACAACTTGTACGCAAATATATCCAGGTTCTTCGATTGAGGTTTGAAGCAGAAGTACTACTTTGAGACGGCTTTCATGCTCATATTCGCTCTCAACTCATCTAAATGTAGCGGAAAACCTCTGAAGTAGCGAGAAGCCGCCGTCGTTCCGACATAGAAGCGTAATTCAGCCTGTGTTTGGCCTTATACAACACAATCTGAAACCATAAGCTGAGGGCTATGTGAAATGTGCTAGCGGGACGCATTTGGTCCGAGGCACTTTGGACAGCCCTGCGATGAATCATGAATTAGTTCAAAAACTTTTGGCTGCATAATATAAATGAAGATATGTTAGAAAGTAACATTGTGACAGGAAAATTAATGATTTCGTTTCGGTTTTGCTCGTAAATCTAAACAAATAACACTAAATAATTCATTTATACTATGGATTTTAACTGAAAATTGGACTTTTTCAATAAAACGTTTCAAAATTTTTCATTACTGCCCGCATGATTGCGTAAGTGAAAAATCTATAAATCTTTCTTGACTGAGAAGAATTGCAAGTTGTTGTTACCTTATGTTTCGTGTTGCTTGGACCTTGATCAGTGACTTCATAACCTGGCTATTCCAATTACTCAACTCATATTAAGATAACGTTTCAAAATCATAATTTTTAGCTCAGTAATTACTTTTTACTTATAGCAATTATATGAAAGGGAAAATTGTAAATAAAAGGCATGTTTATAGTGGCATGGTTTCGACTCGCCAAACTAGCACATATCATAGGAAATGACTAAACGAACGATGCACCATCACTGCTGTGATTCGACCGGTTGAACACGTCATCACTGGTAAAGTCTTCTTCTGTCTCTTCTGCCAAGGTCGTGGTTACTGTGCCTCGGCGACATTCTGCTCTGGAATCGAAGCTTATCTTGTTTGAAAAGCGGCCGGCATGATGAAGATGGTTTGGTTCTGGCATAGTGTCGTGAAACCTCTTAAAATCCACATTGTAGTTTCCTCCTTTGAAACTCTTTGACACAATTGGAACATATCTGCGATTGAAAACACTAACGTTAACAGGTTTAGTTAGATGAAGAGACCACAAAAATTGCTTTTCAAGACAAATTTTGCATAACAATAATATTTTATGCTATTTGTTGTCAAATACTTTAGTTTAAAGCAAAAATTTTTGAGTAAAAATAACTATGTATGCTGACCTAAAGTTTCTTTACTACTACTGTATAAAAAGTTGTCGATTTTGGTTAGCAAACCAGGAGCAAGCCTTTGTCTCAGACTTTTTCACATCACATTTTTGCACATTGGAAAAGATTGTACATCCACATTTAGCTTTTTCTTTTCGCCATGTTTTGAAATTGTGCTCGTTTCTCTCTTATAGAATACGGCTGAGACAGACATTTTCCAAATTGTCTCTTGGGAAACATTCTAGCTTCCTCTTTCGCTTCTTTGCAGCAAGCGTAGAATTTAAATGTATATAAAGGTTGCAGAAGAGCCACAGTCATACGTGGGACAAAGCAGAAAAGTTACTAACCTGAATCCATTCATAACATCGGTGCTCAAGTAAGACTTTTGAGCCTGCATAGTCAGTCCAGTTGATTCAAGCGTGCCGGTCAGGATAACAATGATTTCAAAGTAGTTGGATGCAGAAGTGTTGAACATGTCACATCGAACACCTCAAAAGTAGAGTCAGAAATATTTTATTCTAAATTGCACTGCTCATAGACGTTCTGTATTTTGTGTAAACAAAGTTTGCTTTGTAACAACTCCATTTACACCATAGTGCTGCTCTTCGAACATGAGCACTCAGTTTCACGTAACCTTTGAAGTCGGTCATTTTCCGATGAAAGTTTTTTGCGCACGAAAATGGCAACTGGGCAATTGCCTCCCCGAAATTTTCAAAAACATGTTTAGTTGTTAGGCACAAAAACAAGTTACAATTCCTTTGCCCCCCGAACAAGTTACAATTATTTCTCCCCGACAATATCAGCTGGTTGCGGCCCTGGATTCCATTATGCTCAGAGAAGCAGAAAATATTCCAACGAAATTTAATATCTTTCTGACTGCTTGACACGTTTGTTATCACAGATATGCTAATGTAGAAAAGTATTTTAAGTGCAGGCAAAACGCAGTAATTGTTTTTTTGTTCTCACGAGGCTATAGAAACCATACAATTCTTGATAAACTGTTACCTTGGCACTAGAAAAGGTAGGAATGCTGTTTGTTACGTGCGATTTTTGACAGGACTTTTACGAGTTAGTTACCTTTTTGTGCTGAATTAGTTTTTATCATTCTGATTTGATGCGAGCCATCATCGGACAATTCGCCATTATATTTCATTCAGAGTGGCTGCTAGATTAGTCTACTGCCTGATAGTTTTCAATTATCTGAAGTCTCAGAAAGCAAATCCCAAACACACTACTTTTCAACATTCTTTAGTAGTCTTATCAAAGTTCATTTCAAACATTTCGCATAACCTTTCACGTAAATTAACGTCTGTGCAACCGATTAAGGCTATTTTAGTGATAGGGGAGGCGATTAATTAGGACTCAATAACTAGATTCAAGCGGACACAGTCACACGTGACAACATGCGATCTGAGAACATGAATGTTTGTTAACTCTTTTGCGTAAAAAGAGTAATTACTAACTTCATACACTTGCTGCTTCACAGAGACCAACATCAATTTAAATACAAGAAATGAAGCAACATAGCTGTAAAACCGAGACAAAGAGCAATACCACTTACAATAAAGAGGGCTCGATTTGTCAATAACGTGGCAGTACTCCACTGGAGCAGTAAGTAGAGCTGATCCCGCATTCTGAAATACAAGGTCGTGTTGTTCCAAAACGACCTCCAGGCCGGTCTCCTCTTCTTTTGATCCAGCGGCTGCTAAGGGAAAACGCAAGCGTATGGCGCAGTGTTGTTTATATTTTATAGCGCTATTTTAGTATAATGGAGTTCCCAGAAGGCTAGTGTGTACAAGTGAACTCACATCCGCGCAAACTTACTAGCACAGTAAACAACAAACGAAAGCACAGGATATGAGAAAACAGAAGCGACGAAAGCCAGGATAATGACGATTTGCCACAGTGCCTTTACCAGTTATTCTAAATTGTGCACATCCACTTGTAACGGGTAAAATTGCAATCCCTAGTTTTTTTACTTCATCAGGACCACACGAAACTTCCTCAAGCGAGATCCACTCTCTTGTGTACATAGGCATGCTCTTTTCATTTGTAATTTTTCCTCACCGTGTTCTGTGTTTGTTTTTCTAATTGTGCTTATTTTATTTCCAACTGTTGTTTTCTAACAGTTGTCATAAATTTCAAACGTAGTTGGTTGACTAGCTGACCTCCGCGGCCTTTCACCAATCCAAAGTGATACAGTCACAATCTTTGTTTGCAGCGATCAGTTCCTTTGCCATTTGTTTTAATTTATTCTAATTTCCACTGGAAATCGGTTGCTTCTTTGCATGTTTGCAGTGTTTCTGCTTATTAACTGGAGTCATATGAAACAATAAACCAGTCACTTAGCAGGAGACACTTGAATTAATTTTCTATTCGAGACAGTGTTTCCTTAATAAATTATCGTATGATCCTAGCGAAGCTAAACCAAACAAATGTATAAATCTCAGTGTTTTGGAAGGTGTCCCTGTTTGTGACTTGCTGGACGAAAATGCCACAGGCTTCAGATCTCGTGAAGAGAAAGCCATGAGCAGTTGGTTGTTGAGCATCACAGCTTGAAGGATTTGTTGCGGTTAGAAACAATGTGAACAAATTGATCGAAATCCACAAACGACTGATTTCAATGGACATTCGGAAGTTTTTTATGCTTTACTGTGCACTGGGTTAGAAATAGCAAATACGAAGGTTTAAAAAATGTGATGAAACCTATACCTGGGCCTCAGTTAACCTACAACGAGACCAGGGGTGAACAACACAGACACTCGTGCCCAACGGACCCACCTTATGTTCTAAAACGGCACGTCAGCGATTAGATTTAAGCAAAAAGGTGATTTTTTCTTCCTTGAACCCTAACTTCTTAATTTTGGATTCATCGAAAACGTCTTCGAAGCAACAGTTTTAAATTTAAATTCTTATGTACGTTATGTACGTTTTAGTAAATAGCTCTCTGTTTTATGTGTAATAAGGACGTTCCTGTTACAGTGGAAGCAATTATTTATGTATGATATGACACGGTACTAGATTATATGAAAACCGTTGGAAAGCATCCCTATTCGAGTTAAAAAACCCTGATGTAGACCAACTAAGCCCTAAAATTGTTTTATGCACAAAAATGTGCCTTGAGAGCTGATAGCACATACAGGACATAGAGGAAAGCAAAGTTAACTGAATTTTGTTTAAAAATTCCTATTTCACAATCTCGCTAACGATCATTGACTTTCAATTCCTTATTGCGCGATGGCTCTTTGTATTGTTTCTGTTTATTATCTGAGTCATATGAAAAAATCAATTAATCACTGCATTTTGCTACATGCAATCTATGTCACATATCCAAACACCATTTCTTACCTCGAGAGTAAACCATTCTTGCTCGTATGGAGGTGCTGACCAGCAAACTTTTTCTTAAATTGGCAATTCTTACAAGAAGGCATCTGGAAAAAATTCATTGTTAATCACTGGGTTTTAATTGCAACTAGGTGTTAACAATTTTTCTAGATGTAGATTAAACTACATCAATAAATGATCTCAGCGTTTTTTTAACTAGAGAAGCACTCTGATCTGTGTTATTGCCAAACCAAATCGATGGCTTTTCTTTTCCTGTAAGAATGGCTAGTCAATTATCACAGAACGCCACGATGTTCTCCACATCGCTTGTTCTCTTCCTTGCCTAAAAATGATAATAAACCACCTGCAAAAGAGTGGTATTGATCGTAAACGACTACACGATGATGACTGACAGGCTTTTTGAATCTGTCAGTGATTGGCAAACTTTCTTCCGAAGGACATTCCCTGGTTAAAAATGCTACGAAATAAAAATGAGTACCCTGCTAAATTTTCCCATGTTTCATTTGCTTCATCATTCATATTTTTTCTGTATACCTTTACTACGGAGATATATTTAGGGGAAAACCAAAGTAAGCGACATAATTTTCTGTGGCCTCTTTTTCACAATGCTGTCAGTTTAATTGGTTGTATTCTAGATGCTTTACTTCTAAGAAAAGGGGGACAAGGTTATTTGAGATGTTGTGACGGCGACTTCAACTCATTTTATTAGAGCGCAAGTGTTCACAACGAATTTCATTCACAAAATTGATTCTGGGGAAACAGCATTACATCAAGAATATGACCCGCCTGTACAAGATGATCCGGTACAACATTGCCGAATCATGAATGTGTTGTTTTTGTTGAAAGCACCTTGATTTACTTCCCGATGCGTCGCCAAAGTTTTCATAAAGCATATGTTTGCAATATACACATCGGTAGGATTGATCGAATAGTCCGTTGTGGTTAAAGTTTGTGACAGCAATTATTTTCTATTGCCAGTTTTTTTAAGGTTTGACCTTGCTGACCTCAAAGACATTTTGAGGGATAGCAACTATTTTATCTGAATACCGAGATGGTCTCATGGTTAATATTTTAGAGTATTTTGACGGTAGCAGTAAAGCGAGTTTCTACTATTATTTTGAGAGGCCGTTGGAAAAATTTGAGAGACTCTTTCGTTCTCTCAAAACACCATAAAAACACTTCCTATAACTGCTCGCGGTTGTTTTTTAAAAAATGTCATTTGTTTTTACTTATAAATTATGAAAAGAAAGACGGTAGGCTATAACCAATGCAAAATTAGCAGCTAACATGCTGTTTTCAGAGTGTATCAGATACCATGATAGAGTAACTTGTACTTATTTCTTGTGTAATCCTTATTTTAGCAAGTAACATTTGGGCATTATAAAAGTGCTTCAAAGGAGTTTCAGAAGGTTACTCACATAATTTGATAAAACAACGCAACCAACTTAAGTGTCTGGTTCAACCTCTAAAAATTTGTTTGTAATTACAAAAATGAACCTATAAAAATTTCAAACATTCCAAGACTTGTGTCCACTTTACTTTCTTGAGAAAGTCTCCTAAAATACCCGCAAGCTCAGTCATCCTTTCGTGGAAATAAACATTTACGCTAAATTTGCAAAACATTGGGCAAACGTGCTGTGTTTTGTTTATCTGGGACATTTTGGCCAATGCTTATTGTATCTTCAGCAGGCTTTAAACTGACGTCTCCCAGTTGCTATATTCGAAACGTTAACTGTAAAGACTGTGCTCGAATCTATACGCGGCGCTTGTGAATAGGGGAGAAGTAAACTCTTTGAATTACCTTGTAAAATATAATGACTTTTCGACTGAAATTACTTCTAAAACCGATTCGAGTTTGTTTTTAAGTAAGTTGAAGCAACTAGTGGTCGATTTCTCCGAAGTTATTCCTGACAGTTGTAATACATGTAAAATCTATTGGATTGTTACCATAAAATTCACCAGAAACGTTTGCGGTTTCAATCATGCTTTTTGTTTATAACCAGGAAAAGTTGCCATTTTTTAGAATTTTCATGCGAGAAGCCGCCTTGAACAGTAGTGAATTTTACGTTCACTGTATGGCAACGTTGACGTTTTCTATTTTATGTCTTGTCTATTAGATCAACCAATTTGATACCACGTGCAATCTAAATCACTGCCAGAGAAAATGACGCTTATATGCTTTCAACTGTGGTATAATTTATGATGCACTATACTTACATCTTGAAATTCTTGTGTTACTCTTATTCACAAAACATTTCGTAAGACGTGGTTAATAATTCACGCAGCCAGACGTCTGTCAACCCGGGAGCATTTTGCAATATTGTTTGAAAAATGTGTTGCTGGAACATCAGGCTTTTTAAGCTAGTGATTCCAAGCGATGAAATATAGCAGCAAATTTGTCTTTCTTCCTAAGACAACTCTTACGTGAAGCTCAATTGCTGTGTTTCTGTTTTCATGCAGAATATGCAAATCGCATGCAGAACATACAGTAGCAATGATTTTACCCTTGAAGGTACTAGTCCACCAACATTCCCTTTCTCAACTGACGTTAAAATGCGTTTGGGTTTTAATAATTTTCGTGCGCGTCCCACGTAATTCAGCCTGAGGATTTTCAGCACTCGTGGTCGCACTACGTACGCAAGGGAGTGGTACATTTGGTGCATGCAGATCCCACACACGGACCCGCAAACGAGTGTTTTTTAGTTTTTTTTGGCAAAACTTCAAAGCTTCATCGCGGTTCTGAAAAAAGAGCTGTGGATATAAGAAAAACTGTAAGTAAAAGAATTTTCAAACCACGTAAAGTTCACCAGGCCCACCTTTTACCATCTCTTTTGCATATGACTGCTTTTGAGGCGAATAGGATTGTCTTCGATCTTGAATCGGGCCGAGCAATGCGAGCGTAGCACAAACCGATGACCCACGTGTCGAATATGGCGGAAATTATGCATTGCAATGTCAAGCATATGACAGCGATAGGACATGCTGGAGTTATGCTTCGGGAACCGTACCCTGCAACCAAATAGAACGATGTTTATCTGTTTCGAGCTGGCTGCTCGTTACTGCAAACGACGCTTTCAAGAAAAATCAAAATTTACTCAAAATGTAACTGTCGTGATTGGTTGCGTTCCGATTTTGTTTTTCACATTTGCGTGATGTTTAAAATGACTTGACGGCAGGGTTGCCAGATGCGTTTTGCAAAAATACCGGCCATTATCTCAGCAGTGACAGATCTAGGCTTAAGGTTGCCTGACGTCCTTGAGCACCAAGAATTGTCCTTGAATTTGCTGTCAAAAACTTGTTATGTCCTTGATTCTTGCAAAAGGTCTGGTTGTCCTTGAATATCTTCCGGTGTCCTTGAAAATTGTCGAATCACACCAGAACAGTGAAGCTGGGTTTTGTGCAGTGTGAGTGCCACACCGGTAAATAAAGTGTTATTGCAAGGTATGGTATTGTTTAATCATGCATTTTTGTGACTCAAATCACGAAATAACACGAAGCAGCAAGAGGAAGTACAATAACATCAAAGATTACTAGTTGATTATATAGTGATGAAAAAATATAAAAAAGGAGAAATTTCACGTTTCGCAGCTTAGTAATCGTGTTCTAACATGTTGAATTACAAAGGGTTGGCGAAAGACCACCTGGGTCAAGTTCTCAGCCAGCCCTGCTGCTAACACAAACCAAATTTTGATTGAAGACGTTTTGCAGGAAATAATAAAAGTAAT
>JGI24021J15306_10006735_pt1 | contig 13905 bp, 9 predicted proteins | sample Ectturendosymbi1_FD_15306 | JGI IMG/M metagenome (IMG submission 15306) | reverse complement strand
AGGCAATTTCAGTAATATTTGGTAGTCAAGTCTCAGTACGTCGATCGCCCCAATCGCCCTCCCGTGCATCCGACCCTGCTCTTTGTACAGTAGTTTGTACGCAGAACACCTAGAACGCTCTAAAACACTTTACGGTTCTAGGGAACTTTACCATTTATCATTCCAACTCAACAAAAAGAGACAATGTAACATATTCAGCGATGCAAGTATATCATCTGGTCCCTGGTTGGCCATCCGCAGCGGGTTTATCAGCTGTCCAGATATCCGCGCGTGACTTGTGTATAACTCTCCTGGTACATTCTGGTCTTAGAGTCAAACCAGGGTCTGGGTCAGATATTCGGAGATGTGTTTCGAAAGCACGATCCTGCTATAGTTTATCATTACACCGTTTTCCGCATCACACTGTGAAAAGTTCGTAAAAATCCATCTTTGATGCTGATACTTGAAACAGGCTCCTCATTTTTCGGTCATTATTCGAGATGCATGACCTAAAATCAAAATGAAACAAAGACTGCTTGAAAGCGAGAAAGTATTTTTTTGAAAACTAACAAGCAGGGAAAATGAGATTCAGGAACTTTATGATTTTTGCGAAAAGTTCCAATACAATTTTCTCAAGGGGTTTATTTGTCATATTTTATTACCGTCATCAACTGTCATGTTTTAGTACAATTTTCATAAGGAGCGCAAAATCAAACGCGAATGTAATGAGGAATGTGTATCGGAACAAGAAATTCCTTACTGCATTATTCAGCTTATCGTTGCGAAGAAGGATGGAAAGCTTGGAAAGATCATTGCTACTACTTGTCCTACATGGGCGTGCTAAAGAACTGGCAGGATGCCAGAGATGATTGCCTGTCAATGGGTTCCGACCTTGCTTCGATCACATCAATGGGAGAGAACGATTTTATTGAAGGATACACGGTTCAAGAAAGTGAGCGTTTTTCGTACTGAGAATGACGGATGTTTGTTGCATTGGCTTTGCAACTGGTGGAATTAATGAAAATTGTAGATATATTTATGGTTATTCAGTGTCCATGGAAAAATGGAACAATGCAACACATTTTCCGCTCTGCATAAAAAATTGAATTTTCATTTGAAAAAAAAAAGATTCAACTCGAGTTCAGCGAACACATACTTTTTCCGAATATTGTAGCATAACAATATGAGTTCTATCCTTTGAATTTTCCTCTGGTTTGTAATCGGTACGAAACAAAGCTAACAATGTTGAGTAAACAACAATCAAACTGCTATAAAAATCAAACCACTCCACACTTATAACCAACAACCAACATTGACTAAACCAAGTAGTTTCTGAATATAATGCTTAGGTGCTGAATTGGTATGAATTAACGCTTTTATTAAGGAATGGATTTTAATAGACAGTTCTATATTTTTGTGGTGCTTAGCAAACGAGCTTATTGAATTGGTTTCAAGTAACCTTTGGTAAGTTTACTTTTATGCCGTACTATATCGCAATGTGTTCTCAGTTCTTGGTGGCATGCTTATCCTTGAATTGTACTTATCTCTCTTGCCGCCCTTCAGCGACATTTGAAATCAATATCATTTTTTAAATAACCATAAATAATGGAGTAATTTATCTTCTCATTGTCGCTAATTTTGATATTTGATAGAACTCTCGTTGACTGCACCAATTCTTTTTTTGAAAGGAGTTTTAGTAAACAGTTATAGTTTATTTTTTTTGAATGAACATGAACGTTTTTTTTTATTTGTAAATAGTTTCTGTAGCTTTTGAAGTTTAGAAGGTTATGGAGACGTCTAACATTAAAGCTTTAGGAAGTGTCAACATAGTTTCTAAAAAGCTAAAAAATCAACAGGCGCACATTCGTTTTTGATTTTGTGATACAGTTTTCCGCGTAAGTCTTATATTTTGTCCATTGCATACTTAATTTTTTCCGTTACTTAGAGCAATGAACAAAAAAAAATAGTTTCCAACTGTTTTAGATGTTGGGGCTGGTGTTTGGATTGGGCTCAACGATCTGGACACGCAAAATTTCTATCAATGGTCAGATGGCAGCCAAGTGACCTTAACAAATTGGAGAATCAAGGAACCGAATGGAGGTGTAAGTGTTCTACACCTTTAAAACGTTTTATGAGCAGCTGCCGTTGCATAGGATTGTAACAGTAGGAAAATGGTAATGTTTTTGATTGTAAAACATTTTGATTTTGATTGTAACGTACTGTATGCAGAATAGGGTCAACAGAAGTTCCGGTAAATCTTGTTTCTTACATTACTGTTTCCACCAAAGGCAGAAAGACTGCCTTCAGAACAAAAACGAGTAGAGGTCTAGTGACGCCAATGCACAAAAATTTTGTAGAGCGAAAGATGCGTTAACTTTTACCGCCTGGAAGGAAAGTGGAACGACAAAGAATGCGACTCCACCATCGCTTATCTGTGCAAAAAGGAAAAACAGCTTTTGCCACCTTTGGATAACGGTGATGTTGTAATTGATGAAGGCTGTGAGCAAGGATGGAGAGCTTTTGGTGAGAATACTTTAATGAGAATCTTTCGTCCGAAGCCGCATTTTAAATTGTTATTCTCGTCATACATTTTTTTCATTCCAAAAACTGGTGTTTTACCTAAGCAGTTTTTAATTTTTTTTCACACGCTGGTATTTTGATAAAACTTCTGCAAACGCTTTCCGTTATGCTATGAGTGCGATGCAAAAGCTTCGTTCACTCAACATATAGTCTGGAACAGGCGTGGCCAACCTGCTCCATGTATGAGCCGCATATCGGAAAACCCAAGTTACAATGAGCCGCAACATACTGTAAAACTTTAAAAACACGAATTTGTTTGGAATCTACCCTTCTGTGACATCATTATTCTTTATGGAACGACTTGCAAAAGTAATACTGCACGGCACGCTAGCTACCAAAGTACCACTTTACAACATTTCTACACTTTGCAATACGTAAAAATAAAAAATGAAAAACAAATATACATTTTTTCGGAAAGCTCAAGAGCCGCATGCGAAGGTTCAAAGAGCCACATGCGGCTCGCGAGCCGCAGTTTGGCCAACCCTGGTCTAGAACTTGACACAAGAAATGATGCGTACTTTTATCGCTTTTGTCACTTGTGTGTTGTCGTCACACGTCTTATGCGTGTTCCTTCATTGGTGCTGTTATTTTTGTGCATCCGTCACACTAATTCTTTCTTGTACATTTTCATCCACTTGTTGCATTTGCCTTTTCATCACAAATTGTTTGTTAGTTAAGATTACACAGCAGTTCGTATGCTACAGGTTCTTCATGCTACCAGGCAAGCACTGATACTTTCATATTTATTTACGCCAATCGCATATGTGAGGAAAGCGGAGGGAAGCTGGCCAGCGTGCACAACGCTGGAGAAAATGCCTTTGTCCATTCTCTGGTGAGATTTACTTCTTAAATTATACAAGCAGTTATTGCTGCCCTAGGTTTTTGTCTTGGCGTGAATGCAAGTAAAAATTGTCCTCATCCGTTCAGCAAGCAATCTATTTTCAACCGTGAATGACAAAAACACAAGATGGAGGTTACTAATTTTTTTCACAATTGGCTTTTTGAAACGTTTAGTGACAATTTACGCTTGAGGCTAAAAAATTCTAAAACAGAGTCAAATTTTAGGTCTCCTATCGTACTTGTTGCATAATCGATAAAATACTTGTTTAGTAGGTCCTTCTGCATGCGGTGTGCACCGAAGTATGTGCTCTTGCGTACTTTCACTGCACAACAAACAAGTTATTCAGTATTCCATTTCGTCTTAAACAAATTAAAAAAGCACCACGTAGAAGTTCTGCAAAATGACATACTAGAAGTTAAGTGGAATTGATGTTATCAGCATCAGAGCAACTCCTTGATTTTCAACAATGGTGTAGCCGAGTCATATTTTTCAAGTCGCGAGTCGAGTTTATCACAAGCTCTTCGAGTAAGAATCGAGTCAGAGTAATCTACAATTTTTTCGAGCCGAGTCAAAATTGAGTCCGAAAAGTGTCGATTCATTTCAAGTCACTGGTTTGAAAGCTCAAGTTAATGTCGAGTCAAATAAAAGTAAACATTTTTCCAATATTGTTTTTTTGCTTTTATTTCATTTTTCTCCTTCAGTCTCAGACAATTCTACAAGTCTAGTCTAAACCTGCTGTCCCTAACTTGGCCTATCAAATACCCAAAGTAAGACTTTGAGGTCGACTAGCACGATCACTGTATGTAAACACTACTTTAACCCACGATGGTGTGTTCAGTACATTGTTCGCTGCTGGCCCTTCAGTGAAAACCAAAGTTTCATCTCTACCACAGTGTCCGGTAGAACCCCCGACTCTTAAAAACTAGCATAACATCACTAGAAGACACAGTCATAACAGAAAATTTGCGCCAATATCAGGTAGTAATCTTGGCGGCTACCGCATTGGTGAAAAATGGCAATGTTGTTAATTTATCTTTCATTCATTCATTTCACACCGGCTTTACCTCTAAGCAGGATCGCTGGAGCAGCAACCCTAGGAAGGTTAGCCATATCTGTTGCAGTGTATTGCCCCTTTGTAGCAAACACTGACTTGACTTTTTAGAGAAACATAATATTTCAGTCTTTTTAGTGCTATTTTTCATTTCCGCTTGTTGGCACACAGCTAAGACCACACCAAGGGCATGCTGAAGACACTACCCAGAGGTTGCAAGCAGTACGAAATCGTGTACAAAAAGCAAGCTGTTGATCTTGCAGCATCTAACAGTGACGCTCTTGTCGATTCGGCTTTGACTGTTTATCCAACCTCTATCAACTAAAGGTGATTGGTGACAGAAAACTACCTTGTCCAAGTCCAGTTCCCGGCGATCAGTTGCGAGTTAACTCAACCGACGGGGACACAAGCGTCTGAGCAAGAACCCAATGACTTGACGCCAGTAAAAGGCGGCCGTCAATAACGTTCAACGGAAGCGCTCCCCTAAACTTTTCCCTAGGGTTTAGGTCGTATGCTTTCTCGAGGTCGAAAGAACATAACAATCTTTAGTATACTCCCAAGGTTTCTCCAAAATTTTCTGGAAAGTGAAAATTTGGTCTGTAGTGTTGTGGCCAGAGAAAAAACCTTACTGAGTATGCTTCAACGTTGGTTCAATTACTTCATTGTGTCTTATCTAAAGCAATTCTTTAACTCTTTTCCCGGAAGGCTAAGGAGAACAATGTCCTGGTAGTTTTCACATTGTCTACTGTCTCCCTTCTTGTGTATGAAGATGTTTATCCCAGTTTGCCAACCTTTCGGTGCCCATCCAGACAACGAGGCCACTTGACACACACAAGTAAGCCACAGAGCTTCTCTGTTCAGAACATTAAACATTTCAGGTCGGATTTCTTCACCACTTACAGCCTTTCCAACCTACAATGTTTTGACAGCAAAGAAGATCTCAGGCGCAGTGTTAGTATTTTTCTCCCGTAGCATCTCCTATGTGTCCAGCCGGTTGAGAGTGACTGGATTCAAAAGATTTTTGAAGTGCTCTCTTCTTCTGCTAATGATGTACCCCTCATTGCCGCGTAAGACACCGTCTTGTTCTTTGATGGATCTAGCTAGCCAATATAAGATCTTTTGCCGAGGAGATGTTGGATGGTTTTCCAGAACACTGTTTTCGGCTTGGAAGTAATTAGAATTCAGTTTGTGCCGGAAATGTCCTAAAGATTGCGGCATTTCGCGACTCAGCGTACTGCGGATGCAGAAAAGGTTGGCTTTGTTCTGAAGCCAGGCATTTTAAGCTAAATTTTTTTCTCAACTAACATCTTTTGCCTACTGTTTCAACACGGGGTTATTTTTTGTCATGATTCACCACACCAAGTCTTTTTCGTCCGCATACCTGAGCAGTGAATGGAGGTAGAGCTTCTTTGGACTGCTGCCACTCCACCTCTGCGTTCGCTGTGCATTCCGGGATCTTTCGAAATAAGGACAACACACTGTCTGGAAAAGTCTTTCTTACACCCTTTTCCACCAGATCCTCTCACTTTCTGCGGTAGGACCTTCTAGTCCTGAACGCTCCAGGTGGTGATTGGTCCATACCTAGTCCAATAACCCTCTGATACGAAGGTCCAACACTGGTTATAACAAGTCAGTTGAACCTATGCAGAAATTCAGTGACAGATGACTCAAAGAATCTCTGAACCTGGATGCACAGTGCGTTGTTGCAGCACAGTTTTAGCAGGAGCCTGTCGTTATCATTTACGTCAGCATCGTCATTTATTCTATTCATAACCCAGCAACATTTTGAACAACGACATTTCGGACATTTACATTGATGTCTTCCACAAGGATCCCGGAATCTTTAGCTTAATCCCATAATCGGATTAATTAATTAATTATCGTTTTTTGGCCATAACTTGCGGTCCACGAACGCTTGAAGGCCAGTTAAGGACTCGAAAACACGGATTTTCGCCTAGTTTATTTTGAAAGAATAAAATAAGCAAATTGCCACTTGAAATTGTTTCTCAGGTCCTGGTGATGTCATCACAAATACCCTGACGTCGACCAGTTGTAACGTCACATCAAAAAAGTTCAAACCCCCAAAGTTTTAAAATCGAAGCTACAAGTTTTAAAATCGAAGTTACGAGACTTTCTGCTTCTTTGTTGGGCTTGGACAGTTCTCAAGCGCTGCCGGCCGGCAAGCTATGACTAGAAATTTTCCTATTCACAATTATGGCTTTGCGTTCATTAAAGAGAGGGTCGCAAAACATTGAGAAACTAACAACTTAAATATGCAGAAGTTTGGTATATTGCATAAAAAATGTAAACTCGAAAAAAGCAGCAGACATTCCAATGTTAGATGAAGATGCACACGGTTTTTGAAATGCGTACAGGCTGTTTGTTTCGAGCCCAAGGATTTAAATGCTTTGACGAAATGAGTGACGTGATGCTAAACTGTGCTTAGCTCTTAGAAATATAATGCGAATATCTACATTCATGGCTATATAGGCTGTGTGCATGCCAACGATTCTCAACGTTTCATGCTCCGTTTCCTCCTACCAAGATCCTCAGCATCCGTAGCTCCAAACCTTTCAATGAAAGTTGTAACAGCGCCACCGAACAGAAAACTATTCTTCATACTTATCCCGGTGAAGGCCTCTGGTCCTGACGTCCCAACGAAGGCGCTGTAGGCACTTTTGAGGACCACCGGTCCCAGTTTGAGAAACAACGGCGTAGCAGACGATTAAAACATGGCTGATGTGTGCGCAGGCCGTAGATACTATCCCTCCCAACGTGGATTACACAGCGTGGATTGGACTGGCTGCTAAAACTGAGGAGACAGGTGGACAATACTACACATGGGAAACAGGAGAAGTAGTTTCTTACACAAATTGGTATGATGGGGAACCAGGTGAGTAAATTCAGAACTTGTATTCAGTTTAGAAGGGCAGAGCAAACGACGGAAACTTGGATTGTTTCGTGTTCATTGAATGCAAACATCTTTTGCAGCCAAATTGGGTGTTATTATTATTTATTATTATTAACAAACAGCCAATGATGGCAGGCCAAAGCCTGAAGAGATCATTGGCAACTGGCAACGCAAAGATTAACATAAAAGAAAAAATGACGCACACACGCACAAATAAAACAGCACAAACAGAAAACGTGTTAAACGGTGAGGTTATATTGAAAGGGTGGATTTTTGGACAGGAACAGACACGTTTGTTTGAACAAGCGTAAGGACGGATTTTTAGACAGCTTAGGATGTCCAAAGAGTATTTCGGCCAGTTCAGCTCGATTCAGTGCAACAAACTCAGAGCGGGAAAACACATTTTCCTCAACAAGAATCTTTGAGACATTTGTGGTTAACGTTTGGCGTGACGCACAGGTTGAAGGACACTCAAGAAACATGTGAATTTCAGTCTTAATAGCACCACATTGACAGATCTGATTGTAATGGCCATCTATGTTCAATTTATTATGTCCTAAACGAAGCATACACAAGATAGCAGTTGCGTTAGCATTGCAACCGTGTAAATGCCAAGCATTAGTTTTTTTGGTAAGGAATAAATCAGATACTTTGGAGCAAAATTGGCGTGAACTTAGGTTATGAAGGTAAGTGGGTAGAGAATTCCAGAGTTTGGTTGTTTTGTTTGCCTTGCATCATTAGAAACTCCCCATCACAAATTGACACCTACGTTTTTTATTTCAGATGTTAAATTTTCGTGTGCTTTTCCATTCCAATACCAAGGAAGAACGTTTTATGCTTGCACCACTTACAACCATCCTGGGCTGGTCGACCAACAAGGCACGCCCTGGTGCAGCATAGATCCTGTGTACAGAGGTCGATGGATAAACTGCGGCCTTGGATATGAATATGGTTGTACATATATGGACGAGGTAACAGGTAAATACATCACAAGAAACGCTGTTAACGAATTAGCGTATGGATTTTATGGCCATGCGTCGTGATCGTTTCTGGTAAGTTTGTGGTCTTGGATGGTTCACTGTGCCCCCTTGTCGTTCACTGTGCCCCCTTTGTCGTACAGATCAAGTTTTAATGCAAAAATAGGTCCATAGAAATTGACAATGAAACTGCCATATACAACTCAGACAAGTCCCATGAGTTCAGTGTTGATTGATATTTTTGTGATAAAAGAATCTAGACGGAGAAAGCATCCAATTTCCGCAAAAAGATTATTTTAAGAAGTGGAAAGAAATTGAAAGAAGACGTTATAAATGGATGTGCCTATAAGATGCCATTCCACAGCCAAGGAAACAGGACTTATGTACAGTGCAATGTCCCAAGTTTGCGCATGGTGTCAGCCTGCGTTGAAAAAAATGCAAGACTTTTCGTGAGAATAGGTATATTCAACAAAAAGAAAGTTGGTTCAAGACAGTTTGGAGGTTTATGGAAAAAAACAGGTGTATTTTTGAAAATGCTTTCTCGTCCTTACTTCTCCCGTTTGGCAATGAGCAGGTGGCACATTTTGCAGCAAGCATTTTGTTGCAATAATAACCGTATGTAGCAAAATTTGAAGTTGCTTAATTTTTTTGCTGTGGGATCAAAACAGCTTATGCATATTGATGTACTTCGCTGACATCAGTAGTTTTTTTCTATAAGTTCTTCACTACGCGGTGTACCAATAATATCTAAGTACAATTATCAATCTTAAGAAAAATTTTTGAGTAGCTTTCTCTTCAATGGCCGTATGGCTTCTGTTGATTGTAATCCATGTACGGTTTTGAGAAGCTGCATACAGTATATTGAAAACGAATTCTAAGCGTAAAGGCGTGACTGCCGAATACGTCCTGTTTATTTTAATCCACAGGATTATGGAAGATTGACCTATGCGGACAGCCTCGCTGTTATGTATGTGAGAAAGACAGAATCGGCTACACGCAACCAGTCTACACCACACCAAGCACAGAAGGAACATGCACGAACGGGTGGTTTGGAGATTCTTCTACGTCTCACTGCTATCAGGTGAGGATTTTCGATTTTGTTAGTTGGGACTGTTCTTTTCGGAAATAAACTTGTTCACCAAGACGAAACTAATATTGACGATGAGAAGATTCGATTTTTATTACTGAAATATCGTCAGTAAAGTGTGAACAGTAGAGAAAATATATTTATTTTATGTCCATCATCTTCGTTGCCATTTTTAACTTTTAAGTACTTCATTGTCATGTATTTACTACCTTCATCATTGGTACTTTTCGTGTCATTTAATGTAACTGATAGGGTTTAAAATGTCAATGTTTACTTCAGCATAATTTCTATTTTATTTGACAATAAAAATCTTCTTTTCTTATTATTTGTTGTAGATAAGTGGTAAGTTCTTGTTAAATTTGAAAATTCTGATGCTAATAACGATGCAGTACGTTTGATCTTACAGTATAAACAGTTGTGTATGGTGGTATTTCAACATTATTCTTGGTTATTGTATCGTTATTCTAACATGAGGGTTTCTCTCGGTTTTCAGGAGGTAGAGTGTTTTAAAAGATGCACACGTTACCTAATGGAGATATTTCTATCACGCTGCTGGCAATGTAGTCCTAAATTCAATGATCTTCCGACCGCCATTTGGTAATTTTTGTATTTGTGCATGTGATTAGGTTTGTTGCTGTATTTAGATCATGACCAACAAAACCACGACAGGTGCAATGCTGAAAGAACTGTTTGTTTATTTACAAGATCAATGAGTTTACGGATCGTTCGAAGCGTCTCACGTGGGATCAAGCTCTGGAGTATTGCAGAACCCAAGGTGCTGACCTGGTGTCAGTTCACACCAACGAGGAGCAGGCTGCTATTTCCCGCTTCGTTGTTCAGCAGAACGTTTATTCTTACGTTTACTTTTGGATGGGTTTGAATGACTTGGATCTTGAAGGTGGATACGCCTGGAGCGACGGTAAGAAGAACCTACTTCCATTTTCAAATAGAGAAAAAAACTCTTTGAGATATTCAAGCAGAAAACCTCTTGTTAAGCATTTGCAAAAATTTTTTTTAGGTAGAAATCACTTTTGTGACTTTTATAATTCATGCCCTCGTAAACTGAAGTGACATTTACAATTTTTATAATTCATGCCCTCGTAAGCTAAAGTGAGCGATCATAGATAAAGTTTTGAGCAAATTGATGTCATTCCTTGTACAGCGAAATGAAACATTTCCAATGTAATCAGCACCGAAAATAAAACTGAAATGACCTGGGATTATTTCAAAGTATTGTCCTTTGTCGGGTGACAAAGCATATTCATACAATACAGCACTATAAATAGCTTTGCCTGTTTCAGGCTCAGCTGTTGGATTTACTAGCTGGGGTGAGGGAGAACCGAATGACCATGAAAACTTGGAGAACTGCGTGGAAGCTCAGTTTTACGATGAATATACAGGGTAAGGGCCTTCTCGCTTCATCAGCAGTTGTGTAGCGACAGAGGGTACCACAACGTGCCCTGGTTACGGTGATTTACACGGAATCCTGTTCGGGTGGTTTGCAAGAGCAAACATCATTTGTCAAACCAGTGATTACTATAAACTGGATGGCTAACTCATTGTCTCCGTCACGCGTGACTGCGCCTTTACTCGAACCTGGCAACAAGCAGGCAAAAGCCTTGGCTGCATGCGTACTATGGTGTAAGACAGGCATTTTTGCGCAGTTCTGTAAACCTTTCGCAAAATTACTGCTCTGCGTCAAGTGCTTATAGGCATTTAGTATATAAGAAAACTTATTTCGTTTGATTTGACTTTTGGATGTGCTACAAATATGTTTTATGTGTTTTGTTATGCGCCTCTGACCTCAATGGCTAATGAAGTCCATGCTTTAGTTTTTGAACTATTAGGATCGCTTTTGTCCTTGCAGTGTGTACTAGTTACACAATTTTTCTGTAGGATTTAAGTGCAAAAGTAAAAGCACGTTGTAATAATATTCCTTTCATATCTGGTGATTTGTCTGCTTTCCCGGAGGAAGTGCTATAAAGAAAGCTTGTTTTTTTGACTTAGGGTAGATGAAATGTAGGCAAATAGTGAGTGTCTTAGTCTTACCTCTGATAAAACCACACGCCAGAATTGTCCAGCGACGCGGTGGCTACCTTTTTGCAAAAGATATAGACCCCAAAATATCTTTGACAGACATTGGTTTAAAAGTCATTGGCACATTTTAGCACTACATCCATGGTACTACGCTACGATGCGTGTTTTTTATGGACTTCGGGTCACCGAACTCAAGAGTCTAAACGCAGTGAAGCTGATTCAACACTACAAGGCGTACTTATTACAACAAAAAGCTGGATGGCTTTTTGTGAAAAACTGCAGCGACTGCCATCTCTGTCCCATGTCTGTTTCTATACCTTTAACTCAAAATTTTCTGAAAGGATTCTTGGAAATGTGAGGAGCGTTGCCATTCCACAAACTGATTGCTAAATTTATTTCCAAAAAAATGTATTTTTTTAGCACGTCACGTAATTAGTTTGTCTCAGTTCGTGCTATGCATAATAGGCTATTTAGAGAAGATGTGGGAAAACGTCTCACGATCAGAATGTGGCACAAATGGCGCAAAAAACGCGTGTATCGTAGCGCGGCCAGAATGAGGCAGACGAGACCATGCCCCGCCCCGAAATAAACTTGCTAAGATTTTAACTGGTGCTTTATATCAATTTTTAGCTGTTGGAAAATAATTAGATGGAATAGTCGGACTCAAGACGACGTCAGTAAGTTTGATTGGCCCCTCCCAAACAAAATTCTTTGCTGCGCTGTTGGCGTGAACGCCTGTTTGCAACGATCCTCTTCCCAAGAAGAAAAAGAAATAAACTCGCTGAAAAACAAACACATTGAAAGATTTCAATACAAATAAACACTTTTCTTTTCATGAAATATCTTACATATGCAAAAATAAACCTACAAAAATCAAGGTTTACAGAACTCTTTGCTGGTGAATTTTTATTCTGTTAGTCAGTATTAAGCATGTGTAAAGTGCTCGTTTGCCCACGCTTGTGATAAAGGTGAGCCCAACGATCACGACCCACAAACCACTAATCCGATTCTGGTGGCCACTTTGAGACGATTCGTAGTGTAGACATAGCGTAGGACAGCGGGCTACGGTTAGTCTCTTCCCAGAGCCCTGGTGAGATAACACGGCGTAAAAGGAACTTTAACTGTGGTTACTCTATTGATGACAAACAATTTTTAATGCGTTTTTGTAGATAGGCCTATGTCCAGGGAGGCGACTCAGCTTCAGTCACAAAATCTTTGACTTTTTACTTTCTGCCGTTTACACAGTAGGCCTACGGCATGCATTGCTAGACTATGATGAACCTCGGAACTATGGGCTCTGAACAAGAACAAACGTTAGTAGGATATTGATCGACTTTCAGCTGCTGGAGTAAAGCAAGGTTACAAAGATTTATCTCTTTCGCGAAAAGAATATCTACCCACATTTACATCGGAAATTTCTTTAGCTTCAGCAGCGATTTTTTTTTGTTTTCGGCAGTGCAATGGTTGTCCTGAGAAGTTGAAGATCAAGCGGTACTAGTTTGGCTAGGGAACAACATTTTGGCATACAGAAAAAGCATACGGCCTTCAAACCCTACAGTTAACCTGCAAATACTGTATCAAAAAATTGCGAAAATATGTCACCTGCGGGTTTGCAAAGAGCGCAACAGCTGATAAGTACGCGACGTTGCACAGTTTGTACAATGCTTTGCCCTGCAAAGGTATACGCGGAGTAAAGGCGCACTGATGCGTGACCATAATAATGAAGACAATGTAGTTGACCATCCAGTTTGTAGTAATCACTGGTCAGATGCAGTTTGTCAATCTTTCCGTTGAACTTCCAAGTGCTGTAAATGTTCTTAAAAATATATTTTCAAATGATAACCAAAACCAATTGCAATTTATAATCAATTTTCCTAAAGAACGTGGACTGCGCTTTTGTAAATTGTAGGGCAGTGAACAATGTACATGCATATTTCAAGTATGTTCCGATTCAAAGCCATCTCTTTTGTAGAGATCCTCAGGTAAGAATTAATTCTCTTTCAAAGAAACTCTTTGCCGTGGCGTATATCATCTGTTCATTGTAATATTCATTTAGTTGGAACGATTTGAACTGTGATGCATCAAGAAACTGGATTTGCAAGATTCCGAAAGGAAAAGTTCCCTCCAAACCCCCGGTCTATCCCCCGGCCTTAGGAACAGAAGATACCCAGTGCGGAACGGATGTGACGTGGGTGCGTGGAAAAAATATTTGTTTTTTTGAAAACACTTGCAGCGTTTGTCCCAAAATCGACCTGTCAAGCATCCGACTTTCATCTACGAAACAGCATCTTCTTTCCAGTTTCAGCAAACTTGATGAGCTTTATGTGATTTAAAATACTTCGCAGATACGCTACAATTCCGACTCGGGTGACAAGTGCTATGCCTTCATCGAAGACGTCACTTATGGATGGCAGTACGCAGAGAATGACTGCATGGCTCGAG
>JGI24021J15306_10006731_pt1 | contig 13910 bp, 7 predicted proteins | sample Ectturendosymbi1_FD_15306 | JGI IMG/M metagenome (IMG submission 15306) | reverse complement strand
TGCAATCAGCGTCAGGGCTGTAACTCGAAGGGTAGTTCGGAGATTTCAAATATTGGATTTGATTTTCGACAGCTCCACTGAAGAAGCAAGCAGTTGGAGTTCCTGCCAGACGATGAATTAGATTACTTACTCGTTTTCGCAGGGTTATTTTCCATCTTAGTGACGAGAAATCATAACACCGAAACACAAAAGTATTTGCGTTTTATTAGCTTCGTAACACGCTATAAACATTCGTTAAACTTCAAAACCCCGGTTAAATATTCTTGAAATATAAATCACATGCATAGCACACACGCTTATTTACAGTTTCATACAACTTACTAGTCGTTGTGGCTGTGGTGACCTCATGCGTAGTGGTCATTGCGCTAACTATATAACAAACAAATTATGTTGAAATTTAAAAGTCTTACACAGTAAATTCGTTTAAGAAACAACGAAAAAAAGATTTAAACAAAATGAGATCGGACGTTTTAAGAATCCATGAATTTTAGGTAACGTTGAAAGGAGTTTGTTAATGATTAGGAAATAGAGCCGTGACGAACAATGTAGGATTTCGCCCAGAACCAAATGACTCGTTACCTCTTCTTTGATTACAATTGTTTTTACCTTTCCCAGTGATGTGCTTAGGAATTTTTCGTGACCCTGGCTAGTTGTTGCACTCCGCCTTGGCTTTCACGCTTTCACTGCCTTATACATAAAAGTTGCCCTTGTTTTTTATATGCTGCCATTTGCTTGAGACAAAGCACCTTTACTTGAGAGCGTGGGAACATAGGTAAAATTGACTGTACTGTGCTTCATTGTTGCGGCACGAGTCCGCTGCGAGGCAGATTTTACTGCAGAGACCGGGACGGAGAAAACTTTTTGCTGATATTAGAAAAGACATGACGCATAGAAAAATTATACCATTCAAACAAATGAATAGTTTTCTGGTATTTTAAGTTGTACAGCCTGTTGCAAAAGTTTTTCTTGTTTAGCTCTAACAGACTGGCATGTGGTTAAGAAAACTTCGGCTACATTAAACTGATTTGCATACCAAACTTTTGATTAAAATCTCCTAACTTTATGGTGCTAACGCATGCAGTCGAAGTTAAATTCTGCCAATTGGAGTTTGAAATGAAGGTTCTGCTGGAACTTTGTGAAATTTGCAGTAAAAGTTGTCCTATTGTTATGCAGGCTTTATTAAAATGACAGCCTGCATAATAATAGGACAACGACCGTATTTATTCGATTGTTAGCCGCCCTCAATTGTAATCTGCCATGTAAACCGCACGAAACCGTGTTAAAAAATTAATGTGATCATTGATTGCAAGCCGCACTTCAACATAGATTACCTAAACTTTGGTTTTAACTGGCAACTCTGGTAATAATGATGCTTCACCACTAGAACTGCCTTCTATTCATCATAATTCCCCCTGTGACGGATGTGCACGTGTGAACATCATGCTGAAGAAAAGAAAGATAATGCGAAAAGAGTGTTTGGTCGACAAAATGTAGGTAAAGAAAGACTGGACGTCATCTAGATTAGACTTTTCGGTAAGCTGAACAAATGTAAGCCGCTCTCGATTGTAAGCCGTCCTTGATTATAAGCCGCAGAAAATGATGACAAGAAACATTGAAAACCGCAGCTGACAATCCAGTAAATACTGTATACCCGTAAACAATCTTCTACAATCCCTTGTAGTAAAACCAATCCTCCAGCGTTCCTCTTGATGAAAACAAACTTCTAATAGTTTTATGAACGAAAAAGCAAGCTACACATACAATATTTTCCAAGAAAAATTAATTCAACCCACTTTTTTGGAATCAAACAAGTACTTAGATATTGAAACTTAGTCAATACATACGCCTGACGACACAGAACAAATATTTTGTAGCATTTATTACTGCGTAATATACCCCGAAAATGTGTGATATAAAAAACTGACAGAAGAGTTTTCTCGTAAGCCTACCAAATCAGTTATAAAAATAACAATTTTATTATCAAAGAAAAATTTAAACGTAATTACGGCAGGGAGCAATTTTAAAAACAGTTTCTTTCAAGCTTCTCATTTAAGGTTTTTTTTCTAAGCGATTTTGAAGTGACTAAAATTAATTACAACACAAAGTGATCATCAATTTCTTCACCAAAGGCTTGTCACTTCCTTCATTGGTCAAATAACAAAAAAAAATTACCTAAACGGTAAGATCCACGAAGACCAATGTGCTGTGAAGACAAATCTGAGTGAAACATCAGGGTGAGATGACGAGATGTGGACGTGAACACAAGAGGCGAGCGGACTTGTCCTCGAACACGTGCAAGCTTCACTTTATTGTGAAGATATCCATCGAACACCTAAATCAGATATGTCAGTTTCAACAAACCATAAGACAAAAGTAATTTGGTCACAAGCTTTGCAACAGAAGTTTCTTCAACGCAAGCTACTTTTCTCATGCCGTTTCCTATTGCAAAACCACGCATCAATCTCGAAATATATGTTGTCAATGTGTACTAACTTAGGTCTGAAACGAAAAGTTTTATTAGTGTAAACCATGTAAATTGTTGTCTCTGCGTTTTGCAATATATCTGGAGAATGCACACTCTTGATACTCCAATAAGTTTTTTAGTCACGCAGTGTTTTTAGGTGTGATGAGAGACCGAAACGGTCTCTAAAGAACCCCGCGTCATGACCACCACCAAAATACACTGAAGCCTTGCTTTACGACCATCTTGGTATTTACACAAAATACTGTAGTTGTGGTCTCTCAAAATGTCTTAGCGATCACCGAGGTCAGACCTCAATAATACCCTGATCAAGCGACCACAACCACAAGACACGAATTTGAGCTCCAGTAACTTCAAACACGCACAAAACCGAGCTCCAGTAACTTTAAACACGCACAAAACCGTCAGTCTTTCAAAATGCACTTCACATTTGACAATACATGTTGATCTCTGATAAGAATGGTCAGTTTTAAAAGCATTAACTAACTGTGTAAACAGTGCATTCAGCCGAAACATTGCAATGGTATCGTAAAGTCATGTCGTCGTACTAAACTGAAACAACTTACGTCCAAGAAGTCGCAGCACCATTCTGTGAAACCTTCTAGGATCTGTAACTGAACTTGATAACCTCGCATTGCTCTAAGTGTCCACTCACAATCTCGGTTCGATGGATATCCGCCAGGGTACCCTGGTGTGGTGAAGGTTCTTTCTTCAAATGACGCATCACGGTTGTAACCGCATGCAACTGTGATAAAGATCAAACACATAAGAAATACCCAGGCTGCGTAAACAATTACTTGCAGGTGCTAAAAAAGGCTAAGGGCTGCTGCTCAAAGCGGCAAATCTCAAGGCCTAGCTGGTTCCAACTCTATATTTGCAAAAACTAAAAGTGAATCTAACTACATTCTGAAGTTACAAAAGCAAGCAAATCGTTTCAGACAGCCAAAATTTCAACTAATTTACGGAATCAAAAATCACCAGTATCAAATTTGCAATTCAAAACACTTTCTATCGAAACATCAAATCTGATGATTCACGTCGAGCTCCAAAACAACTGGAAACTTTGTTGACAGTAAAGAATCATATTCACTTAATGCAAGTTATCAACTTTTGCGACATTTCAACCGCCTACTGCCGATCGCAATCGAGTTGAAGTCTGGCTATGAATACCTCTAGTTAAAGATTATTTTAAATTTTGCTATTTTCTTTCGCATTTTTGCATGCTGAATCAAGTTACTACAAACCTGGAGTAGTGGCAGCAGATGTTGTCGACATTTTCATTTCGTCTGCAAAAATATTTTTAGCAGAATTTAACAAAAATTTGTTTATGCGTCTCATTTCGTGAGGAGGCACTTCGCAATCGCACCTGTTTTACGCCAATATAGCTAACATTTGTTTCAGGTTAAAACAATTAGTTGTTAAAATTTTGCCAGTCAGAATTGTTATAACAATGAATATCTAATACTTTAGTGGCCCTCAAATATCTATTGATATGACAGTCACGCGTTGAATTTTTCAATGAATACATTTTCGTCATAATTGGTTGCAGACCAATGGGAGGTAATTGCTTGTCTAACTTTTGTTCTTTTTATAATACATACACTTTCTGTAAGCTTCCTTAAAAATAAAGTTCTACAGAAAACACCAAATTGCAGCAAAACTTGAAAGGAAAATGTTAAATATTCTTACCAACAGCTCGATACGTCAAGTTGAACCCGCTTTTCTCCATAGATCCATCGGTGGAGAAACGGACAGTAACATAATTGTGAGAAGTATAGAAGTCACCAGGTAGGCTACTCCCAAGGAATTCGTTCAAGCGATTGGAAAGGCTAATGTTTTCTTTGGAAGGTGTATCATAAAACTGAAAACAAAACGAATTTCGCACAAAATGTTCAGTTGATAAGTGATAACGATCACCAAGGCAACCAAAAGTTAATAAATCAAAATTGTTCTGCCTTTGTAAAAGTTTATGAAACGTCCACAAACCAAATTTCACGTTCATACCACGAGCCACTCCACAGTTATTAGGTCAAAAAAGTCAAAATTTATCATTAGGTTAAAATTTATCGTTAGGTCAAAATTTTCTTGCAGCAGAGTTTTTTTCTCGTTATCGATATTTTATCGAAGTTACAACAGATTTTGATTTGTTTTTGCAAGTTTAGTTGCAATTCTGAAATAATAATGGATTTGTTGCGACTTTTGGCGTAATAATGTTACTTAGCCCACGACTGGACGATTGAATATTAACTGGACTAGGCATGGCAATGCAAGAAACGTGGTCTTACAATACTTGCTTTGGCAAATGCTCAATCCATTGTGCCTACATAGTGTTTTAACTTCATGATATTCTCAGATTTAACTCTACTGTAGTTATTGTACTTATCAACATATCATGCCTAAGGTCAAACAACCAAATTCTTGAAAAGTTCAAACTATACCGCATGAATATGCTTCTGAATTTACCTCAACACCTCAAGGTGAATTATTTTGCAAATGTGCTAAGTGAAAAGTGACAAAAGGTTGATGGTGGGAAGCACTACAGTGCAAAGCATCAGTGAGGTTCGTTTCATGAAACTGAAAGTGAGCCAGACATTTTTAAAACATGATTTTGCAGATAAACTACTTTTTGTTTCATTTCAACAGAACAAACTTATCAGTTTGTTTTCTAATACTGTATATGAATATGCTTTGTATTCCGCATTTCAACTGAAAACGTAGAAAATTGATAGGTCAAAAAGTCAAAATTTTAAGTTTTTAGGTCAAAAAATTGCATGTCCTCACGATTACAGTTAGCGCAAATTTTGATACATCCGCAAACGTAGAAGGTCAGAGAAACGAACTTCAACCTTCCCGTATTGTGGAAATACACGTTCATTTAAAGCTTGAAGAGTCGCATCTTATCATCTCATTTATGAGCACATATAAAGCCAACCAGATGCTTCTATGACCAAAATATGATCCCTTGGAAAGACAAGCACTGAGTTTATACCACAACAGACTGACGGTATTTTGAGTCCTAGCCTCAACACACAAATACACCATTTTAGTTTTTATTGATATGTTAAACGAAACAGCTATTCTTAAAGATTATTTTGATTAGTGACTGGATGTTCTCAAAATCCTTGATTTGTAGAGCCTTTTCATTATGTTTTCCGCTCGCACACCTAACCGTGTGTGAAGGGCATCAAGAAATTACTAACCCTTTCATGCTGTATTAAGAAAAAAAGCTTGTTTCTGCCCTAGAATGACTTAAAAAACAGGAATTTGATCGCTACTTTTTAAAGAAAATAAACAATCAAACCCAAAAGCCAAATCTATCTCATTGCTTGGAACGTTCCATATAAAAATCATGCCTAAAATTTCAAACGTTAAAAATTGCGACGACAGTAAACTAATCACTAATGGATTGACAGAAAACCACTAAATCTGACTCAAACGTTGAAAAACAAAATATAACTTAAAATTGATGAAGAATGCAATGAAAAAAACTTACGTGAAAAAAACAAATAACAACAGCAGTAAATATCACAAAAAATATAGGGCAAAGTTTACATAGAAAAAAGCAAGCAACTGCAGCAACTAGAAACCAAAATATATAGCACGTGTTCAATCTACAATTGGGTTGCTCCTTTAGTAGTGTTTACTGTCTTGAGCAGACCTATTGTTTTTAGAATTGTAGAAACAATAAGAGCCGAATTTATTGTCTGACGCCAGATACAAAATTTTGTCACGAAAACAATTTGAAAGAGCGCAAAAAACTCGGGAGTAATATAGTTTTCACCAGTTCACATATATAAAACAATAAATATTAAAAGCATCGTTTTTGTACAAATCTATAGCTACGGTGTTACTCCGCTCATCTTGCCTGTTTATCAAATGCAATGTCATTTGAGGATGACATCACAGAAGAGCTTATACAATGAGAAAATAGCATATCAATCACAATAAAATGAAAGCATTTCTTATGCATATTTAGAAACAACAGTAGATCACGTTAATAGNGTTCAAATACATCAACTGTGAGGATGTACTGTAGATTAAAAAAAATTAATTNAATTTTAACGTCCGGATCACATTCGCTAAGTGATGTTTGTATCTACGTACACGAAAAATAGTGAACTAAATAACGCTAAAACTTACAACTAAACATAACAAGAGCCAATATTGAGGTGGTTAGCAACCACCTCAATTATGTCGTTCCTTTTGAAATCAACTGAACAAACTTGAAATTACGACTAAATCCTAAATCCCAAAGCTTGATTAAGATGAATTTATAAGGTCTAAATCATAGTCCTTACGCGAAATTATCAACACCAGTTTCATTTATGTGAATTTTTATTGCATAAAACGTATGAAATACTTTTTGCTTTCACGTTCTGTAAACAAAAATTGATGTAAAAGACGATTGCTGTACCTTGACATAAAAATAAAATATTTTGTTTAACTAGGTTTTTTTAAATGTTTTTAGGACCCCAATAGGGTCCCAAAAATTGAAAATCGGGTCCCCAGATTCAGAGAAAATTATCAAGGGAAATATCTATGAAGCTTAGTCGGAGATTTTTCGAGTCATTACAGGTCCATACCGGGTGGAGGGTACCTAACATTTTCTTGAAAAAAAAGCTGCTTTAACCAAAAGTAACTTGAAAAAGCTTACCTCAAGTCTGTCGCAACAACTTTCGGTGTCAAATGCCTCAAAAGATATGGCTATCACTGTTCTTTCAGGTGCGGATATCGTCCAGTAGCATCTTGCGTTGGAGTCATAGTTTCGGGGATGGTTGGGCGACGTCAGCACTTGCACGGCACCAGTTCTAGCTTCTAACGAGGTTTCACCACATGGACCTTCAAAACAAAAATGAAAATTTTAAAAGACATCCATGTATCAAATGACGATCGTGTTGATGACATCACTGAATTGCAGAAATCAACGCATAGACAATGTTGATCCTGCGCACGACATTTTTTTAAAGAAATCCAAATATCGCAAACCGCAGTGATGCCGAAAATTAGCGACATTTTGTTGTGATCTGCATGATTTCTTCAAAGCAGAATTCAAGTACATTATTCAGGGAGAAACGTAAAAATTAGGAATGTTGTAACAACAGTAAGACCGTTTTGATAGAAACGTGATAGAAAAATACATTTCATGGCGACAAAAAATGGTAATATATTTGCTGTATACACCTTTACCAGAATTCTCTTTTTTCGTATGCATCGGGAAAGGCAAGGACTCGTACAAAAATACGTTGACGATGCCACAGTTTAAATGTAGCCTAAAATAAAAATTGGGAATCAACTCCAATCGATGTGTGGTCAGTTAATTATCTGCACTATTGATTTCCACAAGGGGTTAACAAAGAAGGCAAGCTACAAAACGCACTGGTTCATGCAACATAATGTACCTGATACTGTCTCTGGAGTTGGTCTCAGGGCTGAAAAAAAATTATTTTGCATTATTTTCGCAAATAAGCGAGTCAAACGAATGCGTATTATATATATAATGCGAGACTTCATACCTATTCTGCTATTCAAACGGTTGCAAATGACCTCAATAACGGTTCTTTTTATTAGCTTTAATTTTACGTACCAAAACAAATGATCAACACAACGATGTTCAACAAATTGTGGCAGGCATCGATATTACAGGTAACAGCATAAAATCCGACCTAATGCCCAACCTACAGGTAACGATTTGATGTGTTGATGATATTAAGCGCTACTGAACCTTTCTTGTTCGTTATTTGGCTGAAATGACTTGACCCATCATCTGGTGAGCGTTACTTCTTGTTACATAATATACAACTGAATGAAGTTACGATGACTTTTTGGCGGCATTATATCCTGGCTGAATATAAATTTGTTTTTCGAACCATTGCAAACACTGTTCATGTACCGGTGGCGGTGAGGCCTAATTTTAAAATTGACTCACGGTCCAATGGTTGAGAAACACTAGCAGAGACGATGAACTTTACGTATTTCCGTGATGTACCATTTCGTTTTTACTAAAACGATTACAAACTGAATGTTTCTGAAAAATAATCGGAGTGAAAAGAGAGATGAAATTTCCAAATAAAAACTTTTTTGCAGAACTGCTTTTTCCGAGTAAAATGCAAATTTTGATGTTATTGATTTTCAAATGCCATCTATCCATTTGGATAACATCAGATTTTTATTAAACTTGTGATTCTCTATGCAGTACGTTGAATAAAGCAGGAAATGTCCGAAGTAGTAAAGCAAACACGGTTTGTAATAGATGTATCGGATTCTTATTGTTGAATTTATAAAGTACTTTATTGCATTTCAACGTTGTACCGATTCATGTGAATAGGTAGTTTTCCGCTAAAGTCTTATGTGTAGAAATTGCAAGCTGCTAAAAGGCAGATTTTCTTTCTTACCAGCAGAGATTGTTCCTCTAAAACCTTTCCTGCTGAATGATGTGTCAGATCGGAATTGTAAGGCCAGGTAATTGTTTCTTGACCGCCCCAGCACAAAAGGTTGAGGCCCTCGAACTCGACTTCCCTGCAGTTTGTCGATGAGCGCCGCCGACTCCGACGTGACTCGATTAGAATCGTAGAGCTGCAATAGATCAGATTTGAAGTACGTTTCACAAACGAGTTGCCTGCGAAGATGTGAGATAACAGCAGTAAAACGAAAACCAAAGTGTGTCATGACTAGGGCCATAAGTCATAAGTAATATTTTTTTCTGTGCTTCAGGACGCTCTGAAACGAATTTTAAACAGAAATCGCACCTCTACAAAGTCTGTAACAAAAGTTATAAAGTCATAAAAAGATATATTTTCCATGTTAGGACATAAAGTCATATTTTCAACCTTATTCAATAAGTAAACCATCAAAACCAACTCAAAATATCAGGTGAAACTACTATATCGCTAGGTCTAAGCTGCATCCTGCAAATTGAACCCACTTAGGCACTCTGCAAATGTTGGCAAAGACGTGGGTGAACCAAGTTATTTGGATGAAATGTAATACACACTGCCTACATATGCATGTTCTTGCTGCCCCAAAGAAATAACCAATGTCTATGCATGTTTTCAAATTACTTCAAACTAAACCGTATATATGTTTTGCTCATGTTTTGAGCTGTTTAGTTTAGTGGGGCTTCAACAAACCACGGGCTACCATCTCTTATGCCTCTTTTCGCTGGTAATGCTTCTTTGTACAGTAGTTCTATGTTCTAGCACAGCCTTTTTTTTCTTTGGTCATATAAAGACATATTTTCTGAAAAATAAAGTCATATTATAAAGTTTTTTAGGTCATAAAAATTGCCATAGTCATCAAATCACTTGACTTGCCTTGCCTTAATCCCCTGCTACAGCCAATAGGTGCATTACCTGCAGACACCTCAGGTCAGTGCTTCTCAACCATTTTCAGCTTGCGACGCAGTTTTACTGACAATTTCCTGTGGGGTTCGCTATGAAATGTGGCGGTAAAACGGCACAAAGAGAATTAAGGTATGATAAAGAAACATTGCATTAACAACACACGCAATTTACTGTTAATGTGAAGCTTCAGCTTGTTTATTAGATATAACATCACACCAATAGAATCTCGGCTAATTTTCATGAAAAGATTTGGTTTAACACCGGAAAATAGTAAAATTTTGAAGACCTTATTGAAATAACTTAGCGGCCCATAAGGTTGGGAAGCGCTGCGTCAGATCATAACCACATACGATGTAATCCAAGGGACATATAAAAATTACATTATATTTGGGAGATAATGTAGCTGACAGCCAAAACTGCAAAATGAAAGCCACACCTAATATGGTAGTCTGAAAGGTTTACCATGGCCTTCGACGACCTTTTTCAGGATAGCAATTTGCCGTGTTTCACCATCAAGAGCCAAATCAACAAAAATATGCATGTGGCAACCAATCTTATAGATTAATCAGCAGCCTTTGGAGCATAGTCCAAAAATACATGTATCAAGTTATTGTGGAATTTCCTCTGGCATGAGTCATGTCTGCTAGTTGAATTTTCTCGAAGTCTGTGGTTTCACGCAGATAAGTGACTGAAAAGCTTGACGTCACCTCGTGGTCCGGGTCTTAGACTAGCAATGCAGTGTTGTGCTTTGTTTAGTTAGAAACTGGTACCGACTGTTTTCATTTCTGTCGTATCGATAATATAGCATCGTTGTAGTAACTTTAAACTGTGAACTGACTGGAACCGCCTTAGAAGACTACTCTCACAAGGATTTAAGCCTTAACGATAAATATTTACTGTTGCTATTGTGCTTGACTGACCACCACTCTTCACTATCTTGTAGTCCCCAGTAACTCTTTGTGTAGTTGCCTATGCATACTGTAGAAGTAGTTCTGCTGCTATTGTGTGTTTTTCCCTTCCAGGTAAACTTTGTGGAAAAAAAGACAGTTCTACTGTTAGCATGTTGGTCATTCATGCCTTTCACGTATCCACGAGAAGTTCATTCAAATTGCTGCTATATTGTATGATTACTAGCCGCGGGTACACTTGCCCACATGATATAAACTGAACCTCTGCAGTGAGTCCGTGCTTCAAACATGTTTCGGTACCGAAATCGCTCTACAAAACAATTCACAATTCCTACAAAAATGGTTTAAAATATTCCAATTTGCTGCCTTGGAAGATTTTCCCACGTTTGACTCGTATCAGCAGAAACAAACCTTCAAAATCCAAACAGAGAGGATGGACTTATAAGAATTCAAACAAACGGTTAAGGAACAGCTTCATTGCGAGTGCAACTTGCGCTAATAACCGATTGACTCGTGTTACTGCAACTGCCTGCGTTGCTTGCGCCGAAACAATAATTCACCATAAGCTGTGACTGTTTTATTACGTCACTTCCATTCGAACCCCTCATGCCTTGTTATTTCCATAAATATGTACTGCAGTACTTGCTCACTAACGTAGAAGATGCTATTTGACAGATTAATGCAAGCTTACGGAGCTCAGTTGCAGAACAAATGGAAATGAAAGTAAAAAATGAATTGTATTAATTTGAATTTATATCGTAGTTTGTTGATACGCTCGCGCATCTGGCCGTGTGTTATTACAGCCATGTTAATACACTTAGCCATAAGCCTAACAAGCTCAACGATACTTTACGGCACCAGTTGTGACTCACTCACAAGGGAGAGTAGACGGTAACCGGCAAGAGGATAACAATCCCATGATGTGCAATAACTAATGTGATAACTTAGGCGTGTTCACCGGCGGAAAATCAACGTAAGTTTGCCATACATGTGTTGGCTGCACCAAAGGACATTTCGATGGTAGTATTGTGCAGAATGACCAGTGTGACGATCATGTGCAGACAAGGTACGGTCCTCATGAGTGATCGGAACAACTGCTAAGATTAATGCTGAATGATATGAAAGGCCGCTTAAAATGCTGCTGTGGCCTTGAGTGAACCTTTGTCACACGGCCTCAATGGTTCCAGGAATTATAAAAATCTTGTTGTACATGCCTGATGCCTATCGTGAATGAAATGAGCTATTGAAATGTAATTCATACACAGAGAAATACGTATGAGGAAAAAATCTTGTTCTTTGCGAATTAAGCTAAACAATGAATGAAGCGAAGTGCCAACATGACGTCTTTGACGTTTAGCCCAAGTTTATGGGGTCTTGAAAATCTTATTTGCAGAACTAGAGTTGACAATCCCGCATTAACTCCACCACAACAACTTTAATGATGATTGTTGAAAGGCAGGGGTGCACTTTTTCACCTGCTGTGACACTAAATAGTGTTTGCTAGCTTCAAACATTTTAGGCCTTCCGCTGCTGAACGTTGAACTTAAAGGAATATCAACGAATATCTGAATTTCGAAACGCAACTGATCGTGATCACTAACTCTTGTTGCTTTGTTTTTCAAGTACGTGTGAAATTCTATTTGAATAAGAACTGGGAATTTTGTTTACGTAACAAAGACTTTCGATCGGTGACCTCGACCTTGCGACTGTGACCATTGTACGTTTGTACGCATTGTACGACATCATAAAAGGAGTTGGAAGGAGAGAAAAAAATTTATGGATCATTCGAGTGGAAACTTCTTTATTTTTGCAAAACTTGAAAAAAACGTAACCTGCACAAAATGAACTACGTTTTGTACGAAAACACCAACAATTCAAGCAGCTTACGTTCAGGTAGTCGCAACAACTCTCCGTATCGAAAAAGGTGAAGCTGAGTGTAATGATGTACGATGGATGTGTGGTTATCACAAGCCAGCAGTTGAGGGAATTCGCGTAATTTCTGGGATAGTTTGGAGACTGGAATTGGATGTCAGCTCCCGGAGTCAGCGTCACTTCACTTTCAAAGCAGAGAGTAACTAAAAACGTATAAACACCCGTAAGTGTGAAGTTGTAAGAACTTGTTGAAATCAGAAAGTTCTCTTTCGCAAATTGCTTTATAGGCTCCATAAAATAAAGGAGACTCACCAGTTTCATTCAGATTATTGGTATCGTTTTCACCTGCGAAAGAGAAGCAATTGTATGTATGTATTAGAACAATGGTAAAGACAGTCGAAAAAATTACGCATATACGTTTTTTTGTTTTCTTTCATATAACGGGCCATAGCACTAATCACGGCTAAGTAATACTTGTCGTAATAGTTTCATTTTCCACGTCTTCTGAATTTCACGTCAGACCATCTTACCAACTGCTCGATAGGTTAGGTCAAATCCCTTCTGTGCAACGGATCCATCCGAAGAGAATTGCAGAGTAATGTAGCTGTTGTTCGAAACGAAAGCCTTTTGCGTATTGTCAGCGTTGAAGGTGTAATAAACTTGAGATGATGCGTTGCGCGAAGGTGCATCATAGGCCTGAAACGAATAAGATGTTTTTTCTGCTTTTGTTGAAATACAAACAACCACCACATACGTAATAGTGAAAGCTGAAAAGTTCTGCAAAAAGGTTGCATACGCCCCAGTTAACAGTCACTTTTTCTAACTTAATTTGAAAATAATTTTGTAAAACTGTTGAATGTTTTAGGCTTGCTGTAAGTTTTCGCGTAATCAGCCCAATGAGCTCGGCTTTCATCTCTTAGGCATGATTCAGCTGGCTCATACCGGTATATATATTGAAGTAACTAGCCTCCACAAAGGTAAAGAGATACAGGGAAAGTTTATTTGTGTTTATCGCAAAGTGAAATCTAAACCGCTCAAACACAGTTGTATTTCGTGCGGTATGCAGGCTGAACAGACTAGTTAATCTGAGACCACTTACTTGGAACCTATGAATCGCTGCTTTTTTAGTTTGTTTTCCATAATCATCAGCTTGTTTGAGAATACAGGGTGTTTCACAATTGTTGAAACAAAGCGGCAGCTTCTAAAACCTATATCGATGACCTTATTCATTTTTCTCTTTTCAGATTGTCATAGGGAAATAGTTAACCTTTCTATATATTAAACAAAAAATAGTCTAATGATGCCTTG
>JGI24021J15306_10006730_pt1 | contig 13910 bp, 13 predicted proteins | sample Ectturendosymbi1_FD_15306 | JGI IMG/M metagenome (IMG submission 15306) | reverse complement strand
AAGTTGCCAAACTTGCGAGCGGATTGTTTTACTGTTGGTCTTTATCGTGTAATAATAACATGGCAACAAATCTTAAAATGTTCACTTCAAGTTACGAAATGAGGCGTTTTGTCACATGTGTCTTTTGAACGTAGACATCTTGGCAAGTAACGTAGCGAGACAGTGAATGCTGATAGCGGCAAGTAGGGACGTCGGAGAGCGGTGACATTGCATCCCTGACCTTTCAAACGAGGGACAACGGGGACAAAGGTGTCTTTTCATAGGTACTTTTATGATTTATCAAGATCGAATGGAAACAAGTTGTCTATAGTTTGTTTTATCATTTTTGAAGTCAACATTATTGTTAAATTGTAGCAAGCATAATTAGCAGATCCTAACCAGATTGGGACACCAGGGGAGGCGAAGAGTTTAATGAGAGGGGCCCAAATTTTTTAAACTATGTCCAGCTCATTTGTGAAGGGAGGGGAAAAAATTTTTTCAGGGGAGACTAAGCTCCCTGCGCCCCTCTAGTTACGGGTTTGATAATTGATAACGATTTTTTTTTTGTAAGTTTGCATTGCCCTCAACTTTTTTTCTGCCCCCCCTGCCCTACTGACGTTCCGGCGTCCCTGTTTCTACTGCTTTAATTCTGATCAATAAAATATTTTCGTAGCAATTCTCACTGATCTGAACATGTCGAGGAAATTCATTCTGCTATGAAGTAACGCGAGCAGCACAAAAAGCAGCATGTTTGGACAACCTTTGTAAGTACAGTTACACAATCAACTTTTCTATTTTCGTTCTCTATCAACTTTTTAATAGGCCCACTCAAGTGCGACGAGCAGCCGAATGCCAGAAGGAATTTAACACTATAAACACCGCGCAAGTCAGCGTAAGCGGTCGGAGCGGATTGTGAGTCACAAAGGTGTGTCATGCTTCTACACACAACAATTGTAGAACATTGCTGATGGTGTTTTTACAGTCGTGAAGTGCTAGAAAAAATTGCCAGTGCGATTGTTACGCTTTTTCAACACATTTAACAAAAATGTGTTGCTGGTATCATGAGGTTTCTGTTTCTTGCGCCAGGGCTTACGCTCTAACAAGTTATCCAACAATCTACGTTGAAACTCGTTATACAGTAATAACTGGGAACAAACTCTCAAGCAGTGTAAAATGCAGACAAGTCTAACACACACCGAACGAATGCAGATATGACATACAGATCCTAACGCTTTTGATTTGTCGCCTTAATCCCCAAACCTACTGCGGCAGATTAAAAATTAGAGACTCAGTGATACAACATACTGCTTTTATGCAATCATTTTAACGATAAGAAAGCAACGTATGGACTTCAGTGTGGTGCACAAAAGTTAAAAAAGCTGCCATTGAACGAAATAAGCTCCATTTCTTGAAATTGAACAAGTTGTTGAGGGAGGGGTCAGCCCCATGGCCCCCAGTGGTTGCCGCACTGTGTAAAATTGACAACTGGCTGAGAGCCAACAAACTTTCTCTTAATTACAATAACACTGATTTTATGCTACTAAATTCTCAAAAACACAATCCTACTTCATTTAAAGTTATTATAAATAACCACAGAATTTTCCCTGAAGATAAACTTAAATACCTAGATGTCCTTCTTGACAATAAGTTAAACTGGAAGCCTCATGTACAAAAGGTGAAAACTCAACTATCAAGAGCTTGTGGAGTTCTAACCAAACTTAGACATTATACAACATAGTCTGTACTGAAAGTTGTCTATAACTCATCAATCCACCCCTACCTTAATTACTCAATCCTCAATTGGGGACGTGCTTCAAATGCAACTATTCAGCCTCTGATTAAGCTCCAAAATAAAGCAATAAAAACAATAAAACCAACCAACACGAAATCTCTAGAAGAACCTTTCCAGCACTTAAACATCTTAAGCCTTCCCAAAGTTTATACTTTATCAGTAGGCAAATTCATGCACTCTTATCACAACAAACTGATTCCAAACTACTTTGATGAATATTTCATTCCAATCAACTCAATTCATTCTCACTCCACAAGACTAGCAATCTCTAACAACCTATTTTTACCTAGAGTTAACTCTTCCTCAGGAAAATGTTCCTTCACCTTTATTGGCCCCAAGATCTTCAATACCAAATGATATTAAGTCTTCAACCACATTTACCTTCAAATGGAAACTGAAGAAACACCTCCTACATGATAATGATACACAATTATGAACTTTTGCAACATTTCACTTGTCCAGAACCAAATTCTGTAAATACTGCATTTTGTAATTCTGTGTATTTTGTGTATATTTACTTTTCGCATTTTTCTTCCCTGTGCACATCCCATTCTTTTCAGCATGAAAGCACACCCATAGTTTTTTTTGTTTGTTTTTTTCTTCTGTACCTCATTAATTTGTTTTTGTTCCTTTATTTTATATTTTGTTTAAACATATTATTATCCACACCAAATTCCTTCAATTAAATGTGATCCACTCATTTGTGTACATAGGCATGCTCTTTCATCTGTGCATTTTCTTCACCATGCTGTGTGTTTGTTTTCCTAATTGTGTTTATTTCACTTAAATGTTGTCTTACAACACTTCCCAATAACTGAAAAACAGGGTTGGTTGACTAGATGACCGCCGTGGTCTCTCAACAATCCTATACGACACAGCATCCCTCTTTGTTTACACTGATCAACCATTGCGTCAGTGCATTTTCATTTGCTCTAATGTTCACTATTGTGGTTGGGTTGCTCAGTGCAATGGCTTCTTGTAGTGCTCCTGTTTGTTGGCTGAATCATATGAAACAATAAACCATTGTCAACTGTCCATTGCATATGTCTGTTGGCCTGGATCTAAATTAGTTTGCGTAGAACCAGATGAATGCAACAAGTTAATGGAAAAAGAAACTTACCATACAAAAAATCCTACTCCCATAATAAGTGATCCCATCAGCGGAAAGTATACGAATGACTTTAGGCATGTCGGCATTTACGCTAATCATGTATTGGCACAGTTTCCACGAAACACAAGATCGCAAGTTTAACTATCATCAACGCTTACACAGGCACACAACCTACAAGAAAAGATCAAATGCGTAAAGCTATAGCATTGCGGTTCTAAGGTAACTGGTCATAAAAATTTAGCAAATGGTTTTGCATAAACATTTTTTTCATGGAATAATACTTTACATATGTCTGGTAGAACCTAGATACAGAGACACGATGCATCGAAAATCTAAATGCTTGAAGCCTGGCCTAAAGTTAATGGTCGAAAGAAGTGATCACGACTTATAGTTACAGGCCGCAGCTAGGGGAGGTCGCAGTGTACTGGGCTCCCTTTGCGATCAGTGTCCACTATGCAAGAAATGTGCGATTACACTTTTGGGGGTCTTTCGCTCCCCATCCACCGAAAACTAAGGAAGCATCTGCTTAGTTGTGTCACCGAGAAAAATTTACCATGACTTTAAAGTAACTATGTCTGACCAATATGCCTTACTGAGCCAAAAATTATGTCATTATCTTCATGTGGGTCGCACTCGCACGTTTAATGACTTACTTTCATTTTAGCAAATCAACTTTAGTTTAAAGCAGGGGTTCCCAACCTGTGGTACATGTACCCCTAGGGGTAGATTTGCCTATCCGAAGGGGTACATTTAAGGACAGCAATAGAAGAGAAATATATATTTACATATTTTTTATTTCCAAATATATATACATATATGAGCATATATTATTTTAAAAAGCAGTTATATGCTTTTTTTAAATATATTTGTGATTAATCATGACAAAATATTTTGTCATAAAAAATTTTAGGGGTGCATGTTCATCTGTCAAAACGTTGAAGGGGTACATGCTTATCGTTCGAAATGCTGAAGGGGATCATGCTCCTCTGTCGGAATGCTTAAGGGGTACATGGTCAGAAAAAGTTTGGGAACCCCTGGTTTAAAGCCACTGAAGTCCTTCGAATACTAGCTGCAATTACAACGACTGCATGGCACTTTTAATCACTTCCACACCGTGATGCCATAGGCAAGTTTAGCGCCAATGGAACATAGTTAGAAATCCGTTTACCGCAGAGGAACACATGAGCAGAAACCAGAAAACTAGAAATCAGTCTTCCACCGAGGTGCCAATGGACACGTGGAAGTTTACTGGTATGTAGTACATGCCAAACATGCACAAAATGTCATTGCTTCAAAAATGTCGAATTTAAGATTATTACAATAAAGAAAGGCTGTCATTGTCGGTGGACTAGGCCTATTATACATACACAATAATGAAAAGCTTCTTGGGCAGCACAAATACTTCAACTAGGCAGAGCATGCGGCCGTAGGCCGCTGGTTAGACACACAGTCACGAACACAATTGTGTCCGAAAGTGAGAGAAATCAATCAGGTTTGCTTGCAATTGTTGCCACCAAAACCGCACCAAAATCTCTCCTAATTCCCAACTGGCTGAAAGCTTATATCCCAGAAGTATTTTTAACAGTGTATTTTATTAAAAAGTTTGTAAGGTGTTCGGAATCTCTAGGTAAAATTATGAGCTTTTTGATTACTGTAAGTTTTTTCGCGAAACCATTCGAGATTGTGCACATTTCTTACTTATTCCGACATTTCCTTCAAAACGAGGGCCTCGTGGTTTTTGAAAGAGAGCTCGTCTCGCCGGAGCAGTTTTAATAAGCCCACGTACTTGAAGCTCTTCGCACCTAACCAATTAATATTTATTGCTAAATTCAACCATTTTGTTTTTGCATTTATCCTGCGTAAGTTAAGGCATGAAACTTGCAAGTATGCGCTACGCAGTCACACATATTGATTGCATAGCCATATACCAAGAAAAAGTAAAACATGCTGTTGGAAGTGAAAAGATGGTCACTAGTGGAAATACTTTCCTTTGGACGAATGTTTTTCATTCCATGCTCAAATCTTATTCAAAATCAAAACTTTCTTCACGATTGTTCATCAGTTCAAGTTTAAAACATAGTAGATAAGACAATGAATCAATTGCATGACTCCGAAATCTTTCACCCAATTACAGGGTTCTTTTCTAATATGATTCAATAAGTCACAATCCACTTGTTTACTTTTCGAAGAATATTTACTAACCCTGAAAGGAACCTTCTTTTAAAGTAATAAGCTCGCTTTTTATGTCATGCTTATGTAGCCAACATACTAGAGTCACGATAATTTTAACCTATTTGGCTTTATTTTCCGCAGTGAGATTTTTTGACGACCTTATTTGCACTGCAGTACTACACTACATTAAAACGAACAGCGCCACTCCATGTATACGCAAACTGATTCGCAGACCCAAAACAACGAATACAAGTTTCTACTTTTCTACGCGAATGTTCATGCATTTTCAAATTATTGCGCCTAGATTATTGAGCCAAGAAAAGGCTATTAATTATATCTTCAATAGTTGCCCTGATGCCGTATGTTTTGTTTTTGATTGACACATGGCTAAAACTTGAGGGTCACAAAAATATTTTAAAAGTGGTATTTTCTGGAATTTGAGTAACAGTAATGAAAACATATTGAACTACTTTTGTTTGCGAATTTTGTTTATTCTGTCCCTGTTTTAAATGATTTGCAGCTTAGTGTCTGTTGGACACTTGGTCTCACTGGAGACGAACCACGCACAGTTGGTTATATTGCAAAAATATTTAGTACAACAAGTTACAGACATTTCATTATACTAAAGTTTCATTTTCAATGTGGTTAGTGCGTCTTTTGTGAAGGAGTTTATGACCAAATGTTCGATAATCATCTGAAGGCATGCGAAATGGCATGTTGTATTTGCACAGCATTCTTCTGCCACATTAAATTACTTGATTCAGGGGCGTAACGATGGGGGACAAGCGAGCACAATTCCCCGGGCGCCGAATCACTATGGGGGGCACCAAATGACTGCGGAGAAAAGACCTAAGATTGTCACCAAAAAGACCTAAAATTGTCACAGGTACTTTCTTCAATACACTACATTTGCTTCCGAAAGACCTCAGGTTCGAACATGGGGGCGCCAAACTTGCTTCTTGTCCGGACGCCATCTACAACGCCGTTACGCCCCTGACTTGATTGTCATATGTGAAACAATAGTAGTATATTCAAAGACTGATCAACATAAGTGACAATCTAATACTATCTATCAAAAGAGATCCCTTCACAGCTGAGAATCAGACCCTGTTTCCTTAACAGAATATATATTTAACCTACTCAGTAATAATTGTCAGGCCATATTCGATGAATCATGTAATTCTCATATCTATCAAGAAAAGTATTATTTGTTGATGTTTTTTGTGGTTGAACAGTGTTTAATTCAGGCCCGTCGCCAGGGTTTCACAGTAGGGGGAGCCAAAAATCACAAGGGACACATTTTCAAAATGCAATATTGGATTTATGCAGCAACCGGAGGGCAAACATGAATGGGGGTCACGGAATGTAAATGGGGGGGCGGGCGCCACTGGTCCCCCCGCTGGCGAAGGCCCTGGTTTAATTTGAAAATTTCTGCAATGAAGTTACATTTGGAATATAGGTTTGAAGAGTAAACAAAAAAGTGAGCATGTTTAAACCTTGTATGAAAGCATACAATTAAATTTACTGTAGAAAAAACAGAAGATTTAATCGGAATGGTATGCTGAAATTATCCTAGTGTTTTACTGGTTCCAAATTGGCATCCATAGAAGGTTTTCGTTTAGTGTGCACAGAATAATCACACAGTTTCTTCTTAAAGGAATGCTTTTGAAATTGGCCTTAATACCACACATTCAAGATTGAAGTAACCGCAATTATTGGTAATATTTTTGCATTTAAATTGTAATGGGCAATTTCTAACCCAGCATTTATGCCCATATTGCCTATATATGCGAAGAATAGACCAGGACTGCTTCAGCGCGAGCCAAAGGCAGGCGCGTAGTGAGAAATTCTGATAGGGGGGCAAACAACAGCCAAGTCTCAACATTTAAATATTCAATGCCTCTTGTTTTTAAAGCATCATCCATGAAACATACATTTTCCGGTGCTTTTTTCTGAATAATTAAGTTCAGATTTATGCCGGCAAATAAAATGTATATTTTCATTGAGTGACAACTTTCAAAACTTTCGTTTTAATGAATTTCTCGGCTTCTACTCTGCATCAAAGCCTCCATTTGCTCGGAAAATTTTCATGCTAAAGCGCATGTGAAAATCTCGGTGCCACAAGTGCAAGATCTGCAGTATGCTTTTTACAGGCAATCATGCAGTTGAGCAAAAAGTTGTCTCTGCCGGCATTATGATCGCGCTTTCTATATTCACATGCTTCTGATGTACACCACCACACTTTCAATCGAAGCTGAATAGCGACTTCGTGCTAAGAATCCGACTCCCGAAATAGGCCTACATAACTTGCGGGCATGTAAGACGTGAATTTTGTCCGATTCTTGAGCGACTGGTTGGCGTCAGTGGCGTAACTAAAAGTTTGAGCCAGGGGAAAGCTTAGCTGAAGTAAGCCCACTAGCCAACACTTTGAAAAAATTGAAAAATGATAATGGATCCGGATGTGTATATCTAGTACAACAACCCGAAATCACTGGATGACACTCCAATGAACGCAAAAAACAACCTACTGAAAAGCTAAAGAATAGTAACTACCAAAATATACGCAAAGCGGAGGCCCGGTTTTTACATTTCTCTTGCCAAAGGGAGGGGGCAATTTATATGCCTGTCGCCGTCAGTAGTGCCACTGGCTGACGTATGCAGCTAATAACGTAAAGGCTAGAGTTCCTCAACGCGTTTGAAAAATGTATGGATTTTATGTCATTAAACGCTGTGAAATGCGACTGCGGTAGCATTTTTGTACGCTACTTGCACTAAGCTTGCTTCCGAAATTCGACTAAGTATTTCCTAGCTATTTAGTGTTAACAATATAATTCCTATTCACAAATATAACAAAGGCAATGTCGTAAATGTGGGAAGTTACACATGTTCTCTAGGCAAACTCGCATATATGTTTGACCACTCAGTCTACACAAAGTGTGAAAAAGGTTGGGTATTTGAGAAAACGAAGCCAGCCACAATCGATCATCATCACGGCTCTGCACTAATATTATGAAACACGTGTCGGCACATTTTACGCAACGGTTTGTTAGTTGATCTAGCCACGTGGTTCCCAAAGTAGGGTCGAAATCCAAACAAAGAAGGGAAGGGTCAAAAAGGGTCGCGACTAGGCTATCCAGACCAGGGTTGCATATTTTCAACGTTGCCACTGCTTGTCTGTCTGTCTATACCGTAGATAGGCTACTTGAGTAAAGAGTAGATTGCTGATATTAAAAACGAACTTAGTCGCGGGGTGTTTACCAAGCTCAGATTAGGGACGCACTCAAGTTTGGGAACCGCTGACTTATAGCCATTCTAGCGCAAGCGTTTGAAGTCTTTTTGAAATCCGTTAATGTTTAAAATAACAAAATCCAATAACCGGGAAAAAATTATTTTCGTTTCATTTTATTCACATGCGCTTTATCGAGAAAACAGATTGCAAGCTATGCGTAAGTAATGGCAGTGTCAATGCCCTCAGAACTACTTACAAAATAAAAAGTGTCTTCTTCCTTACATTAGGTTTTGCTGCGGACTCTTCTTGTTGCAGCTGAATGATTTCTCATTTACTGTAGGAGAGGGTAGCAATTAACATCAAATGAAAGTTGAAACACTTTCAGATTACGTACAGGTGGGACTCTCATCAGGCCTGCTTGAAAAACCTTTATTTACTCTCCAGCAAGGTATGTGAAATCACTGATAAAAGCGTTGAGGCTCCATCATCACAGTACATGTTTAATCATCACAAATAATAATCTCCAGAATTAATGCTATTGTTGCTAAAAAGTGTCTATGCCCTAATTGCGTAATAAAAAACTTTGGAACTGGATTGCTCCATAGCCAAATTTTTGAGCTACAAGGCATATACGTATATCATCGCTACAACAACGCATTCAGTTTTAAAGCTGTACAAAAGCACAAATCTGCGATGTTCTTAAGGCTACGGCTGATGTTCCAGACAAGGATAAGTTATACCTAATTTGTAGCACGCCAGAAATGTCAGAGAGGAATTTTTGCGATGGGCTTAAAATGAAGTTTGCACCACCATTTAGTAGGATACAGAAAGTTGGTGCGGCAGAAACAGCTGCGAAAAGCGTTAGTTCTTGTTTTTACTTGCGGTTAGTGATTACAAGAAGTTAGACACAAGTTTGAATTTCATTATCACCAACGTCCACACGGAGCTTAAACCTCAGGCAAAGGTCAGCCATGATATGAATTCTCCAGCATTTACATTATACAAAACATTTTATTAATCATGGACAACTGGTAAACCACACTGCTTTGATCAGGTTCGGCTAAAAACTGAAGTAAGTTAAGTTCCTTGAGCAGTTTCGTTGATTTGCCTGAAGTACTTATTTGGCTTACACATCAAAAACTTGATTAACTTGAAAAAGTTTGGTTCAACTTTCGGAATTGGAGGGACAATTGCCCCCATTGCCCACCCTCCTGGCTACGCGCTTGACCAAAGGTGCAGCTGATGATGAACGAATTTAGCCACAATTTTTAAGCAAACCACAATCGTTAGTTGCCATATAACCACGGCAATTGTAATTGACAGAGTTAAGATGGGTTGAGTGTTAAAGATGACTTTCGTCGTCGTTTCCTGAAGTCGATCTTTCTCACACCACTCAGCCAAGCCATACAATAGACTTCGGGGCATGCATTGAACAATCAGGTTTTGGTTTCATCAATTAAAACCTCCAGATGATATGCACCCCATTGAATTTGAATCGTCCTACCCCAGTACGAAATTGTGAAGGATATTCCAGGGGGTTAACACCGACACCGGGAATGAAGTTACGGAGCCTGGTGTTGCTTTTCCCCACTCTGTCTGTGCTCCACATTTGGTCCAGCCAGCAGCCAGGGTTCATCGCTTCCGTCAGTGGAATCCAACTGTTCCTGCGCAGCAGGCGCACAGAATGCCTTGCAGCTGCCGCTGCTTCTCACCTGGTGGTCTGGTGAGTGTGGAGTGGAGCAGATGCTCAGGCTCCAAAACGCGGCATGCAAGAGACAACGTAGCGCTTTTGCGAAAACTTTCAGAAAGGTGGATACCTGCTAGGACAAGCAGATTGTTTGATGGTGTAAGGCGGCAGGGCGGAAACATCTTGCCACAATTCACAGTTAATGTTTGAATTTATAAGGTCGTTGCGTGCACTGCGGCTAAAAATGACTTAAGATCGTAGACCAGGATAATGGCATATTGTGCTACAGGTATCATTTCACAACTTACACTTGCAAACCTCAAACGGGGTCGTGCAAAGCTGTTTTTACGCGCTTGAATACGCATCGCTCCGTACACAGCAACTCGCTCGTTCATCACAAAGCCTTGCAAACACTTCACCTCGCCAAACCCGCCTCATCGAAAGAGGACGCGTTATAACGCGCTAACCCCTGACCCTGTGCATTGGGCTCTTTAACAGACTGAATCAAACACCTTAATGCCCTCTTCGACGTAACAAGGAATTCGACTCATGATTCATAAAGTCAGTACGAGCTCCAAATCAGAACTGCTAGTTTCTATGTCATTATTGACAGCGCTTTCTTGACTGAAAAGAGCACCCTCACAATCCAGGCATTTTGAAACCAGTCATTCAGTCCACTATAACGCGCACGTAATTGCATTGGTCACGGTAGTAATATTACTGCAAATCTTCTCGAAGTTTTGAATTAGTTTTTGGAAGAATATCCACCAAGAAACGTTGTTGTGTTCCTGAAAATGTCTGTGTTTTGTAGAAATATGTTTACTTTCATCCCATTCTGAGGATTTCATGAAGAGGCTACTTTTCGTGCAAAATACTCAACACCCCCACCTACATGTTTGCTGTGACTAGAGTCCAAATGATGACATCCCAAAGAATACAAAAACGTTAATGATGAAGCACTTTTATCAGACTTTTCATCATTATCCTTCCTAAATTGGCAATTTTTTGCAGGGATGAACTACAGGTTTAGAAGCACTGCTTCAGCAAAACTTATAAAATCTCCAAAACTACTTTTTCCACCCGGTAACAGACTCCCACAAAAACATAAATGTCTCTATGAATTCTCTGCATCCTTTTTAAAGTAATCATAAATTTTGCCGATAAAACATCTTAATTTTCATCACATTTTGCTCGCCTCACATCATCACAGATATCACCTACGAAGGCATCAAGAGTATTTTTGAATTCGTAAACCATGCACTTTTCTGCCTCAGGTAATACTAAGGGCCTATATCTTGGGTAAACAACGGCACCCTGCTCGGCTGTCTTCGAGTGGAAAACTCAGTTGTAGACTGTATGACGCGTCTAACCAAATACACCGATGGAGCGTAAAAGCAAGTGTTTCGCCGTGCGCGTTTGTGTTACGCTTCACCACTAGAGCTGTGCATGATTTTTGACGCTTTGCTATTCAGAGGCACGCACCACACTACGCTGCACAATAGAAAACCCTACTATTTAAAGAACTATTTGCACGAATGATTCAGTGAAACATACTTATCCCTGACCCACATGTACTTTGTCTTCTGTGACCAAATCCGGATGGTTGGAAACCACGGGAATGGTGCGAAATTCTGATCTGATCGGAAAAGTAATTTTTCAACACAATTCAATTTCACGGGCAAGATTTCTTAAAAACAAGCATAGTGAATAAACTTGTTTTTTTCCACAAATTTATTACGATTTTGTAGCCTGAACTGTTAATATCAAGAAATAGGAAAAACGAACGATTCCATCGCGCAGGTCACCGAGCGCTTGACTAATGATAAGGATCGCATTCAGGTTTTGGTCAGATTGATTTGTAGAAGCCAAAATATATTCTCCGAATGTTTTTGGCATCTCTTTGACTAACAGGCGGATTTCTAACACTAGGGATGTGCGATGGGTGAAAGCTTTTCTACATTGTTGTTGAGCGATCAATGTTTGCCCAGGCCGGTGTTGGTTTGCAAATCCTCGGCTGGCAGGCTATGCTGATGAATCAATCCAGGGTCGGATTTAACTGATGCGAGGCCCTAGGCTAATCCACTTGTGAGGCCCCCTCTCCCATTGTTGCGAGGAAAAAATGGAAAGCGTCAATCAATTTGCGAAAAAACGAAAATGACGCTCTGACAGTACTGTCAGTAAAAAATTCTAAATCACTACTGGAGTGCCCACAATCACCGCGCTTGTTGCTGCCTTCGACCCAAAAGCGTTCAATTGCATGGAATTGATGAAATCCTATTTGGCTGGCGAAAACAGGATTAACTGCCACAGGCAAACCAACCAAATGACCACAATTGAGGTATTTGACAAAACACATGGCCTACGTTTTATTAAGAATCACATCTGTTTTTCTTATCTGTGTTCAAAAAACACAAACACACTGCACCTATGTAGTATGTGTGGCGACATAAAGACTTTAATGCACAACGTGAGTACCACGTTGCAACTCGCTTACCACGGCTGTAGAAATCTCACACATACGAGCAAAACACGTCAAGTAAAAGGCACCCAAATAGTTGTAACTGCTAGGTTCACGATTCGTGTGCTTCTTACTTTTTCAGACTAGTAAAAATCGAACGCAACTAAACTGTCGCGTGGAAAGATGTGAGGTTTAAAAACCAGATCCGTCGCCCGAAACTCTTAAATAGGGGTTTAAATTTCCGCAAGGGAACAGGACATTCTGAAAATTTGATAAAATCTTTACTGATTTATATGTTGCATATTTAAATTTGGAAGGGCTGAGCTCACTGATGCCCGCAGTGGCGACTGGACTGGTTTAAATTTCGCTTGTGCCGTCACTATTGAAATACGTATAAAGAAATAGAAAGTTACAATCATCGAATCAAGTAAGGCTGAACATAACACAGAAAACAGTTAAAAAGGTTTTGTCCTGCCTTGTTCATAACAAAATTATCTAAGAATTCATTACAATTTTCTTGCCTAAGCTTGTCACTTTTAATGTACCGAATGCTTAGTGTAGACAATCTCTCCTGGAATATTGCGACCCTTTAATTCATTTCTAATTCTTTTGAATCTTGAAAAGGACCTTTCGCCTGAGCTGGTATAGTGACCATCAAGCTAAGAAATAAGGCTTCGCGTGGTTGGATAAACTAAGAATCACTCATCTAAGGCATCCGACCAAAATGCGCTTTTGTCATTTTTTTGCTGTTTCCGTGTCTCGTTGGGGAAGAGATCTGCGGTTGACAGTTGACAAAGTGGCTTTTGCTTGCTATTCAAGCTCATCAAGATCTCTGATTTGCTTAGCATGGGAGCAGTACAAACTTGCGCAGGCAGTCCCTACACCTTCCTGGCCAGACAAAGCCATTTCAGCCATCCCAGTCAAAAGCCCTTTGCACAAAGGAAAGAGATGACACTCCACCACAGACTAAAAACGTTAGGGCTCCAGTTGTTTTCGGTTTATATTGCCCCTCCTCTCAAAATCTGATGAAAAAAGTTTGCATGAAATCACGGTGAATAGTCAAGGCGAGCTTAATCCTTTTTCTCGTATCTTTGGTTTCTCAGTAACGTCCCAAATGCACATCATAACATTTCCTGACACTTAGGCATTGGCGGCGAACATTTCGTTGGGGCGGCGATGGCTAGTCCGCTTCTCAATCGGAGGTTTGAGCGTTCAATCCACGGCCACTGAGTGAATCGCCGTGGTGCTCCTTGGGCAAGATCGTTCGCCCAAACTGCGTATTTCAGGCAATGGCATGCCGCTCATTGCAGTCGCCAAAATTATATAAAAAATCATTTCCTGGCACATCTCAAGCTATTTTTTAATGTTCAGTGGAATATTTTCAGTAACTGCCATAAGCTGTAGCCCAGTCATTAGGTGAGTTAATCAACATTAAGTTTTGGCGGTTGAAGTGAAGAACTTTGCAAAGATAACTTTTCTCAG
>JGI24021J15306_10006729_pt1 | contig 13910 bp, 12 predicted proteins | sample Ectturendosymbi1_FD_15306 | JGI IMG/M metagenome (IMG submission 15306) | reverse complement strand
CTCTTCCCTTCAATGTGTCCTTCCAACAACTCTCTCTGCTTTCCGTTAGCTCTAATTAAATGTCCAAAATATTTTAGTTTTCTGGTTTGAATGTCCAGGAGTAATTTTTCTTTTTCATCGACCATATGTAGGACTTTTTCGTTGGTACGAATATTGCCTGATGTTAATTGCAGCGATCTGTTTTTTTTTCTACAATCTCGGTTATAGCTTGTTGCCTTGGTAAACAGTGGAAACCCTAAATCTGTCCTGAATCAAACCTAATGTTTGCTGAAGAGAGTCATCTTCATCGTCAGCAAATTTTCTACTACGCATGTTACGATATTATACTATGACAAAAAATACGTAAATCCTTTTATGAGTCTTGGAATTTTGCGTGTTTTGTCCTAACTGGAAAATTCTGCGGTACTTTTAGCTGTAGGTTGTAAGTAAGCTAATCATTAGAGTATGATATTTAATGTTCATAAACTTTTAAGTAGATTTGGCATCAACTACGATCAAGTGTTTTTCTTTGCTTCAGGCAAAAAGCGTTTGCGAAATAACTTTTTGTGTGCAACTGCGTTGTTGCATGGGTAGGGACAGTTAGTCTGGCATCCTAACTTACATGGGCGTCCGCAGGGGGGCAAAACGCCCATTTGTATCACTGGAAATTGGGACTAAGAAACAAAAATTTCTTGAAAACCCGAAGTTAGCAGCTTGATTCTGTTTGATTTACTTAATTCTTGCAATGACGGTTTATTTGCTGGTATGACACTCACACTGTACAAGAGCCAGGTTCGCTGTTCTGGTGTCATGCAGTGATGAGCTTGCATTTCACTCATGTCCGCTCGTTAGCCTGCAGAGGCATGTTCCCGAAACTTGCGAGCGGATTGATCCGCTGTTGGGTTTTATTGCGTAACAATTACATGGCAACAAATCTTCAAAGGTTCACTTCAAGTTACGGTAGTAGGTGTTTTGCCGCATATGACTATTGAACTCAGCCATTTTGGCAGGTAATGCAGCGAAACAGTGATTGCTGATGGCGGTAAGCTACTGTATACGTAGTATTATACTATGTGAAAAGAAGCATGAGTGAATCTGTAGTTCTGCTTCCACACTTGTAAAAATCCATTGCTAGTGTGAGCAGAGGCGTAACTAGAGGTTGAGGGGCCCACTAGCCACCACTTAGAAAAAAATTGAGAAATGTGGATGAATCCGGATGTGGATGGCTATACTAAAACCCTAAATTACTGTAAAATACTCCGAAAAACGAAAAGAACAAAAACCTACCGAAAACCTAAAGAATACTAAAACCGAAATATCAGCTAAGTAGGAGGCCCGGTTTTTACATTCAGCTTGCCAGGGGGAGCGATTCGCCCCTCTGCCCCACCGTCAGTTACGCCACTGAGTGTGAGACTGCGAGTGTGACCGATGTGCCAATGTGCCCCCTCCCTGAAAATATCAGCTGGTTGCAACCCTGCCCCCATGAGAACAATCGTACGGAGATAGTGTATATAAAGTTAACTTAAAACGTGTGTTTCGCTGCGCACATACCATTTTGCAATGTAAATTAGTAAAAGTCGATGCAGGGAAGTTTGACCTTACGGAAGCCATGTGTTCCAGAAAAAACGTAATTTAATTTCGGGCCTCATCAGACCTGCGGAGACATGACTCGTAACGAGCGCTCAAGGTTACCTGATGAGTAAAATACATGTGCTCAAGGTTTTGCGTAAAATCGTAGATGACCCAAGTTTACTACTTTGTGCAGAAGCATCGCATCTTTCAAAAAGGTTCATCTACAGCCTAGTAAAACGTTTTGCAAAAATCTTCATTGAAGAAAGAATGTGGTTGGTACACGACGTTGGTATTTTGAAACAACTAATTTTGTGAAACGGATGAGTTCCAGGTATATCCAGACACCATCTTTTTAGAAGAGCAACGATGCACAACCTGCGGCCGTAAGGCCGCATGCAGCCTTCGATATTGAAATTTGCGGCCGTCTACATGTAATTTAAAATATAAGATTTTGCGGCCGTGCTGGCGTATACTGAAGCAAAGCAAACGCAAGGCAAGAAAATCAGTCGACACGATGCGTAATTTCGTTAGAAATTTGTTAAAATGTTTGACAATTTATAATACTTTTAGGCACAAGTAAATGGCATATACCGGATAAAACCTATTTTTTAATTGAACGTATCTCATAAATATAACTCGAACTCATTGGCGGCCGTGCTTCATATAAATAAAAGTAATGCGGCCGGCAATAGCAAAAGGTTGTACACCCCTGATCTAGAGTGCAGAGTCTGGACAGTGTTCCCTGTAAGAAAATTTTACACTGAGCAAAAGTTTATCTTAGGGGGCATGCAATTGCACAACCATGTAGACACATTAGTGCAGCGTTTTAACCTCGAAATCGGCTAAGCGACATTTATACACTATTAAATTCGGAATGTCACAAGTGCGCGAGATTTCACTGCACAAATGATCCGGTGGCAATGATGCGCATTTGCGCACCTTAGAGGGAACACTGCATCTGGACACCTCTCGATATCCTTGAGTTCTGATTAACTTCCCAGCTTTAAGCGATTCAATGTAAGAAGACCAACATTGTACGAAGCGTGAGCTGAGTCGCAATATCGGCTATCTGCATTGGAGCATGCGCTGCATTAATTATCGCTTGCCTGCTTTTACCGAGCGAAATGAAATAGTATAATTGATTGGAGACACACATCGCTACACTTTAAAAAACACTAAAGTCAAATCAAAATCGCCGACTTTTTCCGCTGAGTCACAGGCGGATTTTTAAAGGTCAACAGCAGCAACAATACGTGATTCGGCAGGCGTTAGTCAAACGCACGCATGGATCGCATGAATACACATAAAGTGCAGAAACAAACAATTCAAAGATCAAGCAAACGATTATCATGCTTTAACATCACTCTCCACGTGTGAAATTCAGGAAACAGAAGGGCTAGTTTTAACAGCTTGCAGCTGAGAAATTTAATAAACTTGCTAACAATTCGTACGTCGGTCTTTTTTCGAGACTTACGTCCAACCTGACCATGCGCAGGCTCACAACTTTCTATGCCTCACGTCACATGTTTATATTAATCGAAACCTAACCAGGGCAAAAAAGCGACAAGTTTAAAGGTCAGAACTTAATCAACTTCTGCCACCACTTTCTTGATGACAACGTAGTCAACCTTTTTGTGATTGAACAAAAGTCTATCCTGGCAGCTGTTCTCTTTCGCCAGGCCGTACAAACCAGCAGAAAACGTGAATACGCGGTAAGATACATTCTGTTTCCTTTCAAACAGTAACTGTTTGTTTGCACATTTTGGAAATTGCTTGCAGACATACTCTGCCAACCACGTTGCACGACCAAGAGCACAAATATTTGTTTTAATACATGCATGCATTAACTGGATGAGCTTTGGAAGATTGGCATGCCACATTGCGTTGACATTCTATGTCTGTTTTAAGCAAACCCCACAACAACAGCATCATTCTCACTGACCTATTTCAAAACGGTGAGTATAATCTCGAGAACGCAGATATGTCGCAGGCTTGGCACAACCGTGGAACATCAAACATCCAGTGAAATGCAGGTTTCGGCAATATATCTTTTTCGACAAGTCGGCAGTTAATCGAGTAAAATCCCTATGTCTAACGCACACTTAGTCTTGGTCAAAAAATGTCTTAATCAAAGCTTGTTTTGCAAATATTCCAAACATTGTTTTAAGAATTTCCGTTTGCACAGACCTGAAAATTTAATGTTGTGAAACAACACCAACTTCTATTGTTGTGCGGCTTTCGAACAGCGCATGACGACACGCTGTAACATGAGTACTGGCGTCATGATTGGTCGTTGAGCCCAGAACGTCCAAGTGTGTCAAGTCCTCACTTTTTATTCTGTACCTTTAAAAAGCTTGCCAAACGTACAAAACGTACAAAATACGTAACATCTAAGATTGTTCAGCACCGGTTATTCGGTGTTAGTCCGACTTTAATCGCTCCACTCTGCGTTGCTTCTATACGTCTATGCTGGTTATTCAACCCATACCGTACACAGTCCACACAAGTGAACCACAAATGCTTCTTCGATTCGCTTGAAGTTTATTGTAGAAAAATAGAAGTACTGGTACATCTGCAGTTACAAAGTACAAAAGCTACTGCGTGAATACTAGGAGCTAAGAGAGCACGGTATAGCACCTAGGTGGCTGTAGGCGATCGTATTAGTTTACAGTGTTGTTACTTGCCATTTCTAAGGTAGCGCAAGAATAGTGCAACGGAAAACTGTGATACTCGCATCGGTTGGGTACAGTGCCTGGTGTGTCGACATTTGAAGGTCGCAAGAGGCTGAAACGCATCGTCTTCACAGCACGAGGCACGCAGAAATAGGGGTGGTGGATCGTAAAGATTATCTGACAGTCCAGGCTTGATACCAACAAAGTCACCGCTCGCGCTTGGAACATCAGCACTGCAGCTGCTGCAACACATCACATGTTGGTCACGGACGCTTTAAATGCAAGTTGTGAAAAAAAAGAACAGACAACAAGCTCAACTGGGCTGGATGGAACAGAAAGAATAAGAAGCAATGCAACACAACGCACGAGCAGCTCAGTGCAGGTGAGCACAGTGAAAGCGAAGGCATGTGCGTGCTTGTGACGTGAAGTCTCAGTCTCGTGCTATATTAAAACGGACGTATAGCGACTACACCTAATCGGAGTCTTAGTTAGCAATATCAGCGGCAGAGATCAACTCACCAATACTACGGTTCTTTTCTCTCAGACCCATCGTACTACACACACTCACCACCACGTTTTTTCAGTGAGAAGCCCCATCCTGAACTTCCTGTAGCCACGGCAACCGACAAAAGCACAAAACGCGAAACAAAATCTCGAAAAATAGTTGACGTTTCTTGCACCCATAGCACCGAAAACAAAACCAATGCTGGGTAGGAACGCAAACGTTTCAAAACATAGCAAACGAAGCCGATGCGTGACGTCATCTTGAAAACGAAAAAGGTATTGTGTAATTTAGGATCAAACAAACTTGTTTAGAACTGTGAAATCGAAAAACGACCCAAGCCTGATCTTGTGTACAACGAACCATTAAAGCGTCTGATCTTGTGTGCAACGAACCATTAAAGCGTCTGATCTTGTGTGCAACGAACCATTTACACATACGATCCTGTACAAAGACCAAAACGAACAACTGACGACTCATGCATGCGATGACATGCAAGTTCCGCTGACAGGGACAGGAGTGGTCGAAGCAAAGGCCTTCATTGTGATGTGCGCATTCATGTGTTCAGCGTGAGCACCAGCGTAAAAAAGATCGCTTCGCTGCCAGTGCCCAACTTATGGAAGTACTGAGAAGGTCGGGATAGTGAATGTCCGCAGACTGGGCCATCGCTGATAAATTGGAATATTTGCTTTGTTTTGGTCGCAAGCAAGCTAACCTCGTCGACAGGCACGGCGCGCGTCACGTGATGACTTTCTAAAGTGTACAAGTCCATCCTTGCAAGGGACTAGGAGGCGCCCACAGTCGCACTTAGACGTACAAACGGAATTGAACGCTGATAGGAAGGAGTCGCTCGGTCTTGCATCCAGTCATGTATGCAGTAACTTGCCACGTTTTTTTCGTTCAAAACAGAGCATATCGCATTTCGTAGTACAGATAATCTCAACAACGCATCTAATTGGAGGTTTGCAAAACATGCTACACTATTACATTTCCATTGAAAATACAGCAACAAACTTCACGTGCTTTTTTAATACTTTTTGCGCGAGGCTGGAAGGTGGTTCCCAAATTTCCAAGTGATAAACAGGGCCGCTGTTTGCCAACGACCAGCTTGCGACCAGTTGTAAATTTAATGCAAGCAGCTTGTCAGGCCATCTGCAAATGCTGCTGCAGCCACAACACGCAGGTGTGGTCGGCAGAGGTCGAGGCGAAGGAATGGCCGCTGGGGTGCCAGCGACATTGGATAACCTTGTCCGCGTGATGGCAGCATCTGTACGAGATTGACTGCAGATCAGTCACGTCTGCAAACAAAAAAAATGATTACTTGAAAAAATCGGTCAACCGCTGATTAAATCCATCAAAAACTGCATAAAAACAGTAGAAGTCATCCTTTATCTTTTGTTAACTGTGCATTTGGCCGCTACAATTGAGCAAAACGCCTGAACATAGGGGTGTGCGTAAAAGCTGCCGTGTTAGTTGCTTTAACAACGTTTTTAGTTAGTTGAAACACATACTTTGCAGTGGGAACAGTGCGCGGAAGCAAGGTTTGTTCGAGAGCAAACTTCTGTGAGAATCATACAAAAGCAAGCGTGTTAACACATTAACTATTTCACACTGAAGCCGTGGCATTACTCAACTGGGAATATTTGACGAAAGCCAGGCCTACTATGCAACAATTGTGCGCACTTCCGGCAGCAAGCTACGAACGTTGCCTTGCGTACTTTGGATGTTTTTATTTTCTTAAAATTGTGAGATCCACCACAACAAGATCGGGGAAAAAACGCTACCAATGACCAACTATTAATTCAGGGAAACACCTTTTCAGCTGTCAGTAGTCACGTACGAGAAAAAGCAACGCACGTGCTAGATTGGTCGAGTCTGTGACAGTCACCGCTTGTTTGTTCCAGCGCAAACCGGAATGCGCAAACACAACATCGGCAAAAGGTCCGCTAGCGACGGTGCAAAGGTCTCACCACAAGCAAACACCGCATCGCAATTAATTGAGGTTATTGGCAAGACTTTTTTATTCCGCAAGACTTTTTTATTGCCACCAGAAAAGTGGTGACAAATGTCATCTGACGTGAAACAAGTGCAAGAAATTATCGCCTCGTCGTATTTACCCGCGAGCAGCGCAGCGTGGATATCCGTGACGAGGGCCGATCCGTCGTACGAGCCGCTGAGCAGGAGCGAGTTGTTGCTGGGGTTGAAACGGACGCTCCTCACTTCGCCTTGATGCGCCTCGAAGTCCTGCGAGGGTAATAAACGAAACAGGTGATAAATGGCTGAAGTAGGTGATGCCAGTTTTCGAAACATTTCAAAAGCAGTCCACAACACAAAGTCAGGCACGTACCTACAAAAGCTCAACAGTCACAAGCATACAATCACGCCATTTTTTAAATCATACCAAAAGCAGTAAAAACTTTGGCCACAACATTAAAATGTAGTCAAACCAACGTATTATAAATTAAAAGAAACGAAAATATCGCGTTTATAATCTTAGACAATAATGAACGAACCATACGGGTTAACTACCACATATTTTCTAGAACAATACTAAATATCACCTCAACGCATTTTTGCAAGAATAATCTGGATGTAAAACCACCAACCTTCACGACTTTGCCAGCATGTAGGTCGTAGACGGAAATGTGGCGATCGTCCCTTCCGACCACTAGGTGCCGCCCAATGTCGTCAACACAAACGCTGGTGGGAATGCTGGGGGAGTTCGGAGACGCGCCAAAACCAAGAACACTCACGCACCTGAGGAGACGATAATAAATAGCTGATGAGTGACGCTCGCATCCGCGAAAGCTGCCAAGTAGGTTTATACAACGAGGGCATAGACGTAGCCAGGGGGTCTAGGGGAGCATGGCCTCCCAAAAAAATTTTAGAACATATAATCATTTTGTGGCTTGAGATGCGGTATCCCAAACAAAACAGTATTATTCGCCTAAAATCAAACATTTTGGCTCCCTAAATTCCGCCTCCCCATTATTGGGCTGGCTACGCTAGTACACGCAGTGAGGAGTCTAAAGTGCACGGTACGATCTTAACTGGTGAAGATGACGCTAGTTAAATGTTCAAAAAAAAGCCAAAACACGATTCTAACTAAGACATTTTTCGAGTTGTTCAGTCCAAGTAACACAAATTACAAGTCCATCCATTTGTCAAGGTTAACCGACAGGCGGAAGCATTCGCGCTGTTATCAAAAAACACCTCATTAAGTTTGAAAGCTGCACCCGGTACATAAATGCAGCACCACTTGGTCGCGCTCCATTAAAGTATCGCTCTATTAAAGCACCATTTGCTGGTCATGACTTTTGAGTCCTAAAAACAACCCAGTTGATACCCCTCTATTTTATTTTGGGGAAAGCTGCAGGGCATTTCATGCGCGTTGACTAAACAAGCATGTTGAAAACGATTAATTCTTTTTTTAAATTTGGAACTTGCAGAAGTTCGTAAATCTGATGATGTCTGTAATTGTTGGAAAACTTGCTGCAGTTGCAAATACTAGGAAAAGGTTGCTTGAAGACGAGTTATTTTTTTTTTAAAGACAGCTTTATCGATATTTAGAAACTTTTGGATTTATCAACATGTTTGAGACATCAAACTCGAACTTCAAAAACAAATACTTTTTTTGCGAGGCAAGGCATCTATAAATGGAGCGAAATAATAAAGTTTTTTAAAAATTGCCACGTGTTTTACCTTCTTCACAATTACTGTTGAAGCCACTTCAAAGTTCCCTTCAACACGACCATTTGAAAAGTAAATACCACTCATTTGTGTTACATTTTCGAAAACACTGCTTATGAACATGTCACTACGGTTGAGAATTCCAAACCCGCGCCTTGCAAAGAAATAATACGCGAGTACACGAAAAAATTTAGTTCTAAATTGTGAAGAAAAGCGAATAGGCCTACACTCCAAATGTGTTTCGAGTACTGTCGTTTTCGATGTTACGTGGCCCCCACAAGCAAGAGACACCCCAGTGGGAATTACTGAAGTAACACTGCATTGGTACCAACACTATGGGTTGCCGCGTTGAGCCGACTAAAGCTTTGTCTATGTCGTGTATGTTTCTCCCGAAATCTGACTTTTAGTTTCTGAAAAGCAATGATGACGTCATTCAACCAACTACGTTTCTTTCTTTAGTTGGGATATTCGTAAACGTTTGCCTATCACGAAATGCTTTCAGTTTATACGTTGTATTTTTACATCACGGGCTTCACCAAAGCTCGATGTAAGTTATCGGTTCAGGTGGTTTCCCTAAAGCAGTGTTGTCTTTGAAAAAGGCAAAACGCTTTTTGATGCGATCGTTTTACAAAATACGCAAGCAAACACTTAACGCAATCTCGTTGTGCGGCAACGTACCTTGATGTTCTGAGATCCCACAGTCGCACCGATCGGTCTTGCGAGGAAGAAACCACGTGACCTCTGCCCCACGAATACAAAGACAGGATCTGATCTGCGCATGCAATCCAATTTAAGGTAAAGGAAAACAATAACAGTGCAGTACGGGATAGAGATGTCAACCGCGCTGCACGCGCGTTGTGCGGTTTTGGAAAATTCCACTGCGTTCTGGGCGCGCCGCTTTACTTTAAAAAATTGGGCACCGCGCCAGTGCCGAGTAGATATTTCACATCAAATGATTATTTTTTGCAGCACAAAACCAGGTTTCGGAAGTTATTGTCTTGGAGCATAGTTGTTGCTTTCGGCTTTTTCCTGCGTTTTAGTGCTGCCTGTGGTCGAAAATACGCAAATACAGTAGGATATAATCGTTCTTTCTTCCGGCAGCTGGCGTGTTGCAGTCACTTCACTTAAAGGTACTGCAAAGGCTGCTTCGACTGAAAGGGTGTTTTTATGTGCTGGCAGAGTTTTTGAAGAGAGGTGAATAAGGCTCAGTGGCGAATCCCTTGATGCTGTAATGTTTAAACAGTTTCTTCAAAATCGATTGAATATTTTGTGCTAATGTTCCCTGTGATTTCGGTGTTAACGACTTTTTTCTAACTTGACTTTCCTATGTTTTTGTCTGTCTGTTTTTCAAACAGTGTACTGTGTTTTTTGTTTGTTGTTTGTGACTTTCTAGTGCAGTAAATTAGCAGCATGAATGGGATTACATGAGTGTTTTTATGTGCAGGTAGAGTTTTGAGGAAAGGTGTACATGCTAAGTGCAGAAAACTGTATGGTAGTATTTTTAACCAGCTTCCTTCAGCACAACCTAGAAATTTTTGTCATTACCTGTGTGCTTTCAGTGTCAAAAATTTCCGGTTATTTTTCTTTTCCCATGTTTTGTTGACTGTTTTCCCCTGTTTCTTATTTGTTGTTGGTTTACTTTTTAAGTGTAGGCATTAGATAAGACAACTGCTGGTCTTACTGGTAGCAACTGATACTTACCTGCTGACTGACTTCAGGGCTGGCAGTTTAAGGTTTGTTAAACTGCCCATTCTTCTGTATAATATAAGTATGGTATCAGTATAGTGCGAAATTAAATGTAAATGGAATTTCAATTTACACACTCTGCAACGTTGACCAGATTTGTGATAGTAGCTAAAACATATTATGCATCATACGACCAATGTTCAATTGCAACAGGAATGGAACAACTTGTTTAAAAACTTAAAAGTTATGAACCTTTGAAACAAAGCAAGCAGGGATGTTTGTTGGTGAAAGCAGTGTTTTAAAGGGAATTCTGCTTGTGTGTCAGTTGATGAAACTGCGAAAACAAATATCAGATTAGGATTTACTTGTGACAGCAACCTTGCTATGGGTTTGTGCGCAGTAGCAAAGGGGGATATATGGTGCGACAATTTTAAAGGATTAAAAACACTGCGCAAATTTACATGCAACTCTTACCCACCAGAGTTGGCACTGAAGAATTTATTTCGGGGGGCACAGTGCTTCAGGTTAGGGAGAAAAAAGGGTGATTGCTGATGGGAGCACGCTCAAGAAATTTGGGGCTTGGAATGTGCAGATGTTTTTTTTCTATGTGTCCATTGTTTTCCAACTGTGTGACCTTTGACCTCCTACAAAGATGCAGCTGCAAAACGCTAACAGCGGAACCTCCAACAAGAAACCCTCTCGTATAGAGCAGATCTTGCAGCCGGTTGCTTCGAAACGGGTTCGAAAGACGCGAACACAGCAAACAGTGAAAATGCTCACCAGTGTGGCCTGAGAACTTCTGCAGCATTGTGTCCAGCTGGCAGTCGAATGTGTATACCAGGCAGTCCAGCGACCCGGCGCTCGATAACACAGCACCAGATCCATAGTCTTTGACGAATGTTATGTCACGAACCACGCCCTTGTGGTACGCCAATTCGTTCAATGATCCTGGTGATAAATAACGATTTACGAAGTCGTACCTTTGAACTGCGATCGGACTAGTAAACATGTCTTTTACCTCACGTTTAGTTCTATAAAGCTCTCTATTCGTTCAAAAAAAACAGGCCATTTAAGTCACGTGGTTTCAATGGCGACGGTTTGCATACTTCTCTCGCAAAATTGCAAATGCAACGAATGAACTAAGCACTTTGCGAAACCGTTTTCCTCACCCAGGCAGTGACATAGAAATATCTCTTTGCCAAAGTTTTCATGACGACCGTGTAACCTCACTGGGAAGGTCGCGTAAATCGCAATCACAAACCACAGGTTGAAAGGTCACCATGCTCATCGGCAGCTACCATTGTAGAAGGCTGTTTGAGAATTTTCCCACTTGGATTGTGGCTGAATCATGTCCATTATTTTAAGGCCAACATACACCTTCCGACAAATCTCCAATAAAAGTTAAATAGGACCTCTGAGGAAGTCAAATGTTTCATGCGCACATCGCTATGAAAGAAAACTTCGATACCTGTCAGGGTGTTCATATTGCAGTCGTAGCTGAACAACTTAATGAGCTTGTCGTTGGAGCAGGTAGCCAAGAGCGTGCCTTTGCCTACACAAAGACCAGAGATCAACTTTCACCATCATGCTACGCTAAAAAAAGTTTTCCGTATCATAGGATTGTATCAATTTGGTAGTGGTTTACAGCATTAATCAACGATTCACTGACATTCATGGGCAAGAACTTAGCGAACTTACTGTTCCAAGCCACGGCGTATACCGACGCTTTGTGAACGTGAGTTCGTTTGTCAACCACGCGACTGAAGCTGAGGTCTTGATTCCGATTTTGCGCGCATAGGGCGCCTCTGAAAAAAACATGCAAAATAGTTTCACGCAAGGAAAACAATTCCACATGACCCATTTCTATTCTGTCACCAAGCAATCAAGTGGAATCTATACCTCGCAATAAAGACTACGACGAGAGACAAAGGAAAGCCTTATTTCCATCGCGCTTTCGCAACATGCCAACCAGGGTCTCATTCTTTTGATAAAGGAAGTTTACTACCCGGTCAACAGACCACGACACGAGATGATACATTTGTTGTTTAACAAGGTGGTGATGTCAACTGGAACTTTATAACTGCGACTAATCGGTACTGTTTTTGATAAAAACGAAAAAACACAAGAATACTTGAACCACGCATTTAAAAAATATGTTGCACTTCGAACCACGAAGCACTGAGTTAAAATCCTGGATATTTTTTAGCGAGTAGTGAGATATTTTGACGACACCAGGGTTTTTCAAGGAAAATGTCAGGTACCCGGTATGGACATGTAGGGACTCGATTTCTCTGACTCTAGGAACCCGATTTTCTCTGATTGTAGGGACCCGATTCGGGCCCCTAAAACACCTTAAAAAACCCTGGACGACACCCAAAACTTTAGTCGTTTAACCAAACAAACGTTTTTTTTTTCAATTTACTTGTTTTTGCCCGTCTTTTCGCTTTTGGGCATGCAGATCATTACGTCTAGGGTAAACCTGATTTACGTAAGTCTTGCTGCATCTCATAGCAATCAACTTCGCAATGCCGTCGCGTTAAATATTCTGTTTAAACCAAAATGAGTGAAGCCTTCACATTTAAACACAAATAGCGAGCTCGATTCAAGTGGAAGGTCGCATATGCTAAGTGCAGGATACCTCTTGCCAGTCAGACGCCATCAAACTTGCTTCTGGATGTATCCTTAAACTTCGAACTTGCCACGATGGATTTGTTTTGACTTCTATTGACTGTAATTGGTTACATTTTTCAGCAAGGCCCTTGACCTAAATCTTTATCGAAAACAAAGTGAAGGCAAAATCGGGTCATCCACCGCTTTCATAATCCGAATTTCACCAAAACAAGTTGTTGTTTACGAATTCCTCCATGTTGTTTTAGTATTTGGCATATTTTTGTCTTGTAAATAAGGAGGACTTGACCCCTGCCGCCCCCTGTCTGCGCTTGAAAGCCAGTCTAGACACACTGAATTAGCACATAAACAAATGAATGGACAAATGACGAAAACTTGATATTGCAAATGAAAAACCTGGAAATAGGTTGATGTGAAAAAAAGTTAATAAATAGAAAGCAAAAGGAAGAATGCTGTATGACTGAATATGTTAAATTTCATAAAGAAAAAGTTCATCGCGCCAGGTCGAAAACTTACGGAAACGCTCGGGGCACAGCGCATATCTTCAAGGTCTGAGCGTTTGAGCCGACGGCGTAGACCTGTCCGTGGGGGTGGAAAGCGACGGCTCGGACAGCTGAGATATCGTCAGTTTTCTCTACGGGGCAGTACTGCAACACGACCCTTGCAGAGCGATGCGTGGGGGGAGACTCGCTTGGAACCTTGCCGTGCGGACTTGATGAAGGCGACTCGATGAGGCCACGCTGAGGTACATCTGAGAATGCAAAGCGAAAGGCATAGAAGCAACTGCTATCATTTTGTCTAGGAACAAATGACAGGGACACCATCACCGACCCAGGAACACAAATAATAGCGTACATCCAGCAAATGATTTACTGCGCTACTGGCGTTGCATGGATTTGGACAATGAGCGATAAGAGGATTTTGAAATTCAGAGTTCACGCAAATTATGGCCTTGTACATGCGTTTAACTTTTTCTGTGTTTTTAACCAGTTTTACTTTTTGCTGTATTTTTAACTGTTTGCCATGAGGACATGAGCGCTGTTTGACAGTGACTGCTTCAACGCAAGTTGCAACTGGGGAGTGCAACCTTTCGTACATTGTGCAAACCATATCAAACACGATGCTAGCAGAACTGCTTGCGCCGTACCGTTGCTCAAATTATCATATCCCCCCCCCCCCCC
>JGI24021J15306_10006728_pt1 | contig 13910 bp, 13 predicted proteins | sample Ectturendosymbi1_FD_15306 | JGI IMG/M metagenome (IMG submission 15306) | reverse complement strand
GAATTTCCTTAGAAAACCATTGTTTGGCTTTACAGTAGCCTACCAGCTTCAAGTCCGGTGTTGGCGTAGTTTAAGTATCTGCGCCTAGTAGACTACCTCTTCCGTTTAAAACTTGGGCTAAACCTTGCCTAATTGCTACGCCATCCCAACAGCTACTTCCCCATCATAGCTCCCATTTTTCTTCTAATATGATATAATTGCAAGTTGAAATGCAAATTTTCCAAATTGCCCCTTCCCTGCAGTCTGCAAATCTAACACAGAGCTACAGCAGGTCATGTGACTACATTCAGGTCACCAGGTCGGTTGCGTCACACGAAGCGAAAGCTAAACTGAAAATTGCATGCCTTGATTCCAATAACAATTTTGCAATGTTTACGAAAAGTAAATTTACCACCCAAAAACAAAAAAAAGCACCCAAAAACAAACACTTTTGCATAGTATAAATTTTGAACTGCAAAATATTAGCAAAAGAGGTTGTTCAGCTTCAAAACCTTTGCGCATTTTTAACAAAAACGTAATTAGTTTTGAAAATTTTTTTCGGAAACACGGATTCAATCGCAGATTTTGCATGCCAGAGATGATCACTATCCGGTTTGCCAGTTGGATATCCGGCAGGATATTGAGTTTGCAACCGGATACAGACATCCAAAAACTGCTTTCAAACGGCAACCGGATACGGATCCGGATATCCGAAACGCTTTTATCAATATTTTTAGGAGTCAGGCTTTTGGAAAAGTTGCGCATTGCACAATCATTCATTTATTATCTTCAGAAGCATCTTTTCAGCCTTCTGTGCCATGACTTCCAGTTTAAGTTTGCAAAACCAGGATGATAACAACAAAATTATAGAGATAATGAAAGTGGCTTCCCTTTGTACGACAGCGCAAGACAGTTCACTGAAGCTTTTTCGTTTCACCAGGGGCGTAAGGAGGGGGGGGTAAGGAGGAACAATGCCCTGGCCGCCGAAAAGTTCCAACAATGTTGCAAGTATAGTACTTTATTCAATACAGTACATTTACTCCTAAAAGACCTTAGGTTCGAACATGGGGGCGCCAAACGTGTTTGTTGTCCCGGGCGCCATGTAACCTCGGTACGCCCCTGCGTTTCAGGACATCATAAAAAAAATTGGGCCTGGCTGGGCGTTATTTGTTGCAGCGTATAAGTTTCCACGATGACGTACCTAAAATACGTAGGTGCTTCACTCGCGCCACAGCAAGACCTTATCTAACTTTTTGCATATTTCTTTTATGCACTGGCTTAGCCTTCCAAGTAACTACAAAATCCAAATCAGCTTTTTTCACATTTATTCGGGGACGCCGGAGCAGTGGAAGGGCAGGAGGGCAGTGAAAGAGTTGGGGGCAATGGAAAATTATAACAAGCAAAACAATCGTTACCAATATACTTCTTTCTGTTCAGCAACAAGGTTGACCTCAAAAATAACAACAGAAATTATTAAAAAAATATGAATTTTGTGGGTGCGCGAATAGCTGCAACAAATTTGATTCAAGTCGATCTTGATAAACCATGAAATTACCTGTGATACTGTTATGAAAAGGCACCTACGCCCCCGCTGCTCCCCTTCAAAAAGGGCAGGGAGGCAATGCCCCCCATCATGCCCCGCTCTCCGGCGTCCCTGCGTTAGTGCATAAAGCAACACGAACGCAATATTCACCCTAGAAACAGAACACGCAGTTGGTCGCATTTCATCTTGTGACGTGCAAATTTTTTGTCTCAACATTTTCTAGAATGGATACAACATTTTTCGACCGTTTTGACTTCTGACCGTCTGTTCCATCTTTTTAGTGCAGTTACTAAAGCATATACATCTTCACCAGGACCTCCTTGATAATCATCAATCGCTTGATAACAACAAAAATATGGGGGGTCGAAACGAGGTGCATTTCGTGCCTCTATTGTTGTAAATGCCCACCAATCAAGCCTCTGTCTCCCTGTTTCATTTCCGAAAACACTGATAAACAGCTTAAAACATTCATGATAGATTTTTATGGCAGCTTCGTGTTCACCAATCAACACTTCGCTCTGAGCGATCCAGTGGAAAGCTTCACTTGTACGTTCGCACTTCATTTCTTCATCATCCATGGTCATTTGCTCCATGTCAGTTTTTATGTCATGCATGATCGGCAACACGTGATGTTTCACAACCAGCTTCATGCCCACGTCATTTTCAATCATCCTTTTGATGGCCCAGTAAATGTTATTGACACACCATCCCATTGGATTTATCTTTCCTTCCTTTTTATGGTGCCACGCTGCAGCAACGCGAATAAGAATAGGTTCTAGGCAAAACCCATCGAATATCAGGTCACCAGCGTAGTTTAGTAATTCGTCGGGATTTGGGAACATAAGAATCGAAATCAAGCGAGCGCTTTCTATTAGTGTTGCTTTGGCTTCTTCCCATTTTCTCTTTTGTATGCAGTCTGCGTATACTTTTACCAAATTCGGAACTTGAGATAAGTTTTCTGGTAAGCTGCCATCATCTACAAAAAAATCCGCAAAAGGTTATGGATGAAAAACGCTTTCCCAACGAGGAACAGTACTTACAGTAAGAGAAAACTAAAAAATCAATCTGGCGCTATTTCTGATCACGTTTGCCAGTGAAACCTGCACATCTTGCAAAATCGTCTGAGAAATATTTTAGCTCCACACTTTACTCATTGACAGCTTACAATCTATTGTTACTTTGTCCTTTTCTGTGCTTACGCACCTGTGACCCTGTGGTCGCTTTCATTCATAAGCGTAGCCAGGGAGAGCCAAAGGGGCCATGCCCCCTCAAACTTCTAGCATATCTTGTCGTTTTGTGCTTTGAGAGGCGGTGTCCCACACAAAATACTGTGCTCGCTTGAAGTCAAAATATTTGCCCCCAAAAAAATTCTGGGCTGGCTACGCCACTGCTTTCACTTCATTTAATGAAATTTGATGACGAGGAAAATGGTTGGTTTTCAAAACGTACAATACAATATCGTTTACAGTTTTGTTTATTAATTATTGATTTTTTATGATTAGGTACCATTTTCCGACAAAACAAAGCTATTATTTTTTTTCTGAAAAAGATATCTCTAGTTGTCTTTCCCAGTCAAACAAACTGCTCAGTGCAGTCATTGTCCTGAAGCTGACCTCAGCAAAACGCACTAGCAGGGCGAGTCAAAAAGTAACGGATTTTTTACAGGAAAAACGATTTTAATACTTTGTTTAAATTTGGCATAAACCTTTCATTGTGGTATTTCAGATATAGGTAATGATATATGTTTAGCTGAGACTATTTCATAATAGCAACCTCGTTAGTCCAGAGTAGAAATCGAATTCCTTGTTGCTGGAGGAGAAGCTCCTGTTAACATCCACAAGATATTGCAAAACGTTCATAAAGATCAAACCTTAGATTAGCGGTTCTCAAAGTGGGCAGTAATGAAAAATATGGGCCCGAAAAAAATGAAGAGGGCGATATGGGGGCAAAAAGGGGGACTAAAACGCAAAATAATGCAGTGAACTGTCTAGTTTCTTGCTAACGCATCAGCTTCATGACACGAATGCTTGGTTCGTCCAGCTACAACATAATAGATTGCATTATTACGCCACGGTTCTGCTTCCCTCCAGAACAGTCTCGTAAAGACTAAGTGAGCGTCATTTTAACCGAATATTTCAAACTTTACAAATGGAATGAACTTTAATAACAGCCCAAATGTAACGTAGTAAGTTTCATTGATAATTCTGTTATCTTGTATTTGTTTTGCTTCATACGGCATGTGGACGACAACGATGTGATAGGAGTGATAAGTGGACAACGGGACAAAAAAATTGAGAAACAGTGCTGGAAGTTATAGCAATGTGTGGAGACGGGCTCACCGTCTGATGAAGACGACAAAAAATTAACCAGAACTGGGAAATTCAAGCTTAAGATGCATGCTCCGTCTTGGCCGCCTATAAACTTCTGTTACCTCTTCCAACAAGCCAAAAGCAGACGCTTTAATCACAGGTGGCAAGCGCTTAACCATTGATGTGTGGGCATCAGAGCTGGGAGAAAGCCATGGCAGTGTCTAACAACGTTGTCGATTTGCATGGCTATTCAAAAGAGTGCGCCCCGCCGTGTGGTAAAGTTTTTCAACGTGACAATGCTTGACAATGCACAAGCATTGGAATAAGGGAAACAATTACTTGTTTTAGGCGAATAATTCCGCCACGTCTTATGAACTCACCTGATTTAGTACCTTCACACCACCATCGCTTTGGCGTAACGGGAAAGGCACTGAGGGCCAAACACTATTGCAACGATGATAAAAGTGAAAACTGTGTTGTCAAGAACTGACTTCGTCAGCAAACACCTGAGTTTTACAAAGCTGGAATGCATGCCCTCACTCGAAGGTAAAACACAACTATGGAAAGTGTTGTTGACTGCGTTGAGAACTTGGGGTGTAGCTTCACACCCTTATTTTGATGGGTGATTGGGTTTCTTATGTTCTTAAACTTTTAATGTAATAAAAACGTTGCGTTAGTTTTCGCCTCGCGTTGTTACTTCTTATTAAACGTCATTGCATCAAGTATCTATTGTTTAGGGAGTCACCAACCCAGGAGTATGTCTCTCTCGGTGACCAGGGGTACTGTTTTTCTGTCGCATCCCGTGGCAACTTTTGACTATTCCATGCCGTTCCATGGGATTTCCACGAAATGAGTAATACTAAGTACATTATATATATCATGTGCATGTCTAGTCTCTGCAGAGCCGGGGGTACGGCACCCCAAACCCCTCAACTAAGGGGCCACGGCTGTGGAGGGAAATAAAAATTGGGTGAACCTGTTAGTTTTCTCCTAAAATAGGACGCAAAACCCTGTTTATGGCTGCCTCTACGTGTAATACTTACTTGTACTGTGAGCATATGGTGCTGATATTCAGTCGCAGAATATTCCTATTACATGAAGTAAATTACTACGATGGGGCATGGGACTAATTTTGAAAACACTGCCCCTTCCCATGGGCCAAATCTCGTGGGAATCCCATTTCCACTGACAAGCTTGCTCTTGCAAGTCACAAACATCGACAGTTCTGGAAACGAAAAGCATCGATCTTTACCTGTATGACCTGAAGCTCTGTTCTGTAGTGCTGTTGATTCACTGGCAGAACTTTCTTCATACGCAGGCAGGATCAGCGACTTTGACACACTCTTCATGGTGAATAGAGAAAATGGCAGTTAGCAAGTTACCGAAAAAGATCTTGCAGTGGTGGTCTAATCACAAGCACCAACGCCAGCGAGTCAAGCATCTTAATTATTGATAAGTATTGTTTTTCCAAGAATTCAACAGGTTGTGCTTCAGACCCTTTTGCAATAGTTTGCTTATCAAGTTGGATATTGTAGTTTATAGTATATAAAACTTTTGGTACGTTTGTAATCATTATTTCCGACTTGTGTTCGTATTCAAAAACTGGGAGCAAAAAGTCGCTTGCAAAAACTTTCTTTAATTTGTAAGCATAAAAACAAAAATGTACGATTGGATTGCGAAGTATCAAAAAAAATTTTCAGTGGGCACATCTTCCAAAAGGTACGTTTTATTTACCTTGTACGGAGTAAGACACGCGATTTTCACATTCCATAAACAAGAAGCCAGCGACGCTTCCTCTTCAGCCGAAAGCCTAGTGTTGACCAGTTGAATACATACAAGCTGTAAACAAGATTTACTTTAGCAATCACAAAAAATGGCGCATGCGCATATTTTCTGCAAAAACACTGGCATTCCTGTTGACGCATAAACCAGGGGCGGATCTAGCCAGTAAGCTTAGGGGGAAGATTTCAGTAATAATTGGTAGTCAAGTCTCATAACAGCTTCGCTACTGTGAGGGAGATGAAGTATACTTCACAAAACTGCAGTGCCAAAACAATGGACGATAAAACGGCTTTGTATCGCGAATGTTGTTTTCCGAATTGTACAAAATTATGCTGAATAAAGTTACTTTCTTAGGTTTCAGGGGGGACGATCGCCCCAATTGGCCCCCCCTGGATCCGCCCCTGGCGTAAACCGATCTGTAAAACTGACAGTATATTTCGCAGGTTCAACATCTTAGCCGGCCAACGTTGAACGTTATGGTGCGTGTTTAAGTAAAATGTACAAATGCACAACATCGTACCACTCAAATGTTGTCTGGCGCATTATTGATCCTCATTACTTTTCAGACATATTTTGTTCAAGCTCTTCTACCACGCGCGAAAGACTTTTTAAAGCATGGTCAAACCAAACCATCCGCAAAGCTCGGTTATTCAGCGAAGCGTTGCAGTGGTGGGGGGGTACCGAGTGCTTAAGATTAATAGGACCTTCTGCCTGCGTAAGCATCCTTTTTTAGCAGATTTTGTTTGCTTTTATGTACAGTACAAGAATCATACGGACGACGTTTTCTGCACAATACGATTGCTGAGATTTCCTTTAGGGACAAAGAACTCGTGCACTTTTGCGTAATTGGTTTTGTACCAAACTTCCAACTCTAGAAAATCCATCGGTTGAAAAGAATAGTCCTATTTTGGTGACCTGGAGAAAACCACCGTTCCACTGACCTTGTCATTTCGTCGAGCAATGGCTTCGCACAATTTGTGAAATGAGGTGGGAGTAAACGGACAACCTTCGAATACAATCTTATCAATGTTATTTATGTGCTGGGACAGGGCGTCGGCCTCCCGATCAGAAAAGTCCGTTGTGCGAAGAAGAATGTCTCTCATCTGCAACATAAACTCGCGATTCAGAGTCTGAATTTCACACGGCCTGCACTAACGATTTAAGATCATTTTCTTTCAGTTAACACGTACAACGACATGGTCTATGCTTACATAAAACGTTCTTAGGACAAAGTATAATTTTGATATCATTCCAGCAAACATTTGTGCTTTAAGTACCTGGGCAAACGGATTAATCCTGTGAGAAAACCGTTCTCCAGTTCTTTTTAGATCCAGTATTAGCAACATTAGCGTTACGATACACAGCTACTGGTGTCACAACGACTGAATATTGTTTTTGGCTATTGAGTAAACGAAAGGTTCCACCAAAATATGATCCACCGCTGTTAATGCTACTAAATATAAAACATTGCCGCATAACTTTGCATACAGTGCTTCACTTTTCTATTTGCAAATTACCATGCGTGGTCTGGCATAACTCTGGAATGGTACATTTGTTTACCTGATGTCCATGCATGTTTACAGCGTTCAGCAAAATCTGTAAACTGTTTCCTTGAAATGTCGGCCAGTTTGTCGTTCTAAGCGTAATCGTTCGTCGAATAGCTCGATTGCATTTTAAAATGTGAGAAATGGCAACAGCTTCGCATTCCCCGACAATTTCTGGAAGTTCGTAAGCTTCTGGAAGACTGTTGAAGACATCCGTTGAAAGCGATTGATCGTTTGCTTCGAAAGAGAAAGCGCAAGCTTCCACGAAATTACCTTTTTCCAGTGAAGCATTGAAAAAGTTCTTAAGAAGCAGATATTTTTCATCAAAATGCAAGTCTTCTGATTTGGTTGGACGCACATGTTGAATTTTTTTCTCCACTTGCGGGTTCAAAAAACCAAACAAAAATTTCAAAACCATTTCGAAGTTTTCTTTGTGTGAATCTTTTAGGAAACGCTCTAGATTCTCTGTGCCAGAACACTTCATTAAATGATAGGCGGCAAAATACTCTTGCCACAAGGTTCGGAGAAAACAGACTTTTTTCGATGTCGAAGCAGAAGCTTCTCTCTTGCAATGAAGTGAAGCAGACGTTTTGTTTGACAAAAAGGTGTCAAAAAGTTTTTTGTCCAAAGTTTTGATTCCACTGACTTCAAATATAAATTTCCTTTCTTTGATTCCGCTGAGAGCTAGTTGAGTTAAATTGAACAAAGCTTCATCTTCTGCAAACTCTTGACTCACAACGCGTCTGTTAAAATTTTCTGTGAAAAGGAAGGTGATGGTTTCTTTTCCTGGTTCGCTGTTCATATCCCGGTCAAACAAATCAAACGTATTCAGAATTGTTTCCACCATTATTTCGCAACACACGGGATTGTAGAGAAAACCTGACTGATGTGAATTTTTGTCAAAAACCGCATCGACAACTGAGTCCACGCGTTCATCATCCTTGCACATTTGGCGACAAAGATTTTTCTGCGTTTCATGACCGAGCCCCAGCAGTCTCATCACAAAAAGTCTGGGCCTATAATTACCAGGAAATTTATAAAGCGCCTCGGGTCGTGACGTGACGAGCACGTTCGCCTTTGGAAAAAGATAGCCAGCCAGTAAGTTTCTCAAAATCACGTCAGGAATGACACGATCGTTCCAATTGAATGCTTTCGGGGAACTAGAAAATAAATCTAGTTTTGCCTCGTTTAGACCGTCGGCGACGATATAGACGTCAGACAATCTGTTCAAAACCTTCAGCAACGCACTGTCTTGTTTTCCATTGTATTCCCAGTCGGGCAACAGGGGTTTGACGAGGAATTCAAAGAAAGTAACAGGCTCGCTATAATCGATATCCCTGAAAGATATGCTGAACACAAAGGAGCCGAGGTCACCATGGGAACTACTGGTGGTAGCGTATTGCAGGAGTATTTCCCTGGCGAGGGTTGTTTTTCCAATACCCGGTTCTCCAACGACAAAAAACAATTTTCCGTCCAATCTGTACAACGTTGGGTATTCTTCAAATAATTTTGTTTGGTCGTAAAAAGTTGGAGGACTTTCTTTTACAAACGCTTCAGTCCAGCAACTCTCTTTAAAACCGTTCTCATTTAGTTTTCTGTGACTTTCATAGCACTTGACAATTTTTGATGGATCTGCATTTTCCTTTTCCTGAAAATTGGCTTGTATTGCATCTCTCAAATCGTTTAGAAGTTTGATGCCTGAAAAATATCGTTTCCTTTATTTTTCATGCGAAAAGCAGAACTGCAGTAAAGTAACAAAATCAGAAAAAGTGCAACAGTTTTGGCACAAAATTAGAAAAAATACATTTTTAGCACAACACTTGACCTAAAAAATAACTTTAGGTAAAGTGTTGACAATTTAGGCAAATCTTCAATTCGTCACGTTTAACTCAAATTCAGAGCAAGATTCTCCAACAGCACCCGAGAGTGAAGTAAGAAACACACCTCTCTGTTGCGTTTGGCGAGAACAAGGAATTCGTTTTAGGTGTTTAGTCATCGCATTCTGTACTTCACCACTAGGTCGCGCACTGTCGGATGCAGTCGCTCTTGCGTGAACGTCCTCGTGGCTGTGAACATTTTCTTTCGGAAGATCAGCTGTTGAAGATGGATCACGTTCCATATCTGTCTCCGCCAAACTTTCTAGCTGGACTTTTCAAAAAGTAGAAATGTACCAATATCTGTTAAAGATAAAATATTTGTGAAATAGTACGCGTTAACAAAAATAACACCAACAATCGTTTTTCAGAAATCAGATCTCATTCAGGCTATGCCTGGATGCAGTTGGTTGTACTTATCAAATTAATTTAAGAATTCCTGAACTGCACTGTGAAAAAGCCTTTTTTCAGTAAGTTTCTGATAGAAATAATGTTTCTCATAAATATGTACATACAAAATTTCCTCAAAATTTATTTTCTGCCACCAGCAAAATATAATACAAAACCCGACGCTCCCGAATGCAACATGGTCTCTCAATGTGACGCCGTGGCCTCTCTTCTGCAAATGGCTTTGCTTGATATGCTATATGCTAAAAGATTGTAACATGTCCGTTGTGAAATTAAATCGAAATAAAATCAGTTAGAACTACGATCATAGCAAACAAACGAACACCATTTACGTTAATCCCAAGAAAACTACCTCTGCACGTTCTTGCAAAAAAAGAACCCTGTGGTCTGACGGGATGACTTTGTTAAATAATTGTGCTTTTATGATGCAAAGACCAAAGTTTATTGTTATGGTTTAACAAGCTTCAACAAGCGCTTGTTTTATTGACTGGATTATTTACGTGTAGGCTACCCACCCAACGGACATTTGGTTCATAAAAAGAAATTCTACGGTAGGTTAAAACAGAACTCAAAGCAGCTACAGCTCGCATTTTTGGGTGCATGCTCATCAACCTTTTTTTGCCAATACCATTAAGGAAGTTTCTAATGCCAAAAAGTTTTAAAAAGATCAAGTTTCTGGAATTTGGCATAAAAATGTCAACTTGGCAACCCTGACTATCATCACACCGTAAAATCCACTGAGCTAAAGCGAGATTAGTTACCGCAATGGGCGCAGAGAGTAATTTTGTTTGTGCTGCACAAGAGACTTGCTTAACGGACTAAGCTCACCCAATCTTGCTATTCTGAGGACACCAGGTCAATTCAAAGTATATATAACAAGCTCAACTGGTGCATCAGATGAAACGTAAAACGGGCATTGCCAACGTTTCGTTAACTATGGAGCCAACTTCATCAGGGCGAAAAAACAAGAGTGACACGCTATCTGCCATCCAAGCGTCGAGCGGAGTGATGCCTCAGGTATAAACATTAGCAGCGGCAGTGTCCGTTTTACGTTTTATCTGATACGCCAGTTGAGCTTTTAGATGCACTTTAAGCTCACACAAGTTTGTAACGTGATGAAACTTTGAAACTGTGCACTTGAAAGTGCAAACAACAGGATCTCCTGCAAACTACCGTGCGCTTACATGGGCAGGCCATATCTGCATAATCAACTGTAACTGGTACTACTGACTTCAGCCAATTTCCAGAACGTGACGATATAGTTTCGTTATGAAGCACGGAAGCAATAGTCTGTTTAAACTTTTAGTTTAACCTCCCTTTTATGTGCCAACGCACGCCACCGTTCTCTCTTATAACACACGCTGTATTTGCTGATCCCAAAAAAAAGTGCCCGAGGAGCATGAATTAGAAGGGTAATACCGGCGATTTACAAATCATTCCGAAACGTCACGTTTTCACAACAGTTGCGCAACTTTTTGTTAGACTGAGAACGCACTCGTCATTACCATTACTGCGTTATGCTTCACTGACATTACAAAACATTTTAAAAAGTTTAGCAAATTTATGTCTATACTCAATCCTGCAGTTCGCTTGCTCCATTAGTATGTGACTGTGCGTCTCACCACGCGCATGGTTAGCCAAGCCCGACTGAAAACAGCGTAAAATTTCGCTTCGCGACGTAAATCGTTCGAAAACATCACTGAGGGAAACCACCAGAAATCAGAGCTGTTTTGCGAGTACTGCAAATCGATCTCACGTATTTTATGCATCCTCAGTCCTGTAACTTGCAAGCAAGGCTTACAAGCGACATGGTGAATACAGTCGTGTTCATATTAATTGACTCAAAGTGTGAAACACACTGAATTTCAAAATTTTTCATTTATTCATCCTCAAACATACCAAAACCTCTGTTTCAGTGGGTAAGATGTCGCCTTTATTCTTTAAAACGTCTTTCACTCTGTTTAGCATGGATTCCACCAGTCTTTTACAGTTTTCTTTGGTTTTTGGGTCCAGATACCACACTTGTATTATAGCCTCAATTAGCTTGGTCATGGTTGTACAGTCCAGTTTTTGCAAACGATATTTTACAAGTGACCATAAATTATATCTGTTGAATTGAGATCAGGTGAATTCCAAGGCCTTTCTGAAACGTTTACAGTCTGTTTCGTGAAAAATTTCTCTTTTTGCGATGCATGTCATGGGGCAAGACCTTACTGAGATATCTCCCCACCCTCAGGAAAGGCTTCTCATGTATGGAATGACTTTTTTCTGGATCACATCCATGTATTTGTATGAGTTCAACATCCCATCTACAGGAACAAGTGATCCCACGCCTCAGAAGTTAAACAACACCATAACATTTTCTTTGGGGTGGTTTTGCTACCTGATTGAAGTGGCAAGGGCTAAGCTTCTCACCATCACTGATCATGACATATCGATTGTGCTTTCCCTTCACAAAAAATAATATTCATCACAAAATAAAACTTCCCAGTCTTGTGCAGACCAAGACTTAAACCTTTTTGCCCATGCCAACATTTTTTTAATCATTTTCTGGGTTAACAGCTACTTCCTTATTGTTTTTTCAGCTTTTCGACCGGCTTCGATCAGCCGGCAGCTCACCTTACAAAACTTTGTGACGCCATAGTGCTCATTTGTTTATTGTTATGCATGACACAAGATGCAGGTCTTCAATTTTATAAAACAACAAAAAAGCACCTTTGTCTGAAAGAAGGTCAAATGGTGAAGTATTTCAAAAAGACTGAAAAAATGACTTGAGTCAATTAATATGAACACGACTGTAACTTTAAAAAACTGACGCCAATTAATAAGTGACTAGCTTAAAGAACGTGGTGATGAATCAACACTCGCAGGGGGTCGCGTTACACCAAGGGCGCCTAGCGAGAAAGGCAGTAGCCTCGGTTACACATTAGAAAGCATTTTTCTCGACGAAGACATTCTATTTCTCTTGCTTAGCCAGGTTTTTCAGTTTGGCATTTGGCAGTACTTCGTGAAGGCTTTAAGAAGGCAGCAGCCGACTGCGGTGTGGTTTGCATCTGGTTGGATTTATAAAACTCTTCTATTGCTTTGTTCAATTGTCTAATTAAAATAACGTGAATTTGCATCCGCGTGCTTCGTTCTGGACGCATTTCGCAGACGATGAAAACCACTGGCTCTGTAATGTTCAAATAAATATATTCAAAAAATTACATTTCTTTATTCAAAATCTGTGGTTTTTGCTTCTAACACCCGGATATTGCTTTCGGCAACAGTATAGATCGTAGCTAATACCAAGGGCTCCTAGACAAAAGCTCTTAGGCGGCCTTGCTAATACTATCCTTACCGTTTGTCTTTTACACAAACGCGACATTTCCGTAGGTCTACAAGGAGCTGTGAAATCACAGAAAATATGTTGCGCAACAACCGCATAACAGTCGCAACCCATGCCAGTAAAGCTGTTAAGCCTGACTAAGTACATGAACTAGTCAACAAGCATTTGTTCGGCTTCCGTCCGTGAAGCGAGCACCAATCGTACGCGAAAAACAATTTACTGTCGACCTGTCAGACCATTGCGCAACCAACTGTAACAGTCAGCACGTGCTAATATGGCTGAGCGCTTCAGCACATCGTTCGCTGCTGCCAAACGGAGTCGGTTAAAATGCGCTGTGTTAAGGCAAGCATCCTGTCTCACAGGCTGCTTGTTGCATGATCTGCACACCATGCCTCTCATTTATTGCATGCACTAAATAGATAACAAAACATAAACGATCAACCCAGACGAAACGGTCAACTCTCAGTGTTCAAGGGAGATAAACAAGGAATCAATCAGCAATTATTTTAAATAGGTAATCGATGTCATGTTACACCACACATCGTCAGTCCTAAAATCTGCCAGCAGTGCTTACGTGTGAAACGTTGAAAGGCTAAAACAAGAGCAGAGAAAACAAACAAACTGACGACTAAAATGAATATATCAAAACACAAGTTGCGACAATAAAAAACTGGAAAATAGGCTACTTCTTTCCCAAATGATTGCTTTCACTAGAACTTCAAAACCAACTGACGCCAGTTATATCATTGAGCAACGCAACAGAAGAGGGAAGCCGGAGAGGGGTGGAATGACGGGGGCATTTTCCCCTTGCCCTTTCAAAAGGGGAGCAACGGGGGCAGAGGTGCTTTTTCATAACAGAATCATAGGTAATTTTATGGTGTTTGAAGATCGACTTGAAACAAATTTATTGCAGCTATTCGCGCACCCAGAAAATTCAGAACGGTTTTCTTGATTTCTGCTATTGAAGTCTACATGGTTGCTGCACAGAAACAAGCATAATTGGTAACGATATTTTTGTTTTTTACAAGTTTGGTTTGGTTTATTTATTGTTTCATATGACTCAGCCAACAAGCAGAAGCATCATAAAAGCCATCGCATGCAGTAAGCCAACCATTAGCGAACATTGGAGCAAATGAAAACACA
>JGI24021J15306_10006725_pt1 | contig 13914 bp, 9 predicted proteins | sample Ectturendosymbi1_FD_15306 | JGI IMG/M metagenome (IMG submission 15306) | reverse complement strand
GTATTACTTTTACAATTATTTACCAACATGGCTCAGTACAACGGGGCGTGTTGAATCGAAAGTTGTTTTTTTTTTTGCAAGCTAATCGTTTTTGCTTGTCACGCAGACCTGTTATGAAGTCAGAGATGACTTTCGTCTCTTGTTTGAGAATGCCAAACAGTTCAACATCGCGTCGTCGCAGATCCACAAAGATGCTGAAAAGCTGTTGAAATTCATGGAATCCATTATGTCTAATTACGCATCAAAAGAGGTTTGCCGAGCTGTGGGTGTCGCCGTAACGCGTACAGTGTATTTGCAAAAGCGGCTGTGAAAATCGTTGTTTCCCAATAGCTGTTGGTGCTTTATAGTGGATGTCTGGTGTTTTTTGTCACATTTGCTCTGAGATGTTCCCTAAAATCCGCAGTTGGAACACTATACCGAGGGTTGTTCGGCACGTGTAATTTTCACCCTAGATACCTGCGAAGTGGTTGTGTAGCGGTTATGCTTTTTACGGCAGAGCAAATGCTCTGTTTATACAGCCATAAGGACGATGTTTTTACTCTGTGAACATTTTAGCGACGGCTTTGACGAGTATTCCTACACGTCTTCCTTTCTTATTTTAGTCGCCTTACTGTGTAGGAGGACTTGCTGGAGAACATGATGAGCGTCAGTGACGATGGTGACGACACAGACGACGAAGAAGCAGCGGAAGAAGTTGACGAAGTAAGAATTTCAGTGCATTGTGGTTTTTGTCGTCGTTGTTCAAACAGTGCTTAGCTTCGCATTCGCACTCCGATAAAATGACGTGTGTCTCGATGAGTGTTCTGATGACGGCGTGAGCGCGAGCACGTCTTTGCTTAAACAATATAAATTCATTCCAGGAACCGGAAAATGACGTCAAGCCCGTGACAACGACCCCGTCTGCTGAAGCAGGCGCCAACGATTCCAAGCAAAAGGTTCTGCTTTGCCTGTAGAGGTACTGTTGGCTTTGTTTTTATCTCATCTCTTTCATCGCGCTCTCTCCTTAGACAAAGCGGCGAAAGAAGAAAAATCCAAAATCGGCCAAGGACTACCTGCAGCAACATTTGCGCGCGTTGTACGACACAGTTTTGAACGCGCAAGACGAAGACGGTGAGCCGTGGTTATGACTGTCGCTACTTTTCACCCTGCTGTCACGTGACGCTCTCGTACATGCTGGGCTTTTAATGTACGCCTTCGTGCGCAGGCAGAGAAATGATCACGCTCTTCCTGGAGAAGCCCTCGCGCAAAGATTACCCGGACTACTACAAGTTGGTGCTGGAGCCGATCGACATGAAAATGATCGACAAAAAAATCCGGCAAGACAAATATCCCAACGTCGAGGAAATGCTTGAAGATTTCAGTCTCATGTTTAACAACGCTCGGCACTACAATGAGCCCGGTTCAGAGGTAGGCGGTGGAGCACGGGATTGCTAGAAGTTGGAAGAGCAGCGTTTCTAAAAATAAGCTTATCATTAGAGGTCAGGGACCGATTTGTTTCTTGAGCACATGAGCGCGCCCGGAAATTTCGCAAACATGTCCAACACGAGTGATGCGTGATTTGTAGCTTTGCGCGCAAATACTGAAAACGCTTCGTGCTCGTGTGACCTCAGCAAGCTTGTAGTCGATTATTAAAAGCGTATGAATATTGATGTACACCTAGAAAATGTACGAGACGCTTCGGTTCGATATCTTGCTTAAAACGCAGTGGTTAGGAGGTAGTGCGTTCCAGATTTGAAGGCATGGGAAAAAAGCATGATTTGCCGATAAATCATTAAAACAAATTTTGAGTTATTTTGAAGCCTTGCATTTCTAAAGAAAATTTTGTTGTCAAACTTGCTCAGGGAATTGCACATCCCAAGCAACTGGCTTAATTTTCAGCTTTGGGGCAGTATAGCTTGCTTTGTAAGTTCTACTCGGTTCTTAAGCGCTTAAGTATACAGTGACAGCATTGAATACTGCACCGTCGTTCTTTGATGTGTTGTTAATGTAAACCTGTTACTTACAAGTTGAGCTATACATGTTATTCGAACGAGGACAACTCTGCGAGATTCAATTTTTAGGGAACGTGGAGCATAATTTAACATGTTTATAATATAACAAGTTGTTATGGTATTGCAGTTGATTGATTTCGACCGGTAAGCTCAAAAAACTTGTTTTTTAGTAAAACTATTGGAGGAGTGGTTAATGGAGTGGAATTGTATTGGCTGTGCTTCTGTTTGTAGATTGCAATGAATTTATCCGGAAAGATGCTTGTGTTTAATGCTCACGACGTATTTTGTCATTTCAAAGGTTTACAATGACGCTGAGGAGCTCGAGAAGCTGTTGCTTGCTAAGCACGCAGAGCTGGGGCCTCCGCCTGAAGCAGAAGAAGCTGCAAGTGTTCATGAATCGGCCACTTCGCCGTCCAAATCAAGCGTGAGGAGCTTGACCTTAGCAGTAAAAACTTCTACATATTTGTTTGTTGGCCTGATGGTAAAGATAAAGTCGAGTGGTTTTATGAAACAATACACGACAAAGCAGGTTTGCCAGTAAGAACTTAATAAATTCAATGTTTAATCTAACTTTTCAGCAGGGCAGGAAGTATATCCACTGGTTTAACACGAGCCAATCTGAACCGATTTGCTGTCTGCACTGCACTTGTTAAGTGCGTTTTATCCAAAATCGCGCAGTTGCCAGAGTGTGGCACGGATGTGATCATGTTTTGTTGCTGTTTAGAAATACTCGTTGGAGTTCAAGCTCAACCAGCATTTTACGAGAGTCAGAGATTACGCCGACCCAACGCAGCGATTGATTTGTGAAATTTTCATGCAACTTCCCACCAAGCAAGAGCTGCCGGATTATTACAAAGTGATCAGAAAGCCAATGGAGATGGATCGGATTCAGCAGAGAATGCAGGTTGCAGCAGTTGCCGCTTGCCACACGTACCGATCTATTCATTTGTTGATCGTATTGTGAGCTTGCCACACGTACCGATCTATTCATTTGTTGATCGTATTGTGAGCTTGCACATGTACACAGGTTTTATCAGTGATTGTTTCTTAATTTGTGGCAATAGGAGTTATATCATATTTTATTTGACTCAAGCTTTTGGTTCAGACACACGGTCCATAACACAGGGAAAGTCAAAAGAACGCAAAGGTATAAAAGTTCTTAAGCACAACGCATCACTAGTAGGTGTTGGTTGGTACTCGCATCCAACACTGAAAAGGAACAAGCACCGAAGCCAAGCACAGACAGCATCTACATTCGGACATCGTCACACAAAATCGTTAGATAGTGATGAAAAATGGAGACCCGTAAAAAACATCAGACAGGTAAAATGAGCGGATAAAAAAATTTGGATGAAGATGGCATCTTTTGACAAAACATGCATGTTTTTTCTAATCAAGGCATCAAATGTGACAAAAGCGTAACTTGATACTTAAATTCCTGGGTATGTAATGCTAAATGCGATAGGCATTATTGTAGGCAACGCAGAGGCGTTTAATACTAGGCTGTGTGTGCACCTGCACCATAATTGACAGACATGCCCTAGGCACGAAGCAGTGTGTTTTTAACTTCAGTAGAGCAGTGAGAAAGTTTCTGAACGTGTATCCTGCACAACAAAGCAATTTCACTTGCCTCTGAATGTCGCTGTGACCCCTCAGTGAGGCATGAAGTAATCCACCGAGATGTTTGACTTGTTCGGCGAACTTCATAGTTCTGCCATTCAGAGAAACAATCAGTGTTGAGGTCGCTTTTATGGTTCTGCTCTTCAGGAGGAAAACTACAAAGTTTTGAAAACAATTTCATGTTCGACAGCGTAATCACAACACGTATTCAGCAGATGTTAAAGACTAATACTGTGACCAAACATACATCTATCATCAACAAACAGTAGGTGATACACAACAAAATTGTCCATTGTGCGTCCTGCTCTGGCTGTGCCAAGCTGGACTGAAAGTATAATAGGTTGCTGCTTACTTAGCTGTTTTTATTTCGGTCATAGACCGAAACGTTTTTGAAATGACCGAAAAAAAATTAAGTCATTTCGGTCAGAATGTTTAAAAATATAGGCTAAAAAACACTGTTATGGCGAGTTGTGATACAACTGTGAGACAAATGACCGCAATGTTTCAGTGACCAAAATGTCTCAGCAAAAATGACCGAAATGTTTCAGCGAAAAAAAAAACAGGTACTTAGTGTGCATTTTGCATAATAATTTTAAGCGCGTTAATCGCTCGCGTTTCGTGTTGACTGGAACGGGCCCAAAATGTAGTCGATTTTCGTTTCGTGTTCATTTTGTGTTTGACATGAAATAAAACCACTCTGTCTGTGTAAACTATCCAGGAAACTAGAATCGGACATAAGTCCTTGATCAGGGAAGAGTTCAAACTTTCGCAGTTAGATTGTGTGAGGTTAACTAAACTTGAAAAACTAGATTTCGCTTGCGTTGTTGGTTTGGTAATATTGCAGCGCATTTGAACAGTATTTGACAGCATTGTTTGTGGGACTGACAGGGCGGGCAGTACGTGAAGTTGGAGGAAATGCTGATGGACATGCTGCTGATGTTTGAAAACGCATGCGTTTACAACGAACCGGGTTCTTTAATATACAAGGACGCACTCGTGCTGCAGGTACGATTTTGTGGTCTGCATTTTGGGCAACACCTTTTAATATTCTGTCAAACTGATGCACTACATTAAATGTGCAATTTTGTTTGATCATTTTCAGAAAATGACTAAGCTTTTGGTCATTTGTTTTAGACAATAATTTTTACTGTATCTAGAAAGTTGCTGTGGAAACTTATTACGAACTGGAAGAAATTGAACAACCTGCGTCCGCCAGTTCCCTGGTGCACGAAATTCTGACCAGTTTGTTTTTGTCAGTTGTCGGTCATCAGGACGAAAATGGAAGGTACGTTTTCACTGCTAGGTAGTTGTGCTGTTGTAAAAGTGACTTAAAATGGCTCAGCTCTCATGTGCTTATCTCTCTTGTTTCTGTGCTTATTTGTTCGTGTATGATATTTTTGAACACGACGTATCCTTGGTGTTAGAAGTTCAAATTCGGTGGAGATCTTTCCTCGATTTTTTGAGATCGTAAAATCTTCCTAAACCGCTTTGAAAAACTTTCGAGTTCAAGAAATGTGGGCAATTATGGCATGAGTTTTCGGGGGGTTGTATCCTACGTAAGGAAGAAATCTCTTGACTATTTTGTCGATAAATACATCATGAATCGTTTTCTTAATGCTTATGTTTTCTTTATGCGGTATTTTAACATTTCATTATTTTTTGTCTCTGGTCCGAGTTGTGCAGTGTTTTGCTCTTGGATAATATTCAATCAAAATTTTTTGGTCTTTGAAACTGGAAAAACAACTTGTTCTCACTCTGTTTTTGAAGCTCAAGTTTACGTTTCTGTAAAAGCAGACGGCTTTAATGACAAATATCACTGGCGTAGTTCTTTGAAATATTGGTCGGAGGTAAGGATCCCATTTTAACCACAAGGTACCAGTGTACTGCCGCATCTCTGCCTCGAATCCTGCCAATCTCTTGCAATTTCAAGTCGCCTGAAAAGCAACACGCTCTAGAGAACTTTTTCCAAAGATGTACTGCAACAAGTAGTGTACTTGCTGGTTAAGAAAAATGTCCGATTCTTTTTTAGTCTCAAGCAAATAACGCCAGCTGCTAAAATGGCTCACTTTTCAATAATTAACAAAAACCATAATTTTTGCCCTAAATCTTTAAACAAACTTCAAAACCACGAGAATTTCAAACTAAAGCCACTTGCGGCTTTGCATTTTAGCAGATTTTGAGTGCTACGGATATCTGCTCTTTTCCTGATTTTCGTGACACGTTGCTTATATCGAAAGTCTTGTGCGTAGTTACGGCAAGGTACCTGGACCTTTGGTACATCTTGAAAAGTTGGAAAGTCCCCGGTTTCTTAGTGTTCGTGTATGTATTCTCACTCATACACACGACTGTTGCTGAAACGACCAACATTCCCGTACTTATGAAATTACATGCATGAAGTGGTTTTCTTGAAGCTCACGCCTGAACTTGTCCGGGCTTCGGTTAGCTGTGGACTATTTACAGTTCTATAGTATTGTCAAAAGCTTTTGAAAAACATTTAAGTCGTCAGCAATGTGGACGATTGTTGTTATCACTTGTCTGTTTTGCAGGTGCTACAGTGAATCGTTGAACGCCCAAGAAAATGTCGGTAAGATTTAGATCTGTGTGTTTTGTTTATTGTTTAACGCCTACACATCCAGACACGACGTAATAGAACTTACGCACGCATGGCGCTAACAAGGAACACACAAGTACACGAAAGAACACGAAGATAGATCTGTGGCACTAGTAATGAGAAACGGATTGATGCTTAGTATCGTTGCATGGTGATGCGATTGCTTCAAAATAGGCTGATTCATAAAATTCATGGGTGAGTGGGAGGCTGTGAAGGACCAGGGGTCATTTGGGGCTGCAGTCCTCCCCACGGCGAAGCTACTTACAGTGTTAAGAGAACAGTTGGTTTCAAAAAAAATAGATGAATATCCGGTCTATTGCTCTGTGTTTAAGGTTTTATTTGCGCAATGCGTGAACACGATTAATCGAAGTGTGGTTCTTTCGTTATCCATCGCGAATTTTTGTACCTGACTTTGTGTGTACTTTAGGCAAAAACGAAGAAACGGTATCAGACACAAACGGCGATTCGCATAGAAAAGGTGAGGTGAAATTTAAATTGCGTCCATGTTTTCGGTGGGTTGTTTAGCTTTCGCCAGGTTACGAGTGCATGGATTGTTGACTCGCTTATTGCTCGAACTGAACTCCCGCAGATAGAGGAGCTTGCGTTGCAGAGATACGTGGGCGCGAGCAGCAAACACAGTATCTTTGCTCCGTGTTTGCTCCCATGTAAATAGATTGCTCATCAGAAAAGCTGCCACATTGGCACGGAGGATGCGGCAAGTTTGTGAACAAAATCTTTGCAAATATGTTTATGTTTTTTGGGAGCGGTAAGTTTGTCGACAAAATGTTTGCAAATATGTTTATGATTTTGGGGAGTGGCAAGGTGTCTCGACTGTTGTACATGCTGTGAACCGAATGGCGCGGAGATCAAACGCGTTTTGTGAATTCGGCTTTTGATTGGGACTTAGGTGCATGTTGTGGGAAAATCCGGGAGCGATGGGGGGACAGGGTCTTGGTTTAGTGAGGTGCGGACAAGATTTCTTCGCGTAGAGTGTTAACAAGAATTGCTTTCTTGGTATAATTCGACGATGTTGCTTAAAAGCGTACGTTTCTAAGCCCTAGCCACATCGCATGGTCGTTTATTTGCGCACCAACAAAACCATGCAACTCTTTAGTGCTTTCTTTGCCTTTAAAATTTGTCTTTGAACAGCTGATGGTGGGTTTATACTTCGGCCACGACTGTGTTTCACAATATTTAAATATCCACAGAAAATCATCTGACTCTTGAAGTGATAAAGAAGAATCTGAGAAATGGAAGGTACAAAAGGTTAGACGTGTTTCAAGACCACATGTTTGAAGTTTTCGAAGACGCTCGAAATGGCCACCGAACCGACTCTGAGGTGAAAAGCGTAGAAAGCAGATTTCACGCTTTGATTGATTGAACGATTGTATAAAATGTGTGTTTGTCTTTAATGCGCTATGTGGTGTGAGGCTGCATTGGAACTAAGGCAGTTTTACGTGAAAGCGCAGTAAAAATTTTGCTTCTTAAACCTTCAGCAACAAGCTTCTTTCCTCTGAAAAACTAACGCTCGTATGTGATCACTATTATTTCTGTTGTATATCCATTTCGCAGCAACGTGATCAAAGGTCTTGCACTGTCCGTTTTCGTGCAGGTTTATGAAGACGCCGTAGAATCACAGAAGTTCTTCATCAAAATCCGAGACGAGCTGTGCAAGAACGGTGAGACGCTCCTGTCACCCGCACTTACCTTCACAAGGAAAATGCTCGATGCTGAGCTGGATCAGGAGAAAAAGGTGAAGAGACGGAACCGCACGTATCAAATGCTTAGTCTTGTTTTTTTTCTTTTTGCTTCGTCGGTTAAAAGATGTGTGTTACTAAATCTTTCCGCTCTCGGTTGGCGGCGTCGCATGAGCGATGCACCACAAACGGGATGTGTGCGAAGAATAACACCCATATGTACATAGCGCAAACAAGCAATCATAGAGTAATCGCGCCGCGTAGTCTCTCCATTGATCGGTAGGTGTGGGTTTCTTGGCGAGAACTTTTGACGATATTCTGATAGACCCTTGGCAGACCGGCTTGGTGCATTAGCCGTATGGATTTTGTGAGAAAATCGCTAAGGTCGAAACGGCCTCGAAATCTCGAAATTTCGAAATTTTAGTTCAGCTCCAAGTATTGAATGTAGAACCACTTTGTGGATGTTTAGACCCTTTGTAGAATCAACATTTGTCACGCCCGCGCCAATAATCTCCAGTCGTTTAAGTCAAGCACTGCTTGCCGCCCGGTACTGAGCAAAAAAGCAAAATCCCACTGAGATAAGCTGGGAATTGCTATAAATCCGGGATGACGTTCCTGCTCACATAGTTTTCCGATCAACAAATGTTTTAACCGAACGCAGTCCCTGACTGCTCCAGGATCATCGCACATCTCCAAGTCTTTTTCAGTGCACTTGATATCCTGACTTGATATCGTCAAGATTTGATATCCTGAACGTGGATAAGAATCGACACGCTTTCCTTCATGCAGGAAAAAATGCCGATGGAGGCGAAAGAGGACGAAGAGATCAGAGAGGAAGGAGAACAGCGCAAAAACGAAGTGTCCATGTCAGCGCAGTCTCAAGACATGGACTACCAGGTTCGTTCGGTATCTTTGCTGCGAAGGAGTTCCGTTGTCGCAAGAATATTTCAGTGGCGGCCTCGGTCCATTTCGTACTGAGCAGTGCGGTAATGCTGGTCTCATCTTTCACGTGACGTGTAGTAAAGGTCTCTCGAAAATTTTCCAACCGGTTTCGCGTCGCAGGGGACCAAGTATCAAGTGGGCGACTTCGTTTACGTCGAGAACCCAGAGCGGAACCAAGAGAGCCACGTCGTTTGCATTGAGAAACTTTACACTGACGAGACTGGAGAGCGGAGACTGTATGGTTCGTGGTTCTTAAGGCCAGAGGCGACTTTCCATTATCCATCGAAAAAATTTATTTTGAAGGAGGTAAACGTCAAAGTTTGCTATGCTGGCAGTTTTTGTCATAAACCGTAGTAGGATACATCCGGGCTCCTTGCAGAAAAATAATGTATGAGTTCACGTTTGAAATCATTGGCAGCAAATGCTTCGTGCTCGAACGGATCCAGTTTTGTGTTTCAACCTTCGAAGAGGTTGTTAATTCCACGAAACCCAAGCGTTCCCGACGTAGATTTGCAACTCGGGCATTCATTCATTAATTCGTGTTTATTTGGTATAGCGTTCCAACAACTCAAACCCCACAGAAAATGCAGTGTAAGTTGGGGGTGGATTTCTTTTCAAGCGCCGCAGAGGGCGTGGCGAAGATTGAAAAGAAATCCACCCCATTCATCTTTCTGCGAAAAATGTCGTTGGCGACTTCGTTGCAGAGCAGGTCTTCGCCGTGCGGTGGAAGAGGCTGGACACGCTGCTTATGTTTAGTTGTAACTCAAGAGGTAACTCATTCCTTCCTGTTTCTCAAATAAATTATACGGAACTTTTTTCAGGATTTGCGCAACACGACGCACAAACCAAGTCGTTTTCATCATTGAACGCGTTTTCTTGTGTTTGAGTTTACTTGTTTTTTTGCGTTAAATAAAAGATCCAGCGCATGAACCAAGACCTGCTGATGCTTTCCCGGGGTTGACATCTACCAGCATACAAGACGGTTTCACCTGTGGTGGCCGACCACCGGGTTGTGCTTGTGCATCTGTGAATAATGAGAAGGGAGATTTATTTACGGTAGGGTAGGCAGTGAATTGGCCAAGCAACACATACAGACACGTCAACCGGCTTCAACGTGTTCACATAAATTGAAATACTGTAAGTGGATGTGGACAGCTTGCATTACGAAAATACGATGAGGTGAAATTACGAGCAACTTCACGTGGTTGGCGATGAAGCGGCTCCTGTCAATGTGCAGTTGCGCTGATCAATGTTAACGGCTGTTTAGTTACAGCATTTGCTTGCGAAGCGTATTTGAGCTAACTGCATGTAGCTGATGTTTTCCGCCACTCATAACCCGTACAATGCTTCTGAGGTTAAACGTTTTCTTTAACGCTGCTATTTGTAGGAAGGTCTGGAACAGTGGTTCTGGATCCCCGTGAAAAATGTGGGAATCTCCAGAAGGAATGCCAAAGTGTTTTCTTTTAACCCTCACATGCACAAACAACAACGACTACCACTTTGACTAATGACATAACCGCAGACGAGGGGTCCCCCAAGCCAATATCTTTAGGAATAAAGGTCCCCGAGGTTGGAAAGGTTAAGAACCGCTGGTCTAGGACAAGCTTTTGCAGAGTTGGTGTAAAGGCTGAGAAAGACACTCCTCACCTGTGTTGTGCAGACATGATGTCACACTGTTTGCTTTCAACGATTGTTTGAACAGGTTTTCAAGAGCGATTATTACAACACAGTCCCTGTATCCTTGATCCGAGGTCGCTGCTTTGTCATGTTGATTAAGGACTACTTCAAACTGAAGCCAATCGGTGAGTAATGCCGATGTGTTTTCCTGCAATGCGTACTATGTTACAGAGGGAACGAGGGTTCGTGCTTTCTTTTTTTTAGAAGTATTGTTCATGAACAGTCTGCTTTTCTGGAAGAAGTGGTCTGAAACACACAGTGATTTCAAAAGTAAACAGCACATGCTGTGTGTGTGTGTCATCAAATCAGCCAGTTTGCATTTTGTCAATACGGCGAAGGATTCTCACACTTTTTATTCCGATATCTCGATGAGTTTTCTCCTGATCGCTTGTGTTTGATTCAGCTTCACGCTACACATGCTGAAATTTAGCGAGGCTGTGATCGGCTTAGATGATTGCCTTTTCAATTTTGTGCGAAGGTTAAACACTTTCATTCCATTCCGCCAGGTTATAACGACGAGGACGTCTATGTTTGCGAGTCGCGTTACTCAAGTCGTTCGAAAACGTTCAAAAGAATCAAGTTCCTTCAACTGCCTCCCAACAACACCGAACTGGTGCAACGCGAAACCCCTCTGCCTATTATCAGAATGCCATCCTGCTACACTGAAAACAAACAAGTATTCTAGCGCGTGTTTTTTGCAAATCTATTATCTAACGTGTCACTGTGCAATTTAGATGTGCCAATCTTCCGGTTTTCGCTGCTGGTGGGGTTACCACGCGTCAAGCCTTAGTGCCTTGAACAAGTGGTTCCTATTGTACTTGTACCTGCTGGACTCTCAAGTTGTTAACGTGTTAAAATTCCATACGTTCCAAACCGTTCATGCACAGGTTGCATCTCCTGTCCCACAAGAGAAGAGCCAGTCGTCGCTTATGCAGGACCCCGACCCATCTTGGCCTTTTGACGAAATCGACAAGGAACGAGAAAATATCAAGACTGAGACACAGAATCCGAACAGCGAAGGTTGTACGGAATTAGGGCTGATTTTGTTTCATAAATAATAACGGTAAAAATAAAGATTTCTAATACTCTCTTCTTCGCGTTTTCAGCAACTTACTACAGTCAGTACTTTACTCGAAACATGTGGCTCAAGCTTGGAGATTGTGTTTATGTGAGGCAACCAAACGAACCGAGGCGTAAGGTCAGTAAGCCGGCTGTGTGTGCGTGGCAACTCGCACCCAGCGTCAATGAGTATTGCGTGGCATTGTGCATTGAGTAAAGCACATGTTGTTGTGAAATCTTTCGGCGAATTCTGGGTGCAGTGTTGAGTGGTCGAGGCAGGGGTGTAACGAGGGGGCAAGGGGGGCACAATGCCCCGGACGTAGAAAAGTCCCAACACTCCCGCAAGCACTTTCTTCAATAAAGTACATTTACTGGATGCAAAGGGGTTATGAAAACCCGGGCAGAGTTTCATTTCAGCTGGGTTTAAACTTTCTCTGCCTTGCTCAGCTCTTTGCAGAATTGGGCAGACCACGATAGATGCCGGTTGCAACATAGCACTCCTGCACAACAGTGTTGATCATCCAGCAGACTGCAACCTCTTCAAAAGATGTAACCTTGTTAAATTCGCAAGAATTCGGCCATTAACTTTAAACTATAATTAAATTTTATAAAACTGGTGCCCGACGAGACAACTTGCTTAACAAGTTTTTTTCGGTGTCCCAGCGCCTTAACTTTAATTTGCGTGAAATTCTTTAATGTTTGCGCCAATAAACGCTGTCTACTCCCAAAAGACCTCAGGTTCGAAAATGGGGGCACCAAACTTGCTCCTCATCCCGGGCGCCATCTAACCTCGGTATACGAACCCGGACCGAGGTGATTTATTTTTCGTGTCAGCGTTGATAAGAATCAATGCATTGCGTCAGATCGCCCGCATCGAACGAATGTGGACCGACAGCCAGAACAACGTGTGGCTTCATGGACCATGGTTCGTGCATCCGGAAGAAATCGACCATGAGCCAACCAAAATCTTTTTCAAGTGAGAGTTCTCTTTGCGTGGTACGTTCGTTTTGTATTAGTTCCGTCACGCTCGGCTGCTCCCCGCCCTGTTCGTGGACGATAGTCAGCTGGAGAAGTTCTGTGCTACACAGCGAAGTGGGAGTGCACACACCAAGTGTTCATTGCACTTTTTTGGACAAAAATACGAAAATGCAGTGAACTTTTTCCTTCCTATATATCTGTACTGCCTTACGGCTTCACTGCCCGGCCAGAAATCTTAGGTCAAGAGACTTACCAGCATATTCACTCTCCAATGTAAGAACGCGCCTGTACTGAATCACAGAGCAGTGATTTGAGAACTCGGCTCGAAGTGTTCGCGGCACCCAGGAACTTCACGACTGTGCGCTTGGTATTATTATCAGGAGGGAACTCTTCCTGAGCTCGCTCGAGGATACTTTTCCCGTCGCCGAAGTGGAAGGCAAGTGTCTGGTCATGGCTCAGAAGGATTACTGCGCGTGCCGGCCTACGCAAGTGCTCGAAGACGACATTTACTTGTACGAGTCGAAGTACGTTGAACAGGAGAAGATCGTGAAGAGGATTAAAGTGAAACGTTACGCCCCGACTTTTAAGGTAATGTGATTGTCAGAACGACGCCCTTTACCATCAGGTCACAGTATAGCGGAGTAGTGCCTCTCTGGATTGAGTAGCAGATCATGCTTCTAAAAGAATGTGGTTCTTTACGCAAGTCGCTAGTAAAACGACTTCAGCGTCGACTGGTATACTTAAAACCTCATGCAACAATAGATCGTTTAAGGAAAGTGTGCAGAAGGTGAAATATGAGCGAGAATATAAGGCCAGGTGTGATTTAGTTGATGAATGTCTCAGCTGCGAAGATATTTCTGTGACAGATTCAACAAGATTGGGTAAAGTTCCGTCGAGTGGCGTGCTGGAGAAGTGGTTCACATTTCGAGCACACAGGCAGTTCTGTTATCGTACCGTATCTTTTAATTGATTGTATATTTATTAAAATTCGAACTGTTAATCTGTGACAGAGCATCAGCCAAAAGTCAGGAACTAGGTGGTACTACTGGGAGACGATATACAACGTATCGATGAATGGTGTGAGTATTCCGTGTTTGCAGTTGGTTTGTATCAGCGCAGCGAAGTGGAATGGTGAAGGTTTCCGTAAGACAGTGTGCAAGTTCGTGGGTGACATTGCAGCTCACGGACGGGCATTGCGACTACCCAGAACCGTCGCCAGAAAGTCTTCAACAGGGGGATTTACGTTTCTACAGGGGGGGCTTGACATAAAAATTGACGAACCTCAACTGATGTATAGTGTTTCATATTTCAATTTGGGGGGAACGGAGCATTGTTTGAG
>JGI24021J15306_10006724_pt1 | contig 13914 bp, 8 predicted proteins | sample Ectturendosymbi1_FD_15306 | JGI IMG/M metagenome (IMG submission 15306) | reverse complement strand
ATTGTGTTGTGAAATTTTCGTAACTAAATCCAAACTTAAGGCGAGTTTGGTCGTTTGGCGGAATCTTTTGCCTTACATTTTTCAGGGAGGGCTGCAGCCCGTCTAGACGAGCCGCCCCTGCCTATGATTAGTCATGACAAAATATTTTGTCATAAAAAATTTTAGGGTACATGCTCATCTGTCGAAATGCTGAAGGGCTACATGGTCAGTGAAATTCCTGTTCTGAAATATGTCATACGCATGGATTTGATTTTAGCGTAAGAGGTAAGCGAAAATCAAATCTCGTTTAGACCAAACACATGTTCCAGTAATTCGATGATCAAACAAATGCAGAAAATTCGGTTTAGAGCAGCAACTGCTGATAAAAAGAGCAAAAAGGCATAAAAAACTGCCATTGAAAACGCGCTGAAGTATGGAAATACTTTGCGCGAATCTGGGTTTCGACTCTGACGTGGATTAGCTGCGTGTGGGATTTAACTGAAACATTTTTGCAGAGACTTTGCAATGACATCATGGCAACTTCTCGTTATGAGAGTATTGACAGCCGCTGCTTCGAGGGCAAGCTGCACAAAATCGTAACATGAAAGTAAGTTTGAATGAACAACGGAAGTTTGGGAACAAGATTAGTTTTCAACTTTTCATCGTTTCATTGAAAGAGTGTAAACGTACTTTTAGAAAAGTTTGACTTGCACAAAAAGTTTGTAGTGAAGCTTTTGTGGATCAAAAACAAAGAACTTACAACGCCTTATAAACGAGAACAACTACGAAACAACTATCTCGTAAACGAAACAACCACGTCCACACAAAACGCGTGGGTTTTTCCCTAGGGGCAAACGGAAAACGTGGTTGGCCACCTTCAAAGCGACCTGTGACGTAATAAATACGTTAACCGCGTAGGGTTACCGCAACAAAACTTGCTCTCGTGTGGATGACAATAAAAAAAACGAGCGAAAGCAGCAGCAGGCTGAAGAAAGGCAAGAAGCGTACACACCGAAGAAGTCCATGTGCTTTTGAACGTCCTCGAAGTTCTCGGCGCAAGCCGCTTTCAGGCGCTTCTTCGCGTCATGGATCACGTGTTCAGCAAGTGACGTATCAACGTTCACCTGCGGCGTGCTGCCGGTGATCCAGCAGTTCACGGTGGGCACGCTGTGCATGCTGGAGCAGATCGTGTCGGCAATGCTCATCACGCAGTCTTCCACGTCCTACAAATTGAAAGAAGATAAGTGCATTTTTTCAGGGATATGGGCGTCATAAGGGGGGTCTTGCCCCTTGGATTATGAAATGCGATATTTTGCTATTTAGCATTTTAGTAGAAGAACTTTTTATCTTTACTTTCGGAATTGGTAAGATGAATTTTCACCACTGCTTGCCCCCCTGTAAAAAATCCTTTTGACCACCCCCTGGAAAATCCACTATTTCCCCCCTAGAAATAATCTTTCCAAAGAACATGATCAGGGCGTGTGGACGACTGCAAAAAACTTCATGTTTACCAGTACACGTGTCGCACAAAGTAAGGTGACACTAGTGTTGTGTTGGGGCGGGAACCTTGTGTTTAAATTTCCAGTCGAGTCCGAGTAACTGAACACGTGCTTGAAAGCTTAGGCTCAGGGGCCACAAACATACAAAAGGTAACAAAAGTTGAAAAGCTTTTTTTCTGGTTTCTTCCAAGTAAAAGGAGAAACACATTCGGCGGTTAAACAATTGCGTTGCTAAGGCTCAAAGGCGACGTACAAGAAACGCAAGCGTGCTTCAGTCAATCAGAGTGGCTATCGCAAAATACGCGAAAACTTTCACCTGCAAACTGGGATAAAACTCCATCTTGCCCTCGTCGAACGTCAGTTCCATTTTGAAAATCGGAAGTCGGAATTTGTCGTTCGGGTCAAACAGCGACACCCAGTGGTCCAAGGAGCGACGGACGAGATCCTTCAACTGCAGTAACAGAAAAGGTGACAGTGAGCAATTATCGCTTTTGTGTCGTAATCATCGATTTTGTGTCGTAATCTTTTATCGACGAGAACTTGTAACTTCGTCCAAGATATTTTAAGGGACGAAAACTGGATACTGCCAAATACATCCTCAGAAAGATTGGTACCGCCAAAAATGGGCTCGCAACAATGGAAAAAGCGTTTCTTTGATTAACAATCATGTTGAAAAGCTTGTCTGAAAGTTGGTGCAAAGGCGTGTGGTATGTAAGTTGAACTTGAACTTGAAGCGGAAAATGGTACGAAAAGTTTAGGAGGCACCGCCATATGCGATGCAATGCCACCATGCAAGACTTGTTTGGGCAAGCAGGGTGGACGTAATGCTATGAACAATATTAGGAGCGCATAGATGAAATCAATTGTTCGCGGTTAATTACAAGCGCTGCTGTGCTAGAAGATAAACCTTTAGCGGGACAGGGCACTGTTATGAAAGAGCATGTTTAGCTAACTGTCAAGATATCTGGTAATTCTTTGTGGTTAATCCCAGTAGCGTAGCCAGCCCAAAATATTTTTTGGGGCAAATATTTTGACTTTTGGCGAGCAACAGTATTTTGTTTGGGAGACCGCCTCTCAAAGCAAAAAACGACAAGATATGCTAGAAATTTGGGGGCGTAATGCCCCCTGGCTACGCTTATGGTTAATCCCATTAAAATTTCGACATCGCCGTCAATACGTTGGTATCACTAGGGAAACGCTGTTCTTCCTTTCAAAGAATTGGGAAACGGTTTTCCTCCTGGTTCACCCCCGGCTACGCTTCTGACTATAACGTATTACGTGTGGTGAGGCTACAGCCTTGTAATAAAACCGTTACTGGACACCATACACAGTGACACAGCTAGCTGAACAAAAGCCAACCGTGACGTAACACAGGTATTGTTTTAACAAAGACATTACGATGGACCAAGGCAGCGCTGACTTACAAGACTGCGCAGCCGCACGTGTCTCTACACAGGGTTGCCAGATTGGCTATTTCATGGCCAATTTTGTTAAGTTTGGCCATTTTTGAAATGCGCTGACCATGAAAACATACATTTGACCATTTTTTGGCCATTTTTCAGTTTTTTACTTTGAAATGAAATTTTCATTAAATATTTGGCCCTCTTGGATTTTTGGACGGTCTACATCTCACTGTTACACTAACACCATGTTGCTTCAGCCTTGTATTGCTCTGAAGTGCATTACGTACTACTTATTTAGCCCGCGCAGTCAGTAGATTTTGTACAAGTGTTTTAATCGGACCTGTCATATGACTCAGTGTTTGCTTAATGATGGTTTGAAGCATTTGATTATGATCATCAGTTTAATGGATACATCTCTTGTTCGTATATTTGAAGCACGTGATCAAGAGAAATCTAACATTGCCGTTGGATTGAAAAGTTTTAATTTCAGAGTGTTTAACACGAATGTGTCAGATTTGAAGCATTGATCTCAAATAGTGTTGAGTATATATGTTTGTAAGTTTTAATAAGATAACGAAGGACAAGTTGCAATGCTCAATCTTAAGTTCAAGGCACGACAAATTGTTTTAGGGTCAAAACTTGCTTCTTTGGCTAAACCAGACTTTGCGGAAAAAATGCAGTGCCTTCGAAACTTTTGAGTCTCCTATGTTTACGCAAATTACCATAGTCAAAACATTTTGCATTTTCGACCATAACTTTTTCAAAAAACAGCAATTTTGGCCAGTTTTTATTAAAGTTTTCGCCATAAGCTGCGGAAAATATCTGGTCACCCTGTCTCTATAGGCCACCGAAGGCGTATTCGTGAAGCTGCAACAAAACCGCTATTAAGCAACGAGGCATTAGAACCGGTCGCACAAGCGCAATGTTTGTTCCTGGACCATTGCAAGGTGGACCAGGTCTCGAGTTAAGTTGACTTATATAGCAGTATGGAGTGCAAAAGAAGATTTAGTCGGGATTTCTCTGCAAAACCTTCCATTTTTTCGAATACACTTACCGTTGAGAATCCACGAATGGCCACAGGTTGAATTACGATGCTAATTACAAGTTTTTAAACCAATACAAAGCCACAGACGGCAGAGTCAGACACGTTAGTCTGGAGGTTGTTAGGCAGGTCGTGGTGTAGAGAAGAGATTTTCGTGTGCAACAATCATAATCGCCAGTCGCTTAAGGCTAGGTAAGATTTTGTACTGACTTGCAAAATATGGGCTTGAACTTGCGTTTGGGGACTACACTCCCTCAAACCCGTTGTGAAGAGGAACATGATCGGAAGAACCAGTGACTACAGGTCACGTGATCGGAAGAAGCAGTGACTACAGGATAAAGCGTCTCGTGTTCGCAACGACACATTAAAACGGAAAATTTTCAACAAGAAAAGTTAACCTTTCTAAATTGTTGTGAGATTATGTTGAAACACGAACAATGTTTCATCTAAAAACCTTTTGTAGACTCCAACCAATGAAGTAATAAACTCTAGCTGAATTTGCATCATGAACACCTAACCATAGCCACGGGAGGGCATTCGGTGGCAGTTCCTCCCTAAGTTTTTTGTGTCCCCCAAGTTTTGTTGTGCCCACAAAAATTTATTTTCAACTTATAACAAAAAAAAATATTTACCCCTTAAAAAGCTACTTCGCAACTCCAAACCTTACAACCCGGTTACGGGCCTGCTTAACAATGCGTTCATTCTGCAACAAATATATTCACCTGGTTTGATATCAACGTCGTCACGCATGAGTGGAAGGAATCGAGTTTGTCCCTTCGGATTGCTTTGAACTTGGAATCGTCGTTAAACTCGTTAATGACCTTCGGGTACCAACCGATCATCAGCTTCTCTTCGCTTTTTTCGCAGTCCAATGTCACGTGATTTTTCAAATGTTCTATGTCAATCTGTCCTTGCGACCTGGAGAGAAAACCGTCATGATCGCAAAGTCAGGCAGGATATGGCTATTGCTGCTGTTGACGGTCGAAAACCAGCTTAAAACTGAGCCATGAAAAGCCGCTAGATTGAGTCATAATCGGCTTATTTCTTTACAGGAGCAGGCCGCAACCTTTTTCACCCCACAGACGGGTAATATAATCAAGAAACAATTTCACAGGCCATTAATTGCCGTAGGAAGGTTTAAAAGTGACAGACGTTTATTAGACACGCACCAGGAAACCTCTCCTAGTGATCAAAATAGTCATATATTAACGTGCCAGTTCTTTTTATCAGGCCTGATCCCAAGTTCGTATCTTTCCGGTACAGGCCCGTCACCAGGATTTCGCAGCAGGGGGGGACAAAAACCACATGCGGCGGCACAATTTTTCAATAGAATATTGGATGTATCCAGCAACCTGGGGGCAAACATGAAATGGGGGCAAAGATTTTAAATGGGGGTGCGGGCACCACTGCCCCCCCTCCGCTGGCGACGGTCCTGTTCCCATATCGGGTGGCTTTTAACCGCTGCTATACAATAGAGTCACAAATACCGTAGACCTGTATCTGAACGTTTTACAGCAACATATGTGACATAACAAAGGAAGATCGGCACTTTCGCCCAAAATTAATCGATGCAATGACCACTTTGGTTTGACTATGATTTTAAACGTTCACCTTTTGCCCCATCATCTCATCTGTACGTTATTGGGGTCGAGAGCTTTCCAAGGTCATACAATATCGCTTGTGGCAACCACGCCGTTCAGCATCAGGTCCACGGGCGTCGGAAGGATGCTTCAAGGGGGAAACAATAGTTGATCCAGTTGGTGGCCAAAATCGTTTTTTCAGGCGGGGCAACACTGGTAAAATTTCATTTTACCAATCTCGAAACCAAGAGAAAAACGTTTTTCTACTAAAACGTTATTAGGAAAACACCAAATTTCAAAATCTCGGGGATTCCAAGCTCCCCCTGTCCCGTTCCGACGCCCGAGATCAGGCCCTTAAATGTCGAGAGTTCAAGTTTGGATCGCATATATATTCTTCCCCAGCACCTGCAGTCACGCGCGAGGTTTGTTCTGTTCAATCGTCACGCATTTCAACAATGCCAAGCGTGCCGCACCTGAGTTGGCCGAGATCTACCAGCAGCAAGTCTTGAAGGCTGTTCTGGCACATCCGCAAGACCGTCTGCATCGACGGGTGCGTGATCCAAAGGTTGTTGGCGATCTCGCTGCGGGCTTTCACGAAGCTTTCGTGCCACGCACTCGAATAGTCGATGCCGCTACAAAAGGAGGAAATGTGTCAAAGGGGAGATTCGATCGCCGGGCCAACACGAACCATTGCAATTGAGCGCGGTATCCGTGGCGATCGATAAGCATGCGACTTCGACAAAACGTGAAGTTGAGAAATGAGCAGGAAAAGACTTACCAAACAGGTTGGGGAAGCAATCCCAAAGCATACGCCTGCCCGCCAATTGGGCTTAGAAAATGATATTCTGGGTTATAAAGGGTGATGTTTGCAAGCGAATGTTTCCCCAAAGGTCAAAGTTAGGGTTGGAACCCATCACAAGTAATGCACCAAAACTTTCCAGAAGCTTTGAAGTTTATAATACTCTACCTTCACAATTATTCGGTGTTTATGCTTGAGAACGACTAGTAGCACTTTGTTTGAGCGCGCAAACAAGGCCCAAGCTGACTATGGCACTTGGTTGGCCGATCCCAACATAACATTTACGTAGGTTACGATTGTTAAAGTTACATGCGGAGCTACAATTCAGCTTTAAAAATTAAAAAATGCTCAAGCATCAACGCTGGTTGCTTTACACGCCCATGCAAACGAACATTTCGAATTCTCCTCGTAGTATTGCACAGAAGCAGTGATGCAGTTGGCCTCACCTCGGTTCGCTCGGAGGAGGTCCGGCAGTCTCGTTCTCTAATCCTTTCACCGTTGGTTTTAACAAAACGTGCTGCACTGGATTGCAAGAAAAAAGAAAACGAAAGGAGAAAATAACTTCTCGCGGTTATTCCGACCAGTACGGGCGTTTGCTATAAGTTCATTACCTGCCTGACAACAACCAACTAAAAAAACAAGCGTGTGCAAGCTGAAATGGCTGGGCTATGTTTATTGATTGAATGATTGTTTCATATGACTCAGCAAATAAGCAGACACAATGCAAAAAGCCAACGTGCAAAGAAGTAACCAAATGTCAGTGGAAATTGGAATAAATGAAAACGCAGTGGCAAGAGAACTGATCAATGTAAACAAAGTTCGTCAATGTGTCACGTAGGACTGGTGAAAGACCATGGAGGTTACCTAGTCAACCAAGCCCGTTGGAAACTTATTGACAATTTCGACTGATTATGTTGAATCTCGAAACTTATTGAAAGATTGGACTTTGACAGAAACTTATTGACAGTTATATACTTTGGTTAGGCCAGTGGTTCTCAAAGTGGTTGATATCGACCCCCAGGGGTCAATTGGACCATCCAAGGGGTCGATAAATAGTCACGGTGTCGAATGGAGGACACTGAATGGCCAGGGGGTCAATGAATAACTGCTGGGGTCTACCGGAGCAATGAAGCCTCCAATTCAAAGTTATTTTTAATCGGGCAAGGAATACAAACGGCGTTTTTCAACAAATCAAACAAAATTAAGAGGGCTGATCAAATCTCAGCTACAGTAGTTTAAAAGTACATTCGATTCGAAGTTTTTTTATTAAATCATCCATTGTGATGACATTATGAAAACTGTTTTGTTTGTTACGTCACAAACAATATTGTAGTGCATGCATCGCAGTTCGGCAGTTTGTTAAACTTAATGTGATTTGACACATACTTTCCTAGTATTAGTAACTGTTGGGCTAGGCCACGGGGTCTGCAGAAAATTGTATACTTTAATTGGGGGTCAACGTGCAGAAAAGTTTGAGAAACACTGGATTAGGCCAACTACTTGACCGCTAAAATGATAAACGGTGATTCATTGTGCGTTTAATCGGTATATAATTTTTCTGTAGCTGTCTTTGAAAGTTCCAACAGTTTAAGATTTTACAAAATACACTCTCAAAAACGTTTATAACACCAACCAACCCATAGATTTTCGTATGCTTCCGTCGTAATCGGATTTCACTTCGGCAAAAATGCTTTCAATGAGTTCGTTTTGCGCTTTGGTCTGGCGCAGAGCTTCCGGCACTTTTGAAAGCATAGAGTCCAACCAGTGCGGCTGCACTGGCACGACTGGCCCAGACTCGACGCACTTTTTCATGTACATGTACATTTGCTGGAAAACATGAATCGTCATCAAAAACTGAGACAAAACTTCGGTCAGCTGTGGCTTGTGGATTTAGATATGAAAAAAAAAAAAAAGCAAACATCCGTTGCGTGTTTCTAGCATTAAGTTTAGAGAAAACTCAAACTTTTTTAATTAAACGGAAAAACGAAACTGCATCTTTTCACATTATGTTCAACAAAAAGTTTAAAAATCGAAGCAACAGAGCAGCTGCGGAACGAAGTATAGAGATGAGCAATGTTCGATACTCACCCTTCTCCGGCGATCCACACTCATCATCTGCATAATAAGAAAAAAGCTATTGTTTGATTTATTTCGTAAACAATCCATCTTTGCTGCCAGGAGCGCAGCGGCAGCGATAAAATCGAATTCACGAAACACCGCGAATGCAAGCAACGACCAACAGGGTGGGGGCAATCGTTCGTTCAAGACAGCCAGGTCTGAATGCTTTGGCATTTGCTTGGATATTAAAGTTCAATAACTGTTTGAGAAGATTTGTTACCGCCTCGCAGTTAGACGTGAAACAAAAAAACGGGTTAAAATTAATCGGTTCAGCCCACAAATCAGCAGTGATTTTTATGAATTTGAAAGCAGTCTGATTTGAGTTGCACTGAATGACAACGTGCATGCCACAGCCAATAAAGCGAATTCCAAAGAAGCATCGTTAAGGCGGCTTCACACAGAATCCGGTTACGGCTTACAATCCGGCTTATGGCCAACGGCAGTCTTCACACAGGCTCCGTTGGCCGCATGCGGGTGAATGTGCTCGGTTTCGTCCGGCTTCCGGTTTACTTAAAACTGGTTTAGGTAATCCGGATTGCCGTGGTTGTCGGTGATGGTGTTCTTGCTGCATGTGGGAAGACTGACCTTGGCCATAAGCCGGTTCGTAAGCCGTAACCGGATTCTGTGTGAAGCCGCCTTAAGGCAATAACATACAAGTGGCGAAAGAGACCCATTCGTTATTAGTTGTTACGCTACGCTGGAATTCTCGAACCCCCTTCAGGTTTAACAGGTCGATTACATCAATTGAAAACTTCTGCCGAGACAACAAGACAATTGGCCGCTAGGGTGCGCACTGACAAAAACGTTGCTGAAAATGATTTTTTTAACCAGTGTACGAATACACTGTACGTAGAAATCCCGCGTGAGCCGCTATTTTCGCGCCACTTCGCTAATTGAAAAATTATGGCCTAAAGGCAACAAAATAATTAATTATAATTAATTTTAAATAATTATCTAATTAGGCGATTAATTAATAATTTTGTTGTTTTTAGGCCATAACGTTTGAACCCGAAACCCTAGAAAGTCAATCAGGGGCTCAAAAGACTCAAATTTTAGCCTAGTTTACACGAAAAACATGAGCGAATACTTCCAACTAGCGGTTCGGGCCCAGGGCAGGATGAAGTGGGCTAAAAGGGCCTAAAACCACTCCACTTATGAAGTCACCCACAAAAAAAAACGAAACCCAAAACCAAACATTTGTTTTTCAGTTCAGACCCGAAGACTCGCCGAGTCTTTTGAGGGTTTGAACAGATCTCTAGCACAGGGGTCCCCAAGCTTTTTTTATCCGAGGGCCACATAAGCTAATACAGAGCATGTCGAGGGCCGGACGTCTTACGTAATGTCATTGTTTCGGGATATGTTACATTCTACCAAATTTTTCGTAAATATATTTCTTATCATCATTGACAAAACGGCTTCGCGGGCCGCATCTGGCCTGCGGACCGTAGTTTGGAGACCCCTGCTCTAGCACAATCGGCTGGCGAGTTATGGAGTTGCTAAGAGACGATAGAAACCGGGATTTCACCTGTAATTACCTGCAGCGAGGATGTAGGCAGTGAACGAACGCTCAAACACAAAAAAGTACGAAATATTTTCAACCTTGATTGGCATATTTGGTTCCGGTTTCTTTGATGGAGCACGGCGTACATAGTCTTGAGTATCTTCACAAACGCGTTGAGCATCTTTAACGCTGTAAATGCAACAGCACATGGCATGTTTAAAAATAACAAAAGGTTGATTATAATAACAAAACAAGAGAAAATACAACTACTTTGAAAGGTCCAACAAATGCAAATCTATTCGCCCTTCACTACCCGGTTACATAATGTTTATTTGCATTTATAACTCCATATCAGCATGAAACTGCGAGCATGCACAATGACGAGTTAAAAAAAAAGTTAAAGCAGGGAGCATTTGATCAGTCGACCGCTCGTGGCAGAGGTGAATAGGAAGGAATATGCCGTTTTTAGCCAAAAACGCAAGTTGTTGAGCTATCAGAAGAAAATATGAGCATGGTGGTGTAAACATGCTAACCACAATTATGTGACGTTTACTCCACTCGACGGCAGGGGTAAGCAATCGCATAACTTCTGTTTTTATGACGAATTTGGTACGTGCACATTTTGTACATTCCGTCAACGTCTGCAAGTTGTCACATAAACTTACTTATTCCGGATACCGGGAGTCTTAAATGAAAATTAACAATATTGAGATCAAACGTCGTCAACCGTTCAAATTCTACAAAGAGCAGGTTATTCGAGCGATTCTTCCTTTAAAATTCAAATAAACAGAACGAGAGTTGCACACCTCGCTCTGAGCATGATCAGCAGACAACAATAGTTAAAAAAATCCGGTTAACTGGAATTGAAGCTGAATCAGTTAGGTTTAATTAAATGCAAGACTTATCTCACCTAACGCTTATCGCTTCCTTTTTGTTGTTCTTATTTTGTTTGTATTTAAAGAACTACTGTTGCTTACATACAAAGCAGCTTGCGATGTAGTACCCCAGTGCTTATTAGCATTTGCAAGACAGGTTCTGTACCATTTGAGTAAAGAACGTCGGACTGCTCACACCAGGGTAAAACTTGTCTATCTTCAATTGCTTTGCTTGGAACTTTGTAATTGTTTTCATTGGATTTATGGCGTTTGTGTTTAAAAAAATTCGTTGCTCGGCGACATGGTGTCCTGTTAATTTATTCTGCACATTTTCTAACGCGATATCGCCAGTATTGAGCATGCATGCGCTGCTTTGTAAAAATAAACTATGGATTATTTTGCAACAAAAACACGACAGGTCTGGGACGAACTCAAAACACGTCCTCAACTAATTTCAACGATGCAGTCTTTCACTAGTTGTAATCCAATCGCATGGCAATAAAATCATTTCAGAAAAATACATGTGCTGAACGTCAAAACATCTTGTAATTTGAAGGTAGAAAAGAATTTAAAATAAAGTTTTTGCGCAAGTAAAACGGTAGTGACTTTCACGAGGCACTTGGCAAATCTTAATCAATTCTCATTTTTCAGTGAACGAAGTTCACATGAAGGTCACAGTCATGACAATAATATTACAACAAAAAAATACATTTCATTGCCCTGTTGTCCCAGCAACTCTGCTTGCATGGTACTGGGATGTTCTTTATATATAAGCAATAACGAAACATAATTTGGAAAAAATTACAAAAGGTTTGCTTACATGATATCATTTAGAACATGCTGAAAATGCTGAGCTCTCCTGTATGACATCAGTTTACTTTTGGAAAAGTCACGACTTGCGGCACCACCGGAAGGAACCACTTGGCGAAGAGGTAACAACTTCTGTTTGCTACTTGATTTGGGTATGGTGCCATTGGTGGCAGAATAGGACAGCTTTTCCCTTGATGATGCCATCGTGAAAGCTTAATGGCACAAGCAGTCTGTGCCGCAAAGTAATTAACAGATCCCTAATTCAAGTCGTATGTATGCTAGTTATCAAAATACCTACAGTTGCACAAAAATGAAAACAAGTTACATAAACAGTGTAGGTGCTAAACATTTTTAAACAAAGTACAATGCTTCAGAATTTAGAGTATATTCCAAAAAATCACGAGATTCTCATGAAAAGTTTCCCAATAAATTGTGCAAGCAGGGGAGAACCTAAAGGAAATACAACAAATGTCTGGCGTTCATGGAATTTTTGTAAAATCATTTGGCTGGTCTAAACATCTAATGTTACATTTTAAAAGTAGCAACTTTGCGCCAAGACACACAACCACTACAGCAATTTTGATGATAACCAGCATTCTACATTGCAGTAATAGATGCAGTGAATAATATCAATAGCTTGTTTTAATGAATAAAGAAGCTAAGCCACTTTTTGTAGCCTGAATAAACTGATATGGCCACAATTTTTCATTGAGTTGAACTTCATTCTTACAAACAGCAACATGACCACATCAAGATATTTGAGGTAAAGCAAGGTGAGATTGTGGCATCACATTGTCCATTTGCCATATCAGTGACTTCCACCTTACACAGCAGATCTAATAGGTCATAAGCTTCAAAAGCAGCTGGCACAGCTTTTTGCTTTACACTTTTTTTTCAACTGACTTTATCACAATGCATATTTGAAGTCAAAAAAACATTGTGCAATTTCTGTTTCAATTGTTCATAAGTACAACTACTAAAATGTTAATAAATGCTTTAAAGTGATCAATAATTTTTTTAAAGCTTCAATAAACTAAAACAATTTTGCCTTTTTAAAATTTGTCCCTTAGGAATAGTTTCAGTTGTATCAATAAAATGTAATATGAAAAGCATAAAAACAAAGCGGTTGCGCTTATTTAATGGAACACAAATTATCCAGCAATTTCACTTATATAATGGAACACAAACTATCAAGCAGTCACACTTATTTAATGAAACACAAATTGGAGGCAACTGCACTTATTTGAGGGAACACATTTTATCAAACAATTTCACTTATTTAATGGAGCACAAATTATCAAGCAACTGCACTTATTTAATGAAGCACAAGACAATTACCCAGGTTTGGTGAAACTCTTGACTGGAGATCAACAAACAGACATTTTTGAAAAAATGTTAGATCAATTTTTTCAGATTATCATTGAGTTTCAAGAAAGTCTGTATTGAATTAGTGCAATGCTATATTCACAGATTATTTTAACTATAACATCAGAGTGAAATTTTTGTGTCCAAGGCAGTGGTATCATTTTGGGGACTAACTTTGCTCTCAGAAATGTTTGAAGTCCAGGTCCCACTGGTCGTGTATTCAATTTTGTGAAACATTTTGAGAAAAGATTTTTCTTTGCAAGTACAACTGATCTGCTTCTTATTTTAATGAAATTTCATGTTTCTACTACAAAGTTTCTTTGATTTGTCATGGCATACTTTGAATACAATTGCATATTAAACTACATGTTTGATAGTAGCATTATGTAAACCACTTTTGGTCTTCATGTTAACTTTCATTTCAACAGAATATTACTTCAATAATTGCATTGATCTAATTTATCAGCTGATTGAATGTTCAGAACTATTGGCAGCTGTGAAAGCATGGTTTTCCTATTCTGTGAATTGTTTCCAATATTATATTTATGTGCATCATTATAATATGCACGTAGCTCATACACACCTAAAAATATGCACTGGCACTTTGGTCATAAATTTTGGTGCAACTAAGTTTAAGTATAAGCAATTTCAATTGAAAAGGCTAGCTTTTCTACTGTGGGTTTTATTTTTAATTCATATCAGACAATCCTGCATATCACAAATGTAGGAATAGGGTTGAAGTAATGTGTTACTTCAGAGTATGACACATTGATAACATTATCAATATTGACATTATAATTTAATTTAATTTATTTGTTTGTTAGCAGACACGAAGTCCATAGTATAAACACACACACTCTGCAGGACGCAGGTTGATAAAAACAGACAATACAGAACGTAGTACAAGACATTGAAGCCGGCGAAATCACAGGGTTACAGACAC
>JGI24021J15306_10006723_pt1 | contig 13914 bp, 9 predicted proteins | sample Ectturendosymbi1_FD_15306 | JGI IMG/M metagenome (IMG submission 15306) | reverse complement strand
CTGATTCAACAGAAGCTGAAAAAATATCTATTACGGAGCAACGAAACCACAGCTGCGAGCCACACGGCGGTTATTCAGATTCAGACATAGAGAGCAGTTGGGAGCAAAAGCACAGTCGTGTGTTTGACTGATGTATTTTAGGGAAGAACGTTTAATGGTAAACGTTGAAGAGGAGATAAAACAATCAGGCAAAACGGAATAGCAAAAAAGTATGTACATATGAACATTGTAAACTAACAAAAGGAAAGGGGGGAGAAGAATCATTTCACACCAGGGACGATCCTGCTTTGGAGGTTACATTGTTCGTGTAGGCTGTTGAGCGATTTATCTTCATGAAGACAAAACCCGATTGCTCGACAAAAGTGACCAGTCATGAATAGGTAGTTCATGGAGAGCATCATGAAACACTGTAGAAGGCCACGACGAAGCCATTAGGTCGTTGTCATTTTTAATATCTGGTTTGTTCCAAGCACTTCGGTGCTCTGTCCAGCTCTTTGAAAATTTGTTCACTGTTTGACCAACCAACTGTTGATTGCATATCACACAAGTCGTTACATATATACGTAGTTTGCCGATTGGTCCGACTGCGAGGCATATTACTTGAACTAAATCCTCAGTAGTGGCCTTTGCAAAAATTACGCCTGTTGTTGTTAACCTGCTTACAGTATTTATTTAAGTAACCCTTCATCAAGTAATTACTATCCGTAAACTGCAGCGCTCAAGGCTATCACAAAACGAAAAGATCGCACACGTCAGGATCTGAAGTCAGGCGAACCTAACAGACAAGTTCTTGTGCACTATTTACTGAATAAAAAAAGAGTCTCCAGTTACAAAATGCTTCCTCTGCATTCCGATCGGAGTCTCGGAGTCGATGTGTCAGCATAAATTTGCTTCTTTTTGTGTTAAAACAATAAAGTTACAAAAACGTTTGCAAAAAAGCAACACCTTTCAGCATACTACAGTTAAAATACGCACGTTTAAGGCAGTCACCATGTCACCTTTAAATTCTATTTCTGAAGATTATTGCCTCTGATGCTATGTTCTTTATGGTAATCTACTACGTCGAACACTCAAACACTGTAGGTAGCCCGAAAACACTTGTGTAAGAATCTTTTAATGCAGGACCATTGCAGACAGGCTGGCTTAATATTTATGATAGCACCGAGGCAGGAGTGACAAACCTTCAGTCGCGTTGTCATCACGGATATCATCAGGCATTTCTCGGGTAACCCGAAGTATCAGAGTTCCCAACCTTCCCTGGACGCCTTTTTCGATGGAAATTTTTTCTTGCTGAAAAAGCATCACATACGTTTACATTGCCGGGAGAAATTTTTCGCAAGGTTCGCAGATGTTATCTAATGCATAGTTTTGGCACCTTGCATAGGGTTTTACAAAGTCAGTAACTCCGAACTCCAAGTACTTTAAAAAAACTGAAAGACACAGCGCTTCAAAAGTTGTGTTGACCTTTGCCGACATTTCATTCTTTAAAAACGTCTAGAAATGAATTAACAGGATGGCCATCAAATCTTTGATTCGGAGATACAAAGCCGAAAAACTATGCCCAGTTTTGCTTTATATTTTAACAGCAAAAATTCAAGGGAGAAGTTATCTTCTCCAATGCCGACCATTACAGCGCATTTATTACAACTAGAATCTTTTCAAAATTACAAACACCTGGATTTTATTCAGAATAAACACTTATGCAGCATAACGCACTGAAAGCCTAGTTTCTCTTCAGACGTAGACCGAATGTGTTTTTAAATAACCAAAAAACGAAAAAAATTGAGTAAATTCGGTCAGAAATATAGTCTGATGAATAGTGTTACGACGAGTTTCAATACTACTATGGTACAAATGACTGAAATATTTCCGTGGCCAAAATGTATCAGCGAAAAAAAAAACGATTGAAAGTTATATCAAACATATCCAAAACTTGTTAAAGATGGATCGCAACGGTTCTGTAGAAACAATGACTAAAAATCGCAACTCCTGGTACGTGACACAGTTGCTATGTATGAAACACACCCAAAATTTCCTGCGAAAGATTACGTACCCTACACAGTAACCAAGTATTCATTACAGGAAATGCACACATGGACCACGCCTTAAGGTTTTGNAAAAATGCCACGTCAAACATGATAATACTAATTCTGAAAGGAAAAGCTTTCTAAAAATATAGTTCCCATTGTTCCAGGTGCTGATACGCNCAACTCACTGTGTTGATGTAATTGATGGGTGTTTGAAAGTAAGTTGAAGCACACTCTTTTACAACTTCAGGTTTAGGTTTTTTACAGCATGTGACTATGACAGGATGCTTTCATCACATTACATGGTAAAACACTGGTAGTATTTGGTTGATTTTGCACCGATTCGATGCCAAAACACTTATGTATTTGGCAAATTTCCACCCCTTGTTCACTTTTATTGCAAGAAGTTATCTGAAAATTTTCCGTAAATTTCGCTCACGAACGTGAAACTACCCTTCATTCCATGATGCAGTTCTGCGTGCTTTCTACTCTGACATAAACAGCCAGCAATTTGCGAGCCGCGGTGTCGTACACTAATGTTTACCATTGTCTCACTGAAGGCGGGTTACGTCGCCTAACGAATGGCACAAATGTCAGAAATAAACTTTTTGAAACGTACGGAAAATACTTTGAAGCAATTAAACCTTTGCAAAAGGGGAGTATCCAAAAACGATAATGTTGTTTCAGCAAAGCTTGCTAGAAAACTATCGTCGGCACACTTAGGAACCTGGTTCGTCATAGCTTTCGTACCATTGTGATTCTCACGGTGTGTATTCCTGTATCTTCCAAATCTTCAGCTTGATGACAATCGGCAGATGTTTTTTCACTACCTTCTTTCAAACCATGTTTGTTTTCGATTCGCGGAGGAGTGAGACCTGCCTTGACAAGCGTTTCGAGAGTTTCACTGTGGTTCTGCTGGATCGGGGTCTGCGGCTTCTGATCGACGTGAACCTTTACACGTTGTGATCGTTTTGTGACCACTCTGCTTCTGGCACAAGTGCCATCGTAGGACTGCAAACAAGAAACGAACAAAGAGAATGTCTTGAAAATAATCGTACAAAGGAACTGAAAAAGGGAGGAGTTAAGAGCCGAGAAAACGACTCTGAATGAAATCGCTGCTAACACGGTAAAGGCGATCTTTCAACCAATTTGCTTGATTGTATTAACAGACGCAACAGCGGGCATTGAGACCTTTGCTCCAGATGCGAATGCCAACCTCGCGTCGTTTCGAGTCGTGTGACAACCTCTGAGGTCACCCCTCCGGTGACCAGTACAGGATTCGGTCGCGGTATTTCTTCTTGGTTGAGTTTCTCTTTCTGCTTTCGTTGGTAACAAATCCGCGGACTGTTTGCGCCTGCTACTGAACATGTGTGTTTAGCGTAGTGGTTCTCAAACTTTTCTGCACGTTTACCCCCAATTAAAGCACACAATTTTCTGTAGACTCCGTGGCCCAGTCCAAAAGTTACTAATACAAGGAAAGTATGTGTCAAAATAAATTTGAGTACTTCTTACTTGAAATGCATGATAAAATAATACACAATCCGAAAACATGCTTAGAACTTAGGGGCCATTCAGTGACCCCCATTCAACCCAGTGACTATTTATCGACCCCTTGTATGGTCCAATTGACCCCTGGGGGTCGATATCGACCACTTATGAGAACCACTGGTTTAGAGTAAAATCGAAGGAGATCTACTTTGTGCGGCTGACCGAGAAATAAAATGCGCAAAACTTCCTAACTAGGGTATCTAAGTAATTGCTTCGTTAGTTTCCTTCACATCGATCTTTGGTTGTCCAGCAGATGGCTAAGTTTTGCTTCACTGTCCACGAACGCTTTGACCAAACGACTGAGGGTGATCGCTCGTGCCCCCCCTGTGTTTTCTTACACCTTGCCATGTAATCACACGGTTCCGTAATGAGCTTGACAGAAACCAAGCCTCACACTCTCTTTCACAAATCTGGTAATAGTAAGCGCCTGGAGTTGCCGCAACTACGTCATGACGTTTCTCGCAAAGGAGCTGGAAATCAGAGCTTAGTTACAGGTCAAGAAGTTGCAGTCTCACTGCATAACTCTTGTTGATTTTTGATACATTCGATTTATTTTCAAAACACTATAGCAACGTACGAAAGTCACCAGTCGTCCTCTCGGCATGGACTGTAAAGACTAACGTTTTGATTAAACGCATGAAGACGTTATAACCAGTTTGAACCGATTTCACAATGAAGGTCACGATGCACTTATACCTCGACTGAACCTAATCATGTATGCCGCTATATTGAGCACTTTGTTTGAGAAAGGATTCGAAGTGGCAGTTAACCAAAGTGACAACAATACCAACTGCTGATCCGTTCTACCAAACACGGGTTGGTTCTGTAATACCACAAAATATCAACTGGCTTTTAACTAAAACTTCCTTCGTTCCTAAGAACTTCAATCAGGTTTAAGTTGATTTGCACATCAGACTAACCGTACAAAGAAAGAAACTGTTATAACAACACATACAGTGCACATGTCGTTAAGGCCATTGCGTGTCAGTTCAACTGACACGACACGGTGGAGTCAAATCCACAAATACCTGCCATTAGTCGAAAAAAAAACAAAAACACAACAGGCTTTCAAATTTATAACAACCATCAGATAATCGGTTCATTAACCTGGGACGAGCTCATCAATTCCAGCACAACAAAATCAGGTTCAATTTCTTTCTTTACAAAATTCAACGGAGAACGAGAACTACTCTCCATACGTGAGGTGACAAGCAAGGAATCAATTGCATATTATTAATGGGAGATCGATTTGACGTAACACTAAGCATCGTCAGTCCTTAAATCTACAAAGAAGGCGTAATTAGACTTCCATGTGCAACCAGGAACCAGGGGCGTAACGGGTTTGGGTGGCACCCGGGGAAAGAAGCAAATTCGGCGCCCCCATATTCGAGACTGAGGTCATTAGGAAGCAAATGTACTGTATTGATGGAAGTACTTGTGACATTGTTGGGATTTTTCGGCGCCCCCGCAGTGATTTAGCGCCCCCACAGTGACTCGGCACCTGGGGACTTGCGTCCCCCTTGCCCCCATCGCTACGCCCCTTGTGTGCAAAGCCATCAGTGTGGCTTTGTCTAGATTACAGAGAAATAGGACATTCTGCAAAACGCGCTTCATACGCAAGCTTCCCAATCGAATGTGTTCGCATATCAGTATATACTTAATGATACAAGAACAGAAAATCTTGAAATGTTTGTTACTAACATCAACATTAGCAAAACGTTTCGACGCTGCAGTTCGATTGTTGTGCGGAACGGGCATAAGTGCAACGAAGTTCCCGCTTCTTCGACGTTTCCACCGGAGTTTGTGCTGAAAAAAAAACACACATTCACAAATGTATTGAAAAAAATGCGACAACATCATGTACAACCTGCCTTCCTAGCACGAAAACAAATCTACTCCATTGGTTTGAGCTGTGCGTGGTTCATCAAGCAGCTGCTTAACTCTCGTGTGCAAGAAAATCATGCAGAGCTGAACTACTACATGCAGATGAGCTCGATTAAGCTGCATTGTGAGGGTACACGTTGCACAGCTGTGTTTCCCAAAGTACGGGTCGCGATCCAAACAAGGGTCACGAAGGGTCAAAAACTGGGTCACGCCCAGGCGATCCAACCATGCGTTGCATATTTTCAACGTTCCTTTTTTCCTCTTTTCTATTTCTTTCAATCTGTCATCATACACAAGCACTGCACCAAAAGAGCTGGCACTGATACCGAACTTGGCAACTTAGTGCCAAAAATTATCGATACAATCATTCTTTTTTCATGTAAAATAGGTTGTTTCAGGCTTGGGTCACGAGATGTTCATCACACGCAGATTTAGATCGCGCTCAAAAAAGTTTGGCAACCACTGTTAAACAGAATTGTGAATCGAGAGAATCTAAACACATGTAACATGTAAAGAAAAGAAACAACCGTCGTTGAAGGAACAACGTTTCATCTTGGAATTGATCTTGGAATGCTTATTAATCTATTAGCTGTTGAAAAATGAAAGTTGAACAGGAAGTATTTTCACAAAGTCACCAAACATCACAAACATTGTAAGTCCTGTTGAATGTTTGTTACACATTGAGCCACCTAAACTTTGCCGCACAAATTTCAGTCATTGTCAAATCAACTCATTTAACAAAATTTTCACGCGATTTGTACTGTACTAAGGCCGACAGCATCTGCTAAACTGTAGTAACGATATTCCACCTCGCATTAAAACAAAACGATTAAAATGTATTTTACTGGCGATGGAACAGCCATGTATACAACTGCAACGTTAAAAAATGAGCAAATATGGAAGTAAAATATTTCTATTGTAATAATGAAATTATCAAATATCTCCTGACACATCTCTTACTTTGGGCTTATTTTTTCATGCATAGATCGAATTTTTTTAAATGACCGAAATGAATTAAGTCAATTCGGTCACAATGCCCGAAACAAAAAGCTAGTGAGTACTGTTGCGGCGAGTTTTAATACTTTCTGCTTCCGAGACGCCAGGACTTCGATAAACAAACTTTACTCAGGCTCTACTGTTTTAATACTGTTACATAACAACTGACCAAAATCTCACCTAAAGAAGTAACCCAGCTCTTGCTTAGAATAAAATTTATCTCTTGTAAAAACAACGTAATTGAATCAATACTACACCATAGCCCTTGTTGACTACATTCAGGATTTAGCCAGTGGAAACTTAAAGCGTCCAAAACATGTGAACAAGTCATAAGAACGGCTACACTTTCATAACTGTTTTTTTTCGTCATTGACCGATTTTTTTAATAACTGAAAAAAATTAAGTCAATTCGGTCAAACAATGTCCGAAAACGAAAGATAACAGAAAGTCTTTAAGGCAGGGGTCACCAACCTTTTTGAAACTGGGAGCTACTTCTTGGTACAGATTTATGCGACGGTCTACCAGTTTGATACACACACTTTTGAAACAAAAATTTGCTCAAGTTGTCTTCAAATACGTTATCATTAATAAAAATTAAAGATAATCATGTGAAGATACTGATCATGTTTATGCTATTGTCAGAACAAGACCGCGGGCGACCTAGTGCCCGCGGGCACAATGTTGGTGACCCCTGCTTTTAAGGTATTTCGGACAAAATGACCGAAATGTCTCAGCGAAAAAAAAATCAGATTCAAAACCTGATAAAAGTAATCGGTGCAATAATATCCCATGCGCGTGATGATCAAATGCGGCAATACTCATTTGTACTGTAGACATATTCAGGACATACCTGAAGGATTTTAATGGAAAATCTCCTGCGGGTTTCAGTGTGAAAAATATTCACCGGAAGATCTTTGAAGTTGCTCTCTCTGAGATGGCGGCAAGTACTCGTGGCTCTGTCAAAAAATGATTTAAAATTCACACTGAATGGAAAATAGCATGGACCTAATGTGATATTAACTGAAAATGCTTCTTGCAAATGAACAAATCGATTTTCTGCAATGGATTCCTACTTCTACTCGCTAATGATTGACAACGGTCAAATTCACCGGTAATCCCAAGATCATAGACAACAAACTATGCATCACAACACGAAGCATCTGAAATGAAATCTACCTATACTTTCAACTGTTGCCCAAGCTTTTAATTCAAAACTGCAATACACATAAAATAATAAAACCCGCCGGAGAACACTTACTTGTTTCTGCAGGAACGTCTTATCAGTAACCTGGCCGCCAGAGCTTTCTTCTTTTTGACAGGAGGCACTAATGAAAAACAACATTACATCTTCAGTTACTACAAGTTTTTCCTCCAAAATTCTGCTATTTCCCTTAACACAATTTTCAAAAAAGTCGCCGCACTCAATCATATTTGACCAAATGCCGCCAACGCACTTACCCGAGTTGGTTTTTCGTTTTATTACTTTCTTAGACATTTTTTGTTCGCATGAAGGAACCGACTTGGTGACACTGCATTGCCGGTGCTTCTGCAGGTTGCCGGTGTCAAAGTCCAGGAGCAGGAGTGCCGCAGTAGCAGTCCTCGCCATTTCTGCATCAATTTTCTGCAATATTGATACTTTGGGTCGAGTACGTCTCGTAGTGGATTTCGATTTGAGTATCTGGCTGTTTGACTGGAGCAAAGTAAGGCGAAACGGTCTTCGAAATTTTATTTCCCAATCTATTTGAAGTTGTTTTACAGCAGCTGTGTTTCTCGCTGTTGAGGCACGAACGTTTCGTTTCTTCTTTTTCTTCTCTCCTGTTATCAACACACACAACACTGTCTAAGGAAAGAGGTCCTTTCTCAGCAAAGAATCAGATACTTTAAGATCTTACAGTGTATATATTTCGCCTACGATGTAGGCATCATCAGCTCTTATTCAAATAGAAAACAGTATTAACTTTGAAACAACAGCTCCAGCGAGTGCAAGCAAAAAATAAACAAACNAAAAATATACGCATCTTTGTGGAGCTACACACCGATGCGTCAAACTCAATGTGAACGGAATAGTGTTATTACCAGCGTTTCAAAGACAGTTACGGTTGAAATTGTCACTTCAGTAAAGTATTAAAAAAACAAATACAGTAGAATTTGTCTAATTCGTCATCGTTTAATTCTCGTCAATTAGCTCAATTCGTCACCTCTTTCTACCCCTTAGAAGCGTTTTGTTCGGCTAATACGTCATTTACAGTTACGCTTTTGGTGTCTAAGCAACTAGTAAGTGTGGGAATTCAAACAAAGTAAGGATCTTTATCTGAGAATTGTTGCACCTCGCAATTTGTCTATCGAATTTATACACTAGGTGCGAAGCGCGACCCGACTTCCCGTTGAGAGAACGCGGAAGTCTTTGCAGTTAGTTAAAGATTAAAAGGTGCTAGATTAAATGGAGGAGTCCAGATAGAGTAGAGGAATTAATTGTTGTATTCAACCATAACGTCATAAACTTGTATTTTACTGCCAATAAGAGCACTATGCATACGAGTTATTATGATAAAGTATACGAGCTTCTATGATAGAGTTTTCACCTGTTTGCATAATTCGTCACTTCGCCTAAATCGTCACTTTTTTCTAATCCCTTTGAGGTGACGAATTAGGCAAATTCTGTAATTTGTTTCACTAATTCCGAAACAAAATAAATAAACATGAGACGCTGCGAAGTGAATGAAATCATTAGAAGTTTTGCAATGACTGAAATCGCCTCAAGTAAGTGAAAGGAGGAGGTCCGAAGCCTCAAACTGTACCCTGATGTAAAACCAATCGTTATAGCATACTTTAAAACATTGCCATGGGCCTTGGAGCAGATAGTTTCGTGTTTGGTAAAAGTTCAACTGATGTCAACTTTTCAGGTAACTGCAAAATGTTGATTTTAATGGTTACTTTGACCTGAGATAGCGTAGATCCACTGATCCACACAACAAAACCCTTTTCTGACTTTTTGTAATGTCAAGCATGGAAACAAGCCACAAGAAACATATTTNACTCTGCCTGTCATAATTTTTTATTTTGCAACAGATCAGAAGCACTGAAGTCTGAAACCTTTTACAAAAAGAAGTAATACCATTAGCTTCAATGATAAAACCATGTAACTTGGACACCTTCAAGAGTACTAAATTCTGTTCGAGTGAATCACGTAACGCCAGAGTGAACGTTGGGAGTTCTAAAAACTAAATAACTATTTATTAAATCTGGGGTCGTGAAGCAAACAGTAAGGAGTCAGTTAGTAGCGGCATCATGAACAGCTAACGTCCAACATTAAAATTTGTTCCGTAGATATACCCGTATTCTGGAAATAGATTAAAAACATTACAGGTAACAAGGATTCGAGCTGTCACAACATACTCTGTTTAAGGCATCTTCAAATAAGGATCAAACATCCGGTTTTGACAGGAACAGTCGAGGCTTATCGGGTCGTGTTCCTGTTTGTGCCAGAAAACATAGACCGGCAGCAGACAACAACGAAAAACGTCGGCTTTGTGACAAGTACTCGACCAACACATCGGCAATATTTGCATGAAATATGAAAGCCACTAAGCTGTTCTTTCTGAACTATAATTACAACTTAAATTGTTAATGTTTGACTAGTAAATCATATTTTAGGAAAAATGCAAACATTTTCGTGAAAATTTTCAGCTGCGACTTGTCCCTATTTTGTTACGATTTGCTTTAATATGCATTCTGAGAGAAGGTTACGCGTGAGGAGGAGATGGTGAAGGCCATAAGAAAGATGGAACCAAGAAAGACGGCTGGAACCTCAGGAGCTGTGTTTGTTTTTCGGTCATAGACCGGAATTTTTCTAAATGACCGACAAAAATCAGATCAATTCGATCACAATGTCTGAAAATATCTAAATGTCTGAAAATATATACTACTGAATACTGTTACGGCGAGTTTCAAAACATGGGACAAATGACCGAAATGTTTCAGCGACCAAAATGTCTCCTCGAATAAAATGACCGACATGACTCAGCGAAAAAAAAAACATCGCAGAAGTGAGTGTGGAGACGATAACTGTTAAGTGGAGAGACTGAAATTGATGTGGTGGAACTCTGTCGGCGTGTGTTGGATGAGAATGCCAGAGGAACTGAAGACGACTGTGATAATATCAATCTTTAAAGGAAAAAGAAATGTGACGAGCTGTAGGGCATATGCAGAGTAAGGCTATTGGAAAATGGTATGAAGATTGTGGAAAGACTTCTGGAGAGGCAAATAAGAATGTTAAAAATCTCGGACGATATGCAATTTGATGTATGCCAGGAAAGCGGACGACGGATGTTTTGTTTATCTTAAAAAGGATACAAGAGAAATATCGTGATAAAGGGAGGCATCTATACATGTTCTTTGTGGATCTAGACAGAGAAAGCGTTCAATCGTGTCCCAAGGAAGGTAATGGAGTTGGCAATGAGGAAGAAAGGTTTACCAGAGATAACGGTCAAAGCAATCATGAGTATTTACGATGAAGCGAAGACGAGGTTCAGAGTCGGGGCAGAGTTGTCGGAGTAGTTTTATGTTAAGGTTGGAGTACATCATGGATCAGTGCAGTGTTGTTTCTGTTGATGTTTGGGCTTGCAGTTGATAAAATCACAGCAAATGGTAGAGAAGGTTCAATGACGGAAATCCTATATGGCGGTGACTTGGTTCTGATGAGTGAAACTATGGAAGAACTAAAAAAGAAGTTTTATATGTGGAAAGAGGCGTTTGTGAGTAATGGGATGAGGGAAGACAAAACTTAGGGAAGACAAAAGTGATGGTTAGTGGATCAGGAGAGAGATGCCAAGGAGTAAGATAGATCCATGCGGCATGTGTGAAAAAAAGCCCTGACTAACATGATCTTGTGCATGAATTGTAGGGAATGGATTCATGGAAGATGTGCAAAGATTAGGAAAGTCACCCCAGTTTGGCAAACAATTTTGTCAATGACCAGTGTATGCAAGTTGTAGAAAGAGCAGTGGAGCCTGCCGAAAAAAAGTTATGCGATGAAGCGGAAATAGTGAATGGTTTCTGCTATTTGGGCAACAGATTGAATACTAGCGGAGGGTATCAAACTGCGGAAACAACTAGAACAAGACTTTGATGGGTGAAATTATGAGAATGCGGAATATTTTATTTGGGTAAAGTTCTCACTGAAGATGAAAGAAAGTGCCTATCCGACATGTGTGAAGTCGGCTATGCTGTGTGGCAGTGAGACATGGTGTCTGAGGAATAACGAAGTGCGTTGCATTGTGAACGCGTGGTTCCCTTTAATTGCAGCCTTATTGATTGTGTATGCGATCCCCTTTAATTACTTGAGTTATCGCCTTCAACTATGTGTGTAAGCGCTGAACTATTATTGGTTCCTCGACTGCCATTCTCAGTTGGTAGAAACCCTGCACGACGTGAAGGTTTCCATTCGTTATTCGTTGCATTGCATGATGCGTTGTTCTTTGCTGGTTATGAACGCAACTCTACTTTCCTTTATTTCAGATGTGTAGCGTCGTAATATTTTGACATAAAGCCGCTTTGGTTTTCTTACGTGTAATACGTCAAAGTGTCAATTCTGAGGCAAGTCGCGAGAGCTGTGGTAAGAGCAATATGTGGCGTGGAACTGACGGACTAAAAGAACACTGATGAATTGATGAACATGCTGGGATTAAGAGAATTGTGAAAATTTGGCAAAAGCAAGTTGAGTGCCATGGTACGGACACGTTTTGGGGATGAAAATGATGCACTAAGATGGGCGCTGAGTTACAAGGTGGAGGGTCAGAAAAAAATGGGGACGACCATGGAAGACTTGGAGGCAAGTAGAAGAAGAAACTATAGATATTGGGTTGCGAAAGGAAGACGCCCTTAACCGAGCAAGATGGAAAAATTAAGTAAAATTAGTAATGTCAGAAAGAAAGCAAATCCGGCCACTCCCGTTTAACAAGGACAGAACCAGATCACAACTGGACTACCACTACTCCAATGTCGTTCGCAGTGATTTGAGTGACGCAAAAACATTGGTATCGGTTATCGACAGTGGGAAATTAAAAGTTTCGGTACCGCACCAAAAGTCTTATCGGTCGAACTCAAGTTGTAACGGAGATCAATCACAAAGATTTTTAATCTCCATCGAATAAAAGTTCAGAAACAACAGTGATTAAAAGTGAAATACATGTGTACCCCTTTCAACAGTCGTTTACCGACTTTACTGGGGCGCCGTATTCGCGTTGCCTTGGCCAAATGCAAACGGACGCGAACCGGCGCGTATTGATCAGGTCTGTTTATACCCGATGAAATATCATCTAAACTTACCTTTAATTTCAACAACGTCAGATAGGACCTCAGCTTCCTTAGCTGATAAACACGGGGGTTGCTTTTGATCAGTGATCCCTTTGGGTTTGATTTTTTCTTCGGATGTCGACTTTGGACTTTCTGTTTTGGGTTTAGGTTTTTGCTTGCACGTTGGCTCCGAACTCTCCGCAGCTGGAACCGCAGAAGGTCGTGTTTTGCAAGCACGGTCCCAGGAGTATGTCAATTCCGCATTTCCCAAACATTTAATCATTCTGGGGAGACCCTTATCGAAGTTCGTGTTGGTGCAAGGCAGTGGAGTCACTTTCACAGGATTGTTAGCCCTTTGTTGAAGAGCGTCCTGCAACGTTTTCATATAACCAGACTGCCTTGATGGAACGCTGTACTTTATGCTGTCCAAATTCTTTCTACCGTTGTCAATGTACGCATTTTCATCCAAACTCTTTGTTTCAGACTCCAGCCAAGCATCGAGCTCGTCACTGCAGAACACTGATGCGGTGTTGTCATCTTCAAAAAAATTAGATTTGCAGGTTTCATCGACTTCTGAAAATAAAAACAGTTGCTAGCGAACACACCTTTCTGGAAACTCGCCAACAGTTGCTTGCACAGATTAGTTACTTTGCCCCAGCACTACTCAGAAAAAATATTGCTACATAGCAGGCCATTAACTGACGCATTTTATAAACCAAAACTGCGATCCACCAGCAGTTTTGCTGCTGCGTTGAATTCCGTATTGTACTGTCACTGCCGTAGAATAGCAAAAAATGCGAACTGAATTTGCGAACTAGACGCAAACATAATTTGGATTGTATTTCTATTCATGAGTTTGCTTGTTTATTTTATCTTGTTTATTTGTGAGTTTTTTTGTGTGTGTGTTTGTTTCCCGAATAAATGAATGAATGAATGAATAAATGAAAAAATGAATGAACTGGGCACATGCTTCGGGCTGCTGCGCACTATCAAAATTGTTCATTTTCTCGTTTTGAATGGATTTGTCTGGTTTTGAACGCACGCAGTGCGCTCGCAAAGGTTTTTGAGAGTAATACAGGGTGACCCAAAAAGATGTGTACCCATGAAAATTTCAATTGTGACTTTGATTAAAAAGCTATTTATTTCAAATTACAACCACACATTA
>JGI24021J15306_10006722_pt1 | contig 13915 bp, 7 predicted proteins | sample Ectturendosymbi1_FD_15306 | JGI IMG/M metagenome (IMG submission 15306) | reverse complement strand
AACTGCACTGTATGACAGGTGCTGACGTTTTTCATTTGCAGCGAACTTCGGCTTGCAGGTAGGTTGTTGCAAGCAAGGCTGTTTTCCTGTTAGCGCTTTCACCTTTCACAGTGGTTTTGCTTTGACGCAACAAGGATATTCAAAAGTGCAAACCTTGTGCTTTTTGTTCGAGGGCCGTGTATTGGTGCAGCGCGTGCGGTCAACATTAGGGTTCACTGAAGAGTGGTCTAGTTGATAACTTCCTTTGCAAAATGAGCACTCACTACGAGACAGAAGAGCTCATACCTGACCAAATAAACGGGCGTTGTCAAGAAAACCATAGAAAAAACAAGGTTTAGCTCAAAACATTTGCGGTGGCACGTGACGGTGTATGCGACAATAAATTCATTTGCGATGTCTGGCCGTAAAGTTTGCTCTTCCCCTTCAGCTACTACAAACAGTATATGGTTTGAGTCTTTGAGAAGTAGCATTGCTCAACAACGTTTGACGGCAGCAATTTTTTGCATGTCTTTAAATACAGCAAATCGAAAAGGTTAGCATTTAAAACTTTTAACAGGACATTAAAATTGTTTAGCTCTGAGATGAGAGAAATCCAATGAATCTTTTGAAAATGAAGGTAAATTTGATTTCTTTTAATAGTTTTCTGCCGTATTTGTTTACTCAACTTTATTCAAGTTTGACTCGGAGCAAGGAGTTAGCCAAGATTTTTTCAATAACACTTTTGATCTCACTAGGCCTACGCTCATCTGAGTTTCGTAGTACAGTAAATGCAGTTTTACATTGAAGTACGCTTTATTGATAACTCAAGGCAGTGAACTGCAAAACAGCGTACAGACGCATACGCAGAAATGGTGGCCTACACAACGAAGTACATTGCAAACGCACTAACTATAAGCAGTTCGTAGGCCATGGAATATCATGACGGCTGCAGATGTGCTTTTTTCGATAGAACCACCGGCTTCGAATTGGTTTTTGCGATCATTGAGAATGGTCTGCTGGACAGTTTTGAGAAGTTTTCAGTGAAATAATCTCTTAAAAATTATTGGACAGAAGTCAATGCAAAGGATCTACTTACTGGTTTATCTAGGATGCTAATTGATTTGAAACAAAGTACCTGCCTCCGTTTGAAGATATGAAAGTCACAGGTTAGCCGTGTTTATCGGCTGCAAAAAAGTTAGGTAAAAGTTCTTTGTAGGTTTGAAACTAATCAGAAGTATTGTCGAAGCATTAACCGCGTTTTGTTCATAATACTTCCAGAACAACACAAATGTTTTGTGGTGAAATCTGAATTTCAAAACGAAAACTATTTTCTGACTTTTTTTGGTTGTCAATTGAACTAGGTGTATTTTTTAAGTAAATAAATGATTCAAAACCTTCCATATGCATAGATAAATCATTTTTATGGTCACCTTGATGGGCGTGATATTGTATTGGAAACGTAAACCGATTTGCGAAGATGTGTTTACTGAAAGTCTTTGTAGTTTAGAACGCGAGCGCGAGTTGTGTGTACGTTATTCGTTCATACAATTCCAACCATGAACACATGAAGATTTATCGTGAGAGAAACTGTTTAAGGATTCAGAAGAAAAGCTAGGCAGAATATTTATTTTCGATACTGTGCCCCTGTGCACAAATTTTTCAGCAGCATGTCAAATGACATAAGATGAAAAGAAAACGTAAGGCACAGCGCATCATGTTGTTAGAAATTCTTAAGAGATATCCATTGCAACCAATGTGCTTTATTTTGTCTTAGGAATATTTCCTACCTACAATCAGAAATATTAATGAAACGTAATTCAAGTGTATTGTTTCATGAAATTCGCTGGGTAATGTTTTGATTTTAGTTTCTATGCACAGAAACAAGTTTTCAACTTTATGTTCCCTTCGATATTATAATATAAAACTTCCAAAGCTGTAAATTCTTTTATCAATTTGATCAATACAACATTAAGCATGGTGTGAAAAAAAATTATGAGAAACTATGGAGCGCAAAAACTTTTCAAAGTACTGCAATTTAAGGTCGAGATTTTTTGAAGACTCTGTTGTTTGCATTAACATAGGCAATTAAAAGCTCTAGGTTTGTTGTAAGCTTCTGAGGAATCAGATGGTTGGGCTCTGTTTTCCTTTTTGCGATGATTCAATCTCGTATAGTCAAGTAACTAGCCTAAGGCAGGGGCTTCAAACACGCGGCCCGCGAGGGGTTATGTGCGGCCCGCGATGCTATTTGTGAATTTAGAAATAATTAACATTTACGTTATTCACTGGTGTTTAAAAGTGCTCTGCTAGTGAGTGAACAAGTTCCTTTCAAACAAATGGAGAGACGGCTAGAAATGATTTGCCTATAACGCATGATACTTTTCGCAGGAAATGAAATGTAACAGCTGTTCCTTGTTAGTTTCAGGTACCACCATGGTTGGTCAGCGTGATAATACGGCCCTCGGCTTACTTTAGAAGTCCTCATTTGGCCCTCGGAGCAATTTGAGTTTGAGACCCCTGACTTAAGGCAAGGTGACACAAGCGGATCAATCGGAGCAAATTTTTTATAAGAAATTGATTTCGCGTAACACTGCGTGTGCGCAGTCCTAAAATCTGCAAGCAATGCTTACACGTGAAGCATTGACAGGCCGAAGCAAGAGCAAAGAAAGCAGACAAACTGAAGATTAAATTGATTAAATCAGAACAGAAGCTGTGGCAAGTACAAGCTGAGCAGAACGCCGTTCCCAAATACTGTAATTGATTTCACTGGAACTTTATCTGACGCAAAATATCGTGCAAAGCAACAGACCCAATTTGACGGAACCAAGTCGTTATGGCTCAAACAGACCGTTGGTGGAATCCCATGGGTAGAATGCGTAAGAAGGATTGCGTTTGTAAAGTTGGCAGCCATGCTCCAGGAAGCGACTTCAAAATCAAATGGTAAACACTGTGAAGAGAGTCAACAACATCGGTAGCACACTGGGTGGTGGAAAAAGTTAAAACTGGTCAAAGAATAATCGCAAAACGGTGCAAGAATTATTATACACGAAGGAGGATCATGCTTCGAGTATTAATTTGTGCGTCAAATTTGTGAAACCGTTCACAGGTTGTCTTCACAGGTATCCACAGAGTGAAAGCTGTGTTGTTCTACAAAAGTAACACTATAAGCTTCATGTATAGGTTGTTTATTCATGATATCTCCGTTGCCCGCTCGAACTGCGCTATGGCCCACAGGTTGGAAAATATTGATTCAGCATTTAATTTTAAATGCCCTCCTTGGAGTATGGCTGCCAATTTGGGAACACAATCCTTCTTATGCATTTAACCAACGCACTGTGTCAGTCATGACGTGTTTCCGTCAACGTGGGTCTCTTACGTCAAGGCCTTTTACTGCTCCTGGAGAGAGGCTTACGTTGCTCTATAATTTGCGTCAGACTTAGATAGTATTAAAAGTTCCAGTGAAAGCAATTATTCGGGAACGACGTATTTTTCAGTTAGTACTTGCCGCAGCTTGTGTTATGACTTATTCATTTTAATCTTCAGTTTGTTTGCTTTCTCTTCCTTTTCTCTAGCCTTTCAACGTTTCCCCGAAAGGATTGCTTGCAGATTTTTAGGACTGAGGATGCGTAGTGTAACATGAAATTGATTTGCTGTAAAAAATCTGCTGGATTGGGTCGCTGTGTTAACTTATTTAGAAACTTGTGAAGCGATCATGCAAAAGATACTTTTACCTTTGACAGTTATTTTTGATCAATACGCCTAATTTTGCCTGTGTCTTTCTTAACGCATTTCTAAATGGATGTTTAGAAATATTTATTCAAACCAAGTTTTTGTATTACAAGTTTAATGTGCTAACCTCACACTGCGAGCAAATATTTACTAGTTGCTGCGCGTAATCAGTGGTCGATATACATGTAGTGCTCAAAGCTCCCAATATCAGGGATAAAATTCATAATATTTTTTCCGAAACCATGTATAAAATTAACTTCACCCACATTCTTAAGGCCAATATTTCTTTCATTGTTGCAAACGCTTTTTGTTTGCTTGTGATGCTAAATCGGCATTTTGTGTAACAAAGTTTCTATCTTCAGGTTTGATTTCATAAAGGCGTTTTTGCTTCAGAATAATCTAGTTTTCGATGTCAATGATTTTTACATAACCTTGAAAGTAAAATTTTGATTTAGACACCAACTGCTGAACAAATGCATGCTTAGGTCATATCTTTTGAAGTTTTGCCTTTTGTTCTTTGTTAAAAAAGGACTTCTTTTTTATGTTATTCTTGGTGTACAGTAGATCAGGAGGTATTCTCTATTGTTTTTCACAACAAATTGACACAAAAATGCGCGAAAACCTGCCCCCATTATAACGTCACCCACAAAAAACCTCAACCCACAAATCAAAAGTGTTTTTCTCAACTATAAGACCTCCCGAATCCGTAGAGGATTTGAAGAGCTCTAGCTCAAATGTCTGCCAAGTTATGGCGTTGCAAGGTTCTGCGAAAAACGTGGCGCACGCGGGACGTTGGGTTTGCAAACTAATGCACATGAAAGAGCTCATACAATCAGCAATAGTGTTGCAAAGTTCAGTGTCAATTTTTGCTATTTTTATTTGTCTTACAGAAGACAACCTTTGTGTTTCTACAGGCGAGAACCATTATTTTTATTTTTCTAACAACAGAAGATAGATCTGAAGTGGAAATCTGTTTGTTAATGCTAGCGGAAAATGGGAAGAAGCGCCAGCAAAGAAGAGTCCACTGCAGACGACGTCAGAAGGGAGGAATTACGAACTGCGCTTGTGCATCTTCAAGCTGACCGCGACAGGCTTAGAAGAATCGCTGCTGAACTTGAAATGCGGAGAGCTCTAGCTCGGCTCAGCGTGGAGCAACAGTCTTCATCGACATCTTCCTCACCGCAAATAAGTTCTCAGAGAGTATGTATTTTTGATGCGTTTCAACATGTTTGTAACTTCAGGTGCAGAAGATTTGAGCAAACACTCAAGAGCCGTTTTAACATGTGGGCGAAATGGGCACTTCTTCAGGGACCCCGCTGCTGGAGGAGCGCCAAGCTAATCTACATGCTGAACGACTTATCATAACTCTGTACTGTTGTACTATACAAGTCACGGAAGCCGAAGCACATTAGCAAAATCAGGTGTTGACGTTATAGGTTATGACAGAGGTATATATTTGGCTGTAGAATTCGGGAGTTCTACAGCCGATTGGGACCCTCAAAATGTTGGGTAATCTAGGCCCTCAGCGAGTTAAACCCGGTCCTGGAGCTTATCAGCGAAAAGAACATGGTCGAGATTGAGGCATGCAAGCGCCTGATACAGACAAATGAATTCCTTCAATAGTGATGCGGAAGCCGGCGATCTAATCAACACCTTCAACGTTCTTTTCAGGTTCAGCTTGGCGTCAGATACTGTAGTTTTTCAGCTATAACGTAACCAGATTTATGAAAATGGCCTAGTTTCCAGTTCTTACTTTTGCTTGCAGCAGCTTGTATTTTGATTTCTTCATTTTAGTCTAGAGTTTGCTTACTTTCTCTGCTCGTGCTTTGGATTTGAGCATCTTGAAGTTACGTGAAATATATTTTCTATTTAAAAAATTCATGTTGATTCGACTGCGTCACTTTTGCGGAGACTGACTGCAATTCATGTTGTATCATTTTTCGGCGTTTCACTTAGCCGACCACCTAACGAGCCCGGGTCCGGGTATCCTGACTTTCTTCCCCTCTGACTGGGCCTACTTTTAACTCATGTGATATAGGCTTATAGTGTGAAATGCTCACAGAAATACCTACAAACATATTTTGATTATTCTGCTTCAACTGCACCATTTTTTCAAAATAAATGGTCAAAAGAAATGAATTTCGCCATGCAAAAACGTTGGCATATAATATTGAAAACAACATTTACTCAGTTTGAAGTTAGTACCAATGACTGCTTTATCGATCTGTTTCTTTGTTTTCCGTTACCATGAAATAAAAACACAAATAGGTTAGGTTGTCAAACGACCATGTTTTTGTTCAGTTATGAATTATGACGCACGGTTGTATTTTTGTAGTTAATGGCAAGAAATAAACGTTGCAGTAATTAACAAATCATTGCTTAAGCTTCGTTTATGCATTTTCTAGGTCATAGTCAGATCATCTAGCAACGAAAGTGGCCTTGCGCAGTTGTTGGCACTGCGTGCTGCCTTGTCGCAAATGAATGAAGGAACTACAAGAGAGGTAATCACTGGAGTGAAAAAATTTTGTAAATCGAAAATGATTTGCGCATGTTTCCAACTAATTCTGCAGTGAGTATTTTCACTGAAAATAGTAAAACTTCGTTGCAAGCGATAAAAATCGAACCATGTATATTTACTCCCGCTTTCAATACGCTGTTGTAAAACCTTCTTACTCAACTCTGCACAGTAAAACTTAAAAAGACGCTGACGTTTCAGCCAGTTAATAGCAAACCGTCGCTAGCGCAAATGGATAGTACAAGCAAAGTAGTGGAAGTCACTTTAAGAACATTTCGCAAATCTGCGACGTAGAGACAACAACTAAAGAGGCAACGGAAACAGTAAAACATGTAGAGTATGCTACTATGGAGGGAACGATCGGTGGCTATGTAATAAAACTAAGCTGAAAAAATGAAGCAAATTCATTCAGTCCAACAGGGGGTCTATTCATAGTCAAAAGCTGCTTTTTATATGTTATGTAGAATTGATAAAAACGATTTAGTAAAAGCATCGTTCCTAAAATCAAATTAACGCAAGAATCTGAGTTTTAAACCACTTCGGTCGGTCCCCTCCCTCCTATCTATGTTTTGGAAGATCCCTTTTTTCCTTAAGACTTTAGTTTCACCAATACACTTGTGATAGCGATCATCACACGGAACGCAGAGACAGCGCCTTGGCTATCGAAAGTGTGGGTAAGACCTTTTGCATTTTGCAACATACTCCTGATTGTTTTCGTGAGTTTTAGAAACAACCGGATAGCCGTTGTTTTTTAGAGCTTGTTGAATGCATACCCCGTTTAGAGTTCCACACACCTTTTATTCTCTCGTTTGCTTTTTGAGTTGTTATCTCTACGTCACATAAACTGCGCTCTCTCTGTGCTGTAACTTCTCATTTACTGCATGCTTTGCTTTTACTCGCCATTTCCCAGATGAAAGCCTGGCGTTACCTGGTTGAAATGCTGGTATCGTTAAGTTTTTAACAGTAAAGCCAAAAGGTTTAACATTGATATTTTTTTATTAGATGGTTCTGCAACATGTTTCGTTACGCTATGTTGTGCTGCTATAATTATCTGTGGTGGTGATGTAAATAAAACATACTGCCGTTTGAGGACTTGGAAAATTGCAAGTAAAACATTAGTGGTTCACTGTTTGTGAACTATTCAACAGTGACAATTCAAATTTTTTCATTGTATAAAGTGCATCTTTCAAACGATTTCAGTCAAATGCTTCTTCATGTGCACCAAATTGAAAGTAATTTCCCAAAGAATAAAAACCTTATTTCCGTTTTCTGCATGGAGTTGTAAACTTAAAATTAGCTTTCAGTCACACAGAATTAGGCATACCATATTTTTGTGATTGAAAACCAGGACGTTTCAGAACAACGAGCCTTATCAAATAAATGTGTTTCATAATTTTCTTGGAGTATATAGCTATTTTGGATTCCTATAGTTAAGACACCAATAAAAACTAAATACTTATTTCTAAGAAACAAAACAATTTTTCAAGCATTCGTAAATTCACACATTCGCCCAATCATACTTTTCTGTAGACAATATTTTCTTCAAGAAGTCTTTATTCGACTTTATTTTCTCGTAAAAATCACAGTAGGAAATGTCAGTATTAATTGACTTTTACAGATGATAAGGGCTTTCACATTCTGCTTCTGTTATCAGACCACATGCTATTCATATTGGCTGACTGAATGCCAAACCGGGACGTTTTGGTTGACTGACCGGGACGCCGGGACAAAGCCTTTAAACCGGGACTGTCCCGGCTAAAACGGGACGTATGGTATGCCTACACAAAATATATGTTTTATCTTTCAGGATTCTGCAGAAGAACCTCGTGCAGATAATCTGAAGTGTGGAAATCAGTGCTTTATCGTAAAATAACCTATTCATACCGTGGCATGCATGTTGTTTTTCGATTTTTTATACAAATATTTCGTACATTTTTTACATCCTATTATAGTCGTGGCATGACTATAGTGCATGACTCATACACATCAAGCAGTCACTATTAAAAGTTGAACACTGCTACTTCGTTTTCAGACACCCACATTTCCTCGTTTTCAGACACCCACATTTCCTCAAAAGTAGTCATACTTTTTTACACATACGCAAACGACGTTGTGTGGGCTCATCTGATGTTGCACAGTAGCATCCATTGAACTAGCCCCAAACTTTCAATCTTAATTGGACCAATGCAGCTACTATAGCTTCAGTTAGCATGTTCCTAGTTAATGCCAAGGGCTACGTCACAATCAAAATCGAAGCAGGTTTTAACATGTTCCGCAAATTCACAGTATTTAATCAGTCAAAATTTGGTTACTGCAGTCTACCTTGCGTGTTGCATCGTATGTGCAATGCATATGCCCGTATTAAAAAATGTGTGTACAGTAAATAGTCGGCTAATGTTTCACGAAAAGTAAACAGTTGGCTAAAGTTTCACGAGAACGGCTATATTCTTACGAACGTTAGGCTAAAAATGTTTAAATCAAATTTTTCCAGCAGTGCAAATAAATAAGGCTTAACACCTCAAGCCTTATTGGAAAAATCGGCAAAGCTGGTGGCTCTGATCAAAAGGTTCAGGCGAGGTGCTGCCATTGACTTGCCACTAATGCTGGATTCATTATTTAAACTGTATAGGTATCTGCTTGACCCTGGCGCAAGCAACGAGATAGGCTCAACTGACCACTCACGACATTGCAGAGGGATTTTCGTTCGGTTCNACTGCGATACTGATTGCAAATCACAAAACAGTNATATGTTACACCGGTACAGTACTACAGTAGTCCAGTAGTATTACATAAGCGTGGGCTTGCAAAAACAATGNTGGAGTAGCAACTTGAGATGAAAAAGCATGCATATATTTGTGCATATGCATATAAACATATTTGATATATTTAAACACACAGCAACTAGGCGGATACAATCCACTCACCACACAGGTGACAGGAACATCTCCCACAACGTCACCTACCATGCCGTCATCTTTTCGTCTGCGGTTTGAGAGCGAGAAGGGGGAAGCACAAAGATTTCATTGCCCATCAACCAAGATTTACGTCATATATCTCGCCGTCTTCATGATTGGTAGAGAAATTTCACACATGGATAGCTTTACAAAATTTCTTCTTCCGAGCCTGGCGCAATGATTGCGCAACCCTTTTACGGTCATTGGCTGGCGTTTCAAACGGGTCCGTAAAACAAGTGTGGATTTCATCTTCCGCTCATCTAAGCTAACTTTATGCTGCGTACTGCGTAATCCCCATCTCACTATTCAACTACCACGCCGTTGGCTGTAGTGTAATTAAAAAGCCACCAAAACACCGTGGAAAAAACACGGTTTTCATTTACAATATACTGTAAATTTCAAAAACGACGATGAAAAAAAATTTGATTCAACCCATCAACAATATATAGACAAGTTGAATAGATAAAGTTTGATAAAATGTACACGAGAAAGTATGGCATCATTTATGTTGAACTGAAGAATTTTCAGATCATCATTCAAGTAATGATGTGTCTTCAGTGAGAATGTAATTGTTAAAAAGTCAAACGCTATTGCGGAAAGGCATATTTTCAAGTAGTTACGTAAATGAAGTTCTACGCCCAAGTTTAACTCTGATTTTTGGAACATGACTTGCAAGTTCGTTTCACAGTGGGGAGAACTTTACGACCTTGGGATGTCTACAAGGTTAAGCATAACATCGCAATATCAATTGCTTCAGCAATTTTAGACAAAGAACATTATGTGATAAAAGCGTTAATGGCTATTCCAGCGGTTCTTATATATTGCTTTCTATTGGTGGCTATTTGCTGCGACTTTGCTTGGCGTAAATGTGTTTTGCTTAGCTTCCTGTGAATTATGTAACCTCATAAATTTTTTCATCATTCCGCTGATGGAGAAAAGCAAAATGTTAAACTTGATGAAAGGATGGAATGCTGTTTTTATAAGAATGTTTGCAAAAAATGCACTAATTGTCATTTGGATGACTTACGGCTGTGCTTGAAGCGCAGTGACTTCCTTGTGTCTGCGGAAGGGCCTATAAAATGAAGTCCTCGAAAAATTATTAGATGTTACAACCTTTCAGGGAAAGTTGACCTGATATTATAACCTGATTTGTGGCGGAGACAGCTGAGGGCAAGTAGATTTGTGTTTAAATCACGGGATGCAGAAAGTAAAATTTTGAACCAATGTCAAAAGCACAGGATCAAAATATATACCACTGCTTAATACCGATTGTCAATGCTTTTTTTGAAACTTACGATTATAAAATCATTCGTCAAATCTTTTCCAAATGCAAAAGTCCTTGGACGTTTAGCTCGTGAAATTCGTTGTACCAAACTTTTCGCTGTTCAGTTTCATTTAAATTTAACTTTGAAAATGGTTTAGCAAACAAGAGCAGTGCTTCTATGACCAAACCTAAAGATCAGCAATTTGATAATTAGCCTACAATCTGTGTCAATGAGATGTTTGGTGTGTGATACGTGTGTTGCTGCGTTAATCATAACCACACAGAAACAGTTTTTAAATTGGTTCTAAAGGATATGGGTTGAGAGTATAATTTTCTTATCACAGAAGAAAATGATTCCGACGACGACAGCTCCGAAAAAGCAGTTAACACCTTGATTGCTTTAGGTGAGTGGGGATCATTTGAAAGTGTTATTATCATAGCAGTTCAGAAACATGCTGGTACCGTGAAAAAGAAGCACAGGATTCTCAAATGTAAGCTACACACGGTAGACTGGATAGCACTTCTGAAATGTCGCTGAGATAAGTAAGAGTATCTAACAATTAACAAAATGCTTTCCAAAATTGATGTTGCAACGAAACATTTCCAAGGTTGATGTAGCGTTTTTCAATAGTTTTTGTTGCTCCAGATGGTTGAAGTTTTTACTTGGTTTACTATTTACATGTAGGGTTGCCAGATGCGTTTTATGAAAATGCCGGTCATTTTGTCAACAGTACCATGCCAGATCTTAGCTGTGACATAATGCGTAAGCGGATATGTAATGGCATGAGTTTCTCGAATAACGTTTTTTAAAAAAACGCTTTTTTGACAATGCATTTAGTCTGCGTGTTCTTTTCTGTTCAATTTCATGAATCTCCCACAATACTTGGTTAAAAAATTTTTGAACAGTGTATAAACATATGCTTTGTGATCATAGTCTACAGCCCTATGCTGAGCATTAGCAAACTACTGTACCCTACATAAAAAACGATAACGGCAGTGTTTAATGTGAACAGACGTGTTTTCTTAAGGATGTCGTTTTAAGGATGTCCATTTTCTCAAATACTGTTTTGGCAAGTGAAAACAGTTTGCCTGCATGGAGAATCAGAAGTGGATGAATTAAGCGGTGGCTGAATATATTAAGCGGAGATTTACAATGGAAAATGATCAGTCCCGTCGCCAAGGGGGGATATGGTGGGCTAAGCCCCTCAAACAATGCTCCAAGACTCCCAAATCGAAATACGAAGCAATACAAATCAGTTGAATTTTGTCAATTTTTACAATGTCAAGCCCCCTGCACGAACGTAAATCCCCCTGTAGGATTTCTGGCGAAAATAATTTAAAAACACATCGTTCCAAGCGATTTGGATGTAATAAGCGGTTGGTTGTATCGAGGATCTATTAACCGGCGTCTACTATATGACTAAACAAAGAAGCAGGGACAGTGGCGGTTCTAAGGGGGGGCTGGGTGGGCCATGCCCCCCTCAGATTTTTGGTTGGCCCCCTGCTTGCTCCCCCCAGTCCTGTGCTTAATTTCACGTTCAAGTTCGTCTACTATATGACTCTATCGGCGTCATGATATGACGAAATGGTCAAGTTTAAATAATTCAATTGAATGTAACAACAAAATCTTCAAAACTACTTGCAGGAAATTTACTGAAAATGTCGCAAGAACTGAAATATGGAGAAAATGCTGATGCCATAAATGGTAAGATATTATATGTAACAAAGTTAGACAAAAAGGACATTGAAATATTGAAACCGAAAAGGATGTTTTGTGTTTTTCTTAATTTTCTACTTCATTGATGCGCCAAACAGCATGCAATTGATTTTTGCAATTTCCTGTGGTTATTAACCCATCTACTTCTACGAGGATGAGGCAGGCATCAATGAGTATAATCATTCATGAACGACCTGCTCTCAAAGGAGCAGGTCACAAATGAATGTGGTCTCAAATGACCGGTTTCAAGCTAACTGATCTCAGCTGTCTGCATACCAATTCTCCCAGTGGTGTATGAGCTGGGATTGCAGGGGTGAAGGCGTATCCCCCAAATTTTTATTTGTCGTGTGAAAAATCTTAAAAAATTTGGGCAAAGAAGTTTCGAAGTTTTTAAACAATAATGTTATTGAGTGTATAAATAAAAGTTTATTGTGTTATATAAAACACATTAAATATACAGTACGAGTCAACAAACTGTTTCTATTAACTTCGTGTTTTATAGTTTGTGAGAGTTGATGAGTGACTGATTCGATTGAAAATTTGGACAAATTTTCAAACATTTCATTTATTTGGCTGGCTTATTAAATGTACACTGAGGTAATCGAGTATGCTGCAGGGCACCTACTTCATATTAGTAGAGTCCATGCCAGGCAAGTACTGAGACGTTTTTGCTTGTAATTTTAACCACAGTGCTTGGATGAACACACAGTTTGTTGCACGCTACATAGCAGCATATACGTGCCGTTGAACAGACAATGTTGTGAGAATCACGGCATAGTCATAATATAAATAAAATGATACATACCACCTATGTCACATGTCTAAAATAAATATACTCTATTCTAAGCACAGAGTTTTAAATATTCCAGACTTGTTTAAATTGTTAGTTGCCAAGTTCATTTATTCGGTTGATGATGGTGAACTACCCAAACACTTTGGTAACTACTTTTCTGATATTGCATCAGTCCACAAATATCAACCAAACCTTGCTCTTTTGCAAAAATATCATTTACCCAGAATAAAAATATCTGTGGACCAGCTTTCTTTAAAGTATATTGGTCCCTTCTGATGTTCCTGAAAATTTAAAATATCTCTCGCCTTTTTCATTTGGAAAACAGTAGGAAAGCGTCCTGCTATCTTGCCAACAATCCCGCTGATTTTCGTTTTATATACTAGTCACTGTAAAATTGATTTTAGTACCCATTTTTCCTTTTACCTTTACTTCTCCGGTTACTCATTCCACTCACCTGTACATCAACATCCTTTTCCCATCTGTTTTTTGTTCTTGTTGTTTTGTTTACTTATTTTATTTGACTTTGATTCGATGCAATTTGATAGCTTTTTATTACGTATTAAACGTCTTCGGTTTAAAATTGATTTGTGCCGGCAACAGGGCTGGCTGAGCAATTGGCACATATGGTCTTTCGCTAACCCTCTATGATTCAAATAGGTCGGAGCACATCAATCTGATAAACCTAAGGCTTTTGATGTTTTTATATTTTCATCAGCATGCAGCTAATTTTTACTCTTTGATGTTATTTTTTCCTCTTGTTGCACTTGCATTATTTCTTGATTTGAGTCACAAAAATCATGAACAGACCATTACCATTGACACATCACCCAGTGGCGTACGGGGAAAATTTTCAAGGGGGGGATTCATTCTGTGGCAGATGGTGGTCATTTGTATTTGGTGTGCGCTGTTTGTGACGTCACAATTTGACGTCATATTCATGTTTTCAAGCGAAGTTTGTTGACATAAT
>JGI24021J15306_10006717_pt1 | contig 13919 bp, 9 predicted proteins | sample Ectturendosymbi1_FD_15306 | JGI IMG/M metagenome (IMG submission 15306) | reverse complement strand
ATTGTGTGCTCACACGTCACAGTGTATTATTGTGTGCTCACACGTCACAGCCCAGCAAGTAATGTTTCCAACCCGGGTTTTCCCGAAACCAGTCTTTTTTGGCTATTTTCTACGACTCGAAACCCGTTTTTTTTTTCAACTACCAAACCCGGGTAATTAAAAAAATGGAATTGCTGTTGCATTCAATTGTTAGTAATTCTGATAACAATGAAGTTCCAGTTTGGTGCGTGTAACGGCCAAATTAGCACGTTTGAACTTTCACCTATGATCATGAGGCACGAGGTGCGGGTTTTGCTCGGTGACCATCGTATGTTCGTTGTTGGTCCGCTTATATTTCGTTCAATTGACCTATTTAGACGGATCGTGACATCATTTTGCACATGATAGGTGTCTACGCGAACTTTAGTCTTTTCGCTGACCTCAACAACCACATGAGGTAGTTCTTCAAAGCTATGCCATAGTTTCATAGTTACTAGTTCGTTCATTTATAAGCTGTTATGTGTTAGTTCCGGGTTCGGCAACCTACGGCCCGCCAAGCAAAATCATTTACCCAGTTGTATTAACTCCTACCCGCAGTCCCTTTATCAAATTGTATTAACTGTATGGTCCCCCTAATGGTATTATATTTTATTAATCTGCCCTTCTTGCAACATCTTGTTTTATATACTAATAAGAAACTGCACTGTGCTATAATGTAGTGTATGTCCCATTTTGGGCTTTCGTTGTGAAATATTAAAATCAGGAGTTAATCTGATTAAAATTCCATACATCCCCAAGATTTAACAACAGCAAAGGGAACGGAATTGTTGATGGAAAATTAGTAGGCCTACGGCTCGCCATACCTTGCGGAGTTTGTTTTTGGCCCCGGAAAGGTTGCTGACCCCTGTGTTAGTTCATATGCAAGCCGTGATTCTTTGCAAAATCGATTCGTTCCTTTTCTGTTTGCAATGACTTTCTACAAAATATTTGGCTTTTCTTTGGAAACGACTTTAACTAGATCTTTAATCATACACATTCAGTTTAAAGACGTTAGTAATTAAAGAAAATTCCACGCTTAGAGCCACTCCTTTTACAATAAGGCTCAACCATCACTATAAAGTGCAATTTGTACTCCGTTATAGAAAAGGAGGTGGTTCAAGAACAGGCCCGTAACCAGCTTGGGAAACCAGGGGTGGCGAAGAGTTTTCTGAGAGGGGCCCAAATTTTTCAAACTATGCCCAATAGTTTTCAACTATGCCCAATAGATTTTTGCATGGGGGGCGAAAAGTTTTGCAAGTTTTGCAGGGGAGGCCAATGAATAATTTGCTTTACGCGGTAATGACAATCTTTTCTGAATGGTTCAATGTTTGTAGTCAACAATTTGTGGGGACGATGGTGCCTTTAGCCCCCACCTGGCTAGGCGCCTGTGGACAGTGACTGATAGCTATGTGGTTTTGATCCTTTTGTGGCAATGGCAAACCCGTAGGCAGCTCACGCCGGCCACGAAAAGACAAATTTGGCATCGTTAGCGACCGACAACAAAATGCGTAGCTTTAAATTTGTGGTCGGCAAACTGTGGGTTTTTTAGCTTTTCAGAGGGGCTCGAGCCCTTACGCGCCCTACAACATTGGAAAGCTTGACCAAAGAATTTACTAATAAATGGATTTGTTTTGCAGCTTGTTTAAAGTCAGGGGAGCTTAACACAAAGGACAATTACTTAAGAGAGGTGTGGCAGAAAAAAGGTTAAGAAGCACTGGGCTAATGGCTATGACCGTCTTCTCTTAATTCAGTGATTCCCAACCGGGGGTTCCCGGACCCCAAGGGGTCCGAAGCAAGATTTTGGGGGTCCGAAATGCGATTTTCGAGGATGAGGGTTTCCATGTTCTTGGATGCAAGAACCGAGATTTATGAAAGAATGCAAATGCTATTACTCAGAAAAGATCATCCAGCCTAATTATTCTAACTGACGTCGCTAATTTAACAATTTCAATTGCTGAATGCGTGTATCGATATTTCCGTTACACGCTGCGGTTACCACGCTGATGATGGCTGGTGATGCGACTGCAAGCATATTGTGACGTTTAAATGTTTAGGGTGCAACTATGTCGAGATTGTTGTTCAACTCTGTAGAACTCAACTGGTGGTCAACCATGTAAAATTGTGAAGTTACCAGAAATTATGAGCGAAAGCCCCATGCGTGTAGGAGCAGGAAATTTTTCGGGTTCCAAAGTATATTTTGCCCAATTATTTCCCTAAATTTGCCTAGAAAACGTTTATGCAACAACTTTCTCCCTAAAAAATTTATGCTTATATTTCAAATTTTGTAATGTATATTTGAATATACATAATTTTTTTGTAATGCAGAATGTGGATATTGGTTCTTGAAATTTGGTTCTTACTAATCCAAATGAAAAGAAGTAAGCTAGGTTGTGCAAGAACATTGTCAGAAGCCAGCTGGCTCAGTACTTTTGTGCATCTGCCTCACAGCTCTGAAGTTGGGTGTTTTATTCGCATTTCAGTTACTGCTTTCAGCAAGGAAACTTACACAGCCCCAGCTGAAGTAGGCTGGTTCCTTCTCTGAAGACATACTGTATATTCAGAGAAAGGAAGCAGCTTTAAGCCTGTGGTTCTGCCTCCAACGCCGTTGTAAAACGTTCTGTCGTGTCTGTTTTTATCAACCTGCGTTGTGCAGACAGTATGTGCTTGTACTATGGACTTCGTGTCTGATTGCAAAATCAACTTAAATTAAATGCATGTTCAACTGCACATATATGCAACGAATAGTATTGCAAAAATGTGTTCATCCAAATATTGTAGTTAAAATCAAAAACAAAAGTTTTTGTAAACTTCCCTGGCATGGACTCCATATGAAATATGGTGTCCTGCAGCATACTCGATTGCCTCAACGTAAATTAATAAAGCACATAAATGAAATGCCTTCATTTGTATAAATTTTCACGTCAGTCAGTTACTTATCAACTCCCACAAACTAAAACATGAAGTTACGAAAAACAGTTTATTAATTTTATATACATTTAATGCAGGGATGTAGTGCTAACAAACAAGGTGTATGAACGCATCCAAAAATAGAACCTTTTTGAAACAGCTTCTAACTCATTTTAAAGCAAAATGTTGAAAAGGTGTGGGAACGCCGTTCCCACGCGTTCCCGCCCCACTGCAATCCTGATTTAATGTGTTGTCTATGACATAGTAAACTTTTATTTATGCACTCAGTAACAAAAAAGTATAATTACATTATTATTGTAAAAAATGTTAAAATTTCTTTGCCCAAATGTTTTGAGATTTTGCCTACATTTTTCAAATAAAAAGTTTTGGGGCTGCGCTTACACACCTGCAGCCCCAGCTCCTACACTACTGGAAAGCCCTGTTTATTCTAGTACCCTTTGCAACAAAAAATTTGGGCGAATCTGGATTTTCCTCTCTACTTCATTTGAGAAATAGTACTCTGTGTTGTGTTCTCAGTATAGGCCTAAGTATTACGAGTAGTAAATTAAAAAATGAAGATTCTGTAAAATCGGACTGTTTTTGTGATTTCTAAGCTTTTTCAAAACGAGGGGTGCGAACGTCACTTTATTTTTATGAAAGGGTTCCAGCGTCAAAACAGGTTGGGAACCTATGTCTTAATTTCTAGAAGTGTGTTTCTGCGCTGATTTTTTGGGGGTCAACAATCAATTGTTCGTTAACACGTTGCGTAAGTCAGTAAAGCAAGATTAAGCAGAATAATGTTATAAACAAGGCAAAATCGTGGTAATTTACGAACAATCCGGGGAAAATTTTTCAGATACTTTTGCATTTATTTTGTCTTTGCAAAAACAGTTTGTAGCGAATTCACCGCTCTTCGTCAAAGTTTTCAAATTGCAAAACCACATCATATAGTCGTTCATTTTTTTCTTTCACCGCGTAATGAGAAAGACTTCTGTGCTGATTTGAGATTTCACATCTTTACCATAGAATCGCATTGGGTTTCCTCGTTTGTGTTGCACATAACAACACTCTACGTTTAAACATGTTGAAAGTTGATTCAAATTTCTCTTTTTATAAAGTGCCGGTTTATTTATTGCTGCCAAGGACATTTATTTTGAAACGTACTTCCCGCTTTTGTTTGAAATATCAAGGAATTTTCTCGCAAAAGCAATCCCTACACTCATCCACGAAGATATGAACTCATCGTCGCTATATTTCAGTTTCCTTGCCCTGCTATGCACATTTTTAATCTCATCAGAAGTTAATGACGATTTGTGGAAAAGTAACCAGAATTATTTTCTCAGAACAAAACCTTTTTGACATTACTTTTATTCCAGTTAAATGTTACATATCGCTTGCGGCGTTGCACATGCACTGAGATGTCGGTGCAGGCATCATTGTTCTAATGTAGGAAAAGAAACAGACTGATTTACTTTGAAAGTGGATAACGTAGTTTTTGTGCAGCACAGGGGCTTAAAGAGGTTAGATGGCGCCCGGGGCAAGAAGCAAGTTTGGTGCCCCATGCTCGAACCTCAGGTCTTTCGGAAGCAAATCTGTTGTTAAAGAAAGTACTTGTGACATTGTTAAGACTTTTCGTCGCCCCCCGCAGTGATTCGGCGCCCCCATAATTATCCGGGGTCCAGGTAATTGCGGCTCCCTTGCCCATCCTCGTTACGGCTCTGGTGCAACACCATGATTGGGTTTTTCGTGCAAAACTTAACACGCTTCTTCGTTTGTAATTGTTTGCCACTTTATTTAATCACCAGTTGTTTTTAAAAGCATGACCTACGAAAAAGCAATCAAGTGTGCAAGCTAACCCAGGCTAAAGAAATAGTTTTGTTACGTCACAGACGATCTGGAACATTTACTCCAAGCATAAAGAACCTGTCGGACAAAATATTGCTTTGCTTTAAACGAGTTTGGTCTGGATTTCTCAGGAAACGCTGAGATAGTTGAGTTTCATTAAAAAAGGTTGCTTTATGGTAAAATACGTTGATAAAGTGTTCGATTTTATTTGGTTTAATACTCCAACGCAAATTGAAACCTGCAATGCAAAAATTTCTGCATTTATAGTATTGAGTTTCCCAACCGGGGTGCCATTCACGATACTCAGGGGTGCCGCGAGCTAATACATTTTTCAATATATCATCAAATAATGCATTTTCCCAGTGTCATCAAACCTTTCTACAAATTGCTATGAATCCGCCACTTGGTGCCGCAAAATATATTTCTTTTTTGCAGGGTGCCGTAAGCCTGAAAAGGTTGGGAAACACTGGGCTAGCACTTCAAAAAAGAATGACGATGTACTTGCACAGTTGACGCACTTCTATGAAAACAGTTGTGAATAATAGTCAGGCCCGCATAGAAGGGTAGGGGTCCCGGTGCACCATAGACGTAGCCAGGGGGCCATAGACCCCCAGAATTTTTAGCATGTCTAATAATTTTGTGCTCTGAGAAGCGGCATCGCAAGCAAAAATTATGTTGCTCGCCTAAAGTCAAACGTTTTAGCCCCCCCGCCTAAATTTTCGGCTGGCTACGCCACTGCGGGGAACTGTTCACTGGAGGGCCCATATGACGTAATTCATGACGTCATTGTGAATAAAAGTCAAGTTTCCGTTGATTCCCAATGTTCTTTGCTTTTTCTGGTAGTCGAGAATATGCTTAGTCAATAACACATAGGCTATAAGTTAGCTGCGAGAAGAGAGAGTTCACAGAGCGTTTTCTCACCAAGAAAAAACACTTCACGGGCTAGCAGCAAGGGGTCGGCAACCTTTTTAAACATAAGAGCCATTCTGCAACAACTTCCAGCAGATATGACTGGTGAGGAGACGCAAAACGTTGATACCATTTTGTTTTTCATGCAAACTGACAAGGCATAGGCTAAACTGTGATCAACTGACCAAACTCTGCGAACAGCCACCATAGCCCTGGTTCATTCAACCGCAGAGTACTGCGCGCCTGTCTGGTGCTGCAGTGCTTATACCCGCCACATCGACCCCGCCATCAACGACGCCTTGCGAACTGTGACTGGATGTCTGCGTCCTACACCAGCGGATAACCTTCCAATTCTCGCAGGCATCCAACCTGCTGAGCTTCGTCGCGATGGAGCCGCACTGTCTCTAGGACGCCGTGCCATGGAGCCTGGACACCTGCTCCACTCAGCGCTCACCCGTCCATCGAATGCAAACGCACGGCGCCTCAATCGAGACACCCATTTGTACCCGCCGCACAACATCTCATCAGTTCATCTGATAACAACAACATACGTGCGGCGCATTGGGCGGATCACCAATGGGATGCGGAGTGGACGGACAACCCCACAAGACCTCGCATATTCACTCCAGACACTGGTACCCACCCCCAGGAATGACCCTCCCAAGAAGAGCCTGGGTCCGGCTTAACCGCCTCTGCACCGGTGTCGGACGTTTCCGCTCTTGCTTGCACAAATGGGGTATGACCTCCTCTGCGGTCTGTGAGTGTGGCGCAGAAGAACAAACCCTCGACCATGTTGTCCTCCAATATCCAACCATCAACCTCCCCATGGACTGCATGGCCTGACGGTTCTGGACGATGAAACAGTCGAATGGCTGCTCAACACCTGTCCAGGGATCCAGTGCGGCCAAGCAGTGGTTTGAACAACTATCTCAAAAAAAGAAAAAGAAGACCTTACCATAGATAAATTTAAATTCCAATTTTTACAAACCCAGAGAGAACCACTTTAGAGGAGCTACAGAGCCGCAGGATGCTGACCCTTGGGTAGCTAGAGAGTGATTCGGCAAGAAACAACATTCACCCGAACAATAAGCAGAAACCAGAGATTAGAAAAAAAACACACCAGAAAAAAAACTTGTCAGTATGGTTAACCTATCGCTTACTTGGTAATAAAACATAAACGCAAATAGCAAAACGAATAGAAAAAATGAAAAACATAAATGGACCATTGATTTAGAAAATTTTTAATTGCTCTGTTTGTTTATGATATCCTTGTACACTTCAAATATTGCGAAACCGAATTTTGGTGAATTGTAGCACAAATTGATTAAAACAGGTACATTGCGTTTGGTGATGGTTAAATGTGAAAAACCAGCTCTTCATCAATTTATCAACAATTTTCAATTCACAGTAGTCCAATGTAAAAGCACTCAGTGGCAAATTTAGCAAAATACTGACTTCTTGGAATGAAAAAATTATACATAGAAAAAATTTTACACGAAGAACGTGGGGTCACAAACGCGCGGCGCCCGTAGCAATTGCTGCATTCGCTACTATTGTTAATCCGGTACTGAGCATGTCTAAAAATAAATGGAAATGACTGGGTCGTTCGGAAAGGAGGAAACGAGTAAATTATACCTTTCCTCATTCCACATCTCTTATTACAACTCCGTGCTATACAGATTATGTTTGACACCATCCATAAGATATAGCGGGTGCGCTGATTCTCATGCACAATTCGATTGTTATGTCACAGAAAGCCCAAGTCGTTTCAATTTCGGTTCTAAAGAAGCAAAATACGAAGCTCAACAGCGAGGTCCGCCGTGGCAAACAAATTTGGTTTCATCAGTGATTGTTATAAAATCACTGGTTATAGTATAATCACTGGTTTCATAAACGGCGTTTGAATTAAGGTTGGAAAGCCTGCTGTTCATGTCGATTTCTCTTGTAAGTCAGAGCGAAACATTATTTCTTGGTGTCGCTGTTGAAATTTTGTCTCATTCTTCTTACTTACAACCGAAGCATGCTGCGTTCGACAACAAATTAAAACAAAGCAAATTTTATGGAACTAAAGTAGGCTACTCATTTTCCGCAAAGTTACAGCGGTTTGGGAACGTATGCTTTGTTTCACTTTTTCGCGAATGCGGACACAGAAACCAAGCATTGGACCTGTTTAGGCGTCAAATTAGTCATCTTTGAAGTTGTGTTGTGCTTTTGAACTATACTTTGATAATGTCAACAGCAACTACCCAACATGCTGACAGCTTCAATCAGCCTAGTCGTTAAAGAAGCACTCGCCTTGTTCCCGAACAAGCTAGTGAAGCAAGGGTGGAGGCAACGTTACACTGCTTTCAGTCCGTAGGCAAGTTCTGCAAAAGCGGTGAAGCAAAATACTTGTTTGCAAACACTTTGGTGAGGCAGCAGTTTGGTAGAGAACCAACTAATGCAGTGGGCCGTGGCCCACTGGTAGACAGAACCGTCGCCAGTAAGTCTTCAATAGGGGGCTTTATGTTTGTGCAGGGGGGCTTGACATTCTGAAAATTTGATAAAAACTCCACCGATTTCTAGTGTTTCATACTTTAGTTTTGGGGGGCTTGGAGCTTTGTTTGGGGGTCTAAGACCACCAAAGCCCCCCTCCGTGGCGACGGGACTGGTGGTAGACCATGACGCTATTTCCAGTGGGCTGGCATAAATCAGAATGAAAGCATTATGAGACTTGTATAATGATGTCATTATAATCGAATAAGATATAAGAAAGTTAGTTTTTGGGACGAATAGCAAAAAAAGTCGACGTGAATGTTACGTTTGTGACATAACTCCTACTTAACAATGCTAGCTGAAGCTGTATTTATGAGAATTGCTATGGCATAGTTTTGCAATTGTTACGGCGCAGTAGGTAATGTTAAGCTGGAGTTACGTAAGTGCTAAAGCAATGAGATTACAAGCTTTGGGCCACCACCAACATCCATCCTAGTTGAATAGGCTATGAGCAGAAAAAGGTTGAAAACCAATGAAATAGCAGGTCCGCATAAAGCAGCAAAAACTACCAGAGTGAGAGCACCAAGGACGCTTTGGATGTCAAAGCGTTTTATGTGTACCGGAAACATACAGAATGGTCGAGGGTGTTTGAATGAATGACTGAATTTATTTGACAGCAGACACGAAGTCCATAGTACAAACACACACTCTCTGCACAACGCAGGTTGATAGAAACGTACAGAACAGAACGTTTTACAACGGCATTGGAGGCTGAACCACAGCTGTACAGACGCATTCTTCACAGAAGTTTTGCAACGGCGTTGGAGCCAGAGCCACAAGATTACAGACACATTCTCAACATTATTGTTCGCTAACCAGTAACACTTGGTACAAGACTACTGCAGAGTAGGACGTCCTAACTGTTCGAGGCCAGGTAAAGCACAACACTGCAATGTTCACAAAGTAACATGCGATTGTAGTGTTCAAAGAATGACGAATATAAACAAATCTGACTGCATCAAAGTTTAAGACGTTCCTTACCGGGGAGTGCAATTGAAAACAACAACGGAGCTACCCCGAACGAAAATGAAAATCCAGCGTCTAGCAAGAGTCAACCTGTGTGCATAAGGATTATACGGTTTTAATATTGTGTGAGGTATACATCTGCCCTACAGACATGCCACTGATTTGGATTTTTTTCGCAAAAATGATGCTCGCCGGAGTTTGATGAACACGCAGATGTGAGCGCTATGTCCGAGTTTTTGCTTGAGCTCACTTTACAAGTTCAGGTAACGGTCGTGCTCGAGGCCATGAGGCGGGTTTATCAACGAAGTTTATGACGCTGCCCAGTTCGCGTTTGGTAAACATTAATCAGACTCTTGCTTGAAACAAGTTGTATGCAGCTGTTTAACCCGAGAAGCAAAATATTGCAAAAAATTTGCCAGAGCAGTGCATGTCAGTGAACTGCGCACGACAAAACTGAGAGAAATCGTTGTGGTTTCCTTTCTCAGCAAACCATTAGCGCTTTTGCTACCGATCGAATTGCTTGTTTCCGCTGCACTGTTGAAAGCGGCTTTGGTGCGATGCTGAAAACGCGATCGCTCGACGCGACAATGGCTCGGCAACGTTTTTCTCGGCGCAGCATCTTGTTTTCTTGTTTAGCCTTCATGCTTCATTGAGCATAGACACACGAGACGAGCGTGCAGCTTGGCTCAGATGGGAAGATGTATGTTAGGCTTCGGTGGTCAGCAAGACGTTTGAAACGCCATGAAGGTAACTCGAGGAAGTGGACAATTAAAAGCTGTAGGCTTGCTGCAAGCATTGGAAGGATCAGCCGAGCGGGTTCTGCTTTCGTGACTTTTAGATGATTCAGACTTGTACATTTCCATACACAACTGACTAGTTTCCGCGAATGTCATGCAGGCGAACGTAATCAGCGATTTTTAGTGGCAAAATCGATTTCACGTAAATACATGCATCCTTCCGTAGCCTTGAAGTCTTATTCAAGTAAAATCGAGAAAGCGGAAATGATTTTCAGTTGATCGTCGAAACAGTTGTGGAAGTCTTACGTGCAGTGGTAGGCTCTGCGTGGTTCCGCTTTGCTAGGCGGTCAGCTTGACCTACAACGAGCTTTTTGTGTTAGGCAAGCGGCTTGTTGCCTGCTCAGCATTGCTTCTCTGGCTTGGATACGCCGTGCCAGGTCGGCCTTGAAGTCTGCTGTTTATGGCAATTACGTTCCGTCCTCAACAGCGACAAGCGATCTTGGTTTGTCTGCCAGGGATACTTGCAACGCGCCTCGGTTCATTCCTAGCATTGCGGAAATATCTCGAAGGCGATCAACGTCTGAATCCAGTATGAACACGCAAACGAGCACGATTAGGGTGTACTTCATGTCCATTCAGTCCAGAAAGATCAGTGGAATATTCAGGTGAAGCCTAGTATACCAAACTTGTCATTTGCAGAGGGAGGCTGTGATTTCTATTAGACGTGCTGGCACCGACTGCTTTCTACATGCGTACAAAGAGCTTTGGTTTGAGGTTAACCTTCGGTTGTCAAGAGCATGGTGTCGTAAAAGACGCTTGCAGTTCATGAATACATGTAAGAGCAAGTCCGTTGCTTACTTATGTTGTCGTAGTTTGTTGTAAGGTGATCATCAAGGTCTGCGTGTGGGCTGAACCCAAACTTGTAGTGTTTGACTGACGTCAAACTTTGCACAAGTTACCACAATTTCAATGCCAGTGTTTTTTTTGTATGATAAGAATGAATGATTAATTGAGCAAACCATTACAAAAAAGACAATACCAAAAAATGACATATAAGCAGGGCTGCCATCGATTTAGAACCAAAAATAAGGACGGCTGAGGAAAATTTGAATTTAAAAAGAAAACAATTGTTTTTTTTGCACGACTAACGTCAGATCACATATTTGCCTATTTATCTCCAGGAACTGTTTGCTTCAGCAATGTTTTATACTCGACTTCTTGTAATCGTCATGGAAACTGTGTTATTCGCTTGCGTATTTCTTGAATCAATNAAATGTTAANTCTTNGCTACCGGTACAAAACCAGCTTTCCTNAGAATCCTAACCAGAGGTCGACAGCTTGCAGTGTTCACANTGCNTGATAGTGCGTTATNTCTCTGTNCTNCAAGATTATANTACTTTTATGACGCCACAAAACCTTGATTACAAAATGTTTACGATGANGTAGTAATGGTCTGTATGTTTATTAGATATTGCTCATCTAAAATTGTTTACGCTTTAGAAAATAAGAAGAAATAAGGACGCAGGTCACAAACAAGGACATTTCTTAGAAATAAGGACAGAAATGTTTTCTAAGACGTACTACTGGAAAATAAGGACAAATCTTATAAATAAGGACGGTATGGTAGCCCTGCATATAAGCAATAGGAGGACGGAATAATATAATGATACAAATTCTCAAAAATTGCGATATATAAATATTACCAAAGCAACCCATGAGGACTCATATGATGCTGGACAAGCAGTGAGTGAAGAGTTGAGGTATGGACAGATGAGCAGATGAAGGATGCACATGGGTGAAGGAAGTGAGCAACAACAAAGGTTATGAGGCAGAGAGTAATGCATTAGAACGCAACATTTCATTACAAACAAGCCAGTGTTTGTTTCATTGCCGTAAATGTTGAGCTTGGTTCGCTGGTACAATTGCTGAACACTCGTAAAATTGTCCTGTGCCTTCTTAAACTGTAGCCCATGAACTCATTTAAGTCCACAAAAACGTGTCAGCTGGTCCGCATACTCCTAGTTTACATAGAGAATTGTACATGAATTAACTGCAACGACGAAGTTTCTGGATTGTCAGTACACATTGAATTTTCCACGAAGGTCACGGTAATTAGGTAGTACAAGTCCTCGAAAACCATCGTTGATAAGCAAATTAACTAATCTTCAGCAGGTCTTTCCACACTGAAACTTTCAGGATATTTTTCCGTTTATCGACGAATGGCTGTCAAAGTACTTAGACCCGCGGGTACGTTGTGCATTGAGGGCAAATGATGCGGGCGAAATGTCTGGTTTTATGTTTGTGTTAAGGTTCCCAGCAGTTTTACAAAGTAACGAAAATCTTGAAAAAATATACCTATGGAAAAACCTGAGAAGTACTGTGTTGCTAGTGTGAAAGCAAATGGTTCTACACGTAAATAATGCGTTGACGAGCGCATAGTTTTCCGAGTTTGATGAGACGAGTGCATTTTGCTTTTGTCGAACTGCGTTTCCTCCGATTGAAGAACGTAGTCGTTGTGACCAGCGAACGGCTGCAAGCTGCAGTAGATGAATGGATCACTTGTCGCTGCGCTCCCAGACGCATACACGTAACGGTGGGGTGGCGTCGAAACTTGTGCAAGCAAAAAGTTTGTGAAAAAATAGAGCAAAAAGTGAAACAAAATAGTGTAGGTTGGATGTGAAACTAAAATCTTTGGAACACATTCTAACACGAAGTTGTGATCAACGTTTGGCATTAGCTTTTCAGGGTTTGAGGTGCTCGGTGGCGGTCAGCGAATGAATATTGGGCCCAAACAGTTCGTGTTGGTTGCGAAAGCGGTTTATTTTTAGCCGAAAATGCGTGATGTTAGAAATCTTCGTTTCAGCATTATAATTTGAAGATCAATGGTGAGTGTAAGGAATCAATTTACGTGGTAGTTTTGCGTATATCGTGTCAGGCAGAAGTCGTGGGCAAAGCAGGTGCAGCGAAACCTGCCATTGTCTTTTTGGGCTTTTTTGGGAAAACTGAACATCGTGACGAGGGGTTAAAGGCAACTTTGATACATCAGACAAAAAACTTTTCGGTTGTTGTCAAGTTACGTCATCTCACCTCGTGTGATTGCTGGTTTTCTTGATAACTTGAACACAGCGCAGCAACGATTATCCGGCTAATCGAACCCATCTTTACACGAATCGAGTAAAATGCTTTGAGTGCTGAAGTGGATGTTTGCACAAAAAAGAGGCAATGCTAATTTACTTTCACGCTCCTTAGCGGATATTGCTGGTTGATGTCAAGAAATGGATCATAGAACGTTGTGCGTAGCGAGTTGGTTAAATTTCGTCAAAATGAACAAAGTTATGCGACTGAAGTGATCAAGCCTTGTTTGTCCTCAAGAACATGGGTCGCCTCGAGTTTAAGTATCAGCCATGCGAAAAAATAAAATTTGGAAGTTCTATATAGTTTATTTACTAATTAACTAACGCTCCAGATGTTGCGTTCAATGTATACTCAACTTTCAAGTAAGTATTGTATCAATTTCGATATTTTGCCGGCATCTGGTACCAGACCCTTGCATAAGAAAGCTTTTCATGGTCCCTGCCAATTAATCTGGGGCTTCCGCTAAGTTCGTTTTGGAGCGTTTTATCACCATGCACACCAAGTGGCCGAGTTGAGTCCGCTTGTCGCAATCGCTAAATAGTTTTACTCTATTTATATTCACAACGGGCGACACCGAAAAATAAAAACTGTTAGATATATCAGGTTTTTTTTTAAGGAAAATGTTAGGAACCCGGTTTGGATTTGTAGGGACCCGATTTCTCTAATTCTAGGGACAAGATTTTCTCTGATTTTAGGGACCCGATGATAATTTTCTCTGATTCTAGGGACCCGAATCGGGTCCCTAAAACGCCTTAAAAATGTATATATATATCAGGTTTTTTTTAAGGAAAATGTTAGGTACCCGGTATGAACCTGCAGGGACCCGAAACATTTCCGACTAAATTTCATATAATTAGGAGTGTTTTG
>JGI24021J15306_10006716_pt1 | contig 13919 bp, 9 predicted proteins | sample Ectturendosymbi1_FD_15306 | JGI IMG/M metagenome (IMG submission 15306) | reverse complement strand
GCCTACCGTAACATTGCCGACATCAGGGGTAGTAAAATTAAGACTGTCGCAGTTGCAAAGTCCCATCTTTCGGGTGCTGCATCGAGCATGCGTCAGCTTTTCCGTGCAGTCGTTCAGGTTTCTCTCCAACTCAGACCACTTACAACTCTGGGCAGAACAACCTGCTGACCACGAACGTTCCTTGCTGTGGAGCACCTATGGCTCCTCAACTGGCAGGTGGCAGAACTTCAACGTGGGGCTAAGCTCGGGAACGCACCGCTTAGTTTTTACCGGAGCGATTTACTTGGAAAGACCAAGCAATAACTTTTTCACAGCTTATCGGATCGATCGCATTCAATTGGAAAACGGCCACTGCCACACACACGACAATTCATGCGAGAGGAAAGCCCCCGTAATGACTGGTGAATCCTTTGTGGAAGCTTCGCCGTATTCGAATCAGCGGTGCTTGTGGATAAAGTCTTGTTTTGAAGAGATTCCTGTGGTCTCTATCACGTTGAATGCCACATTGTTAAGGAGAAGTCATGATTTCATTATGGATGTTACGCACGTCTCTGCCAGCGGGTTTCACGTGTGCGTAGCCCGTGCAAACCACAGCAGTTGGGAGGAAACTGACGTGGTGCTACGATGGGCAGTGTCCACCCGCTCGGAAATGGCGAACTCAAGTGATGGCAGTTCTGGTCAGGAGGTGACCCTTGTCCCAGCAACCACTCATCATCCACGTGATCAGGACGCGCGTGGACGCGCTATAACGCCAACCACTCAAGAGTGCGAGGAGTTCACTTGCGTTTCACGAGAGTGCGTCCCTGTCTCACGCGTTTGTGACGGAATTTTCGACTGCGCGAGCGAGGACGATGAAAATTGCGGCAACGTCAAAACGCTTGTGTTTTCGGTCGCGAGCGCCGCGACTGCTGTCATTACCGCCGTGCTCGTGCTGTGGTTGTTCGTCCTGCGAATCAGGATGCTGGAAGACGACCCGTACAGCGACGATTTCAACGGCGAGTACCGGCGCTACGTCGAGCTGCTGGAACAGGCGATGGAAAACACCAGAAGGGAAGAGCGAGCTGCCAAGGAAGCTGCCCGCGCCGCATTTGCCGCAAGTGTCGTGTGAAGAATGTTGCACCCACATAAAACGCGCTTACGCACATGATAAAAAAAGTTTTTCAACACTGGTAATATAAACACCACCTTAACAAATCGTGCTGCAGGCCATTTGCCAAGTGCATAAAGCTTAACAGAAAATTGGGTTTGAAAATAGATTATCGTACGTTTGTATGTATTTTGAGGTGAACTTACGTCAGGTTTCATTATCCATTTTTGAACCAACGGGTGCCCGCTCGCCACATGATCAGTTTTAAAGTGTCATGAATGCTTATGTTACATTCATTAGTGTATAGTTGCCAACCGCGCGTGATAGCGACGGCGCGCTCCAAACAGCCAAGCATTGATTCCTTTCGATTGCGCTTATGGATCCAAACATCAGCTTCGATAAGGACGGCGAGCACTTCTGTCGCTGTTCGTTCAGCTATGCTGTTATAATCCCAGTGAGCGGTCTTGTGTCTCGTAAGAGCTTGAAGCGCAGCAACGCAAAATCGATCGGTTGTTACAATACCGACAAAACCCTAAATGACCTTACATTGCTGGCTTGAATGTCAGCACTGGACCCGAACGCACAAACAGACATCCGACGGGCGAGCATTCGCTCCACCTGTTTTGAAGATCAAGCATCTGGTCACTTGCGGTTTCGAAACATTTTTGCATGCGAAATAAAGGCAGAAATACACCAAACCGAAAGATCGGCTTTGCGTAAGTTTTTTTTTCTTTTCATTAAGGCAGGTTTTGTTTTTCAGCTTTAGGCCAAAACATGGGTTCTTCAGCAAGTCTACTGTGGTAAATGGTGAACACCAAACGGGACAAAACTGGATTCAATTGGCGGCCACTTTGCCCAGACAAAACCCACTGACTGTCCCAAAGGTAAAAATGCACAACCAGTGGTTTGTTTATGTTCCTTCCAACGTGAAACAATTCAGGTCAACTCAGACGTAGGCTTACTTGAACGTATTCGTACGACGAAAGAAAACATTGTCATGTCAACCGTTACTCGTGAAACTTTGCTAAAAATTGAGATCAAATGTAGAAATAACTACAGCGCACATGATTTTTAAAATACGCCATCCGTTTTCAGATTAAGAAATTAAATGAACTGTTTATCTGCGTGAAAGGTGTGTATATCTTTTACTAGTTGATGTGATCGTCGTAGGTCTGTACATTACTTTCTATCACCACAAACGTGATTATTTTCCTAAAGGTTGTAAACGGGTCGTCTTCGAGCATCCTTCGTAAAATGAAAACATATTTTTTGAGCAAAATTTTAACTGTGGATTGTATCAAACTCTCTCCAGCTCTCAACTGTCATCGCTTGTTCTATTGTGTCTAAGGAAAATGTTACTGTGGTTCTGGTTTGAACAGAATTGGTTGCTTGAAAGTAGCTTTTGAATTGTTTTCTTATTTCTGATGTTGTCATTGCATGTCACGCAGCAAAACCTACGCGTGTCCAACGAGGTTCAGTTGTGTTCTCAAACCACATTTCGCTGTTAGTTACTTCGAATTAAATTATTTGCAAGACTCATATTCGACGTCGAGTTTTGCGATGCTGTCAAAAATAATTCCTGCCGTTTCAACCAACTGCACTCAGGCCAGCGTTTCTACCTATGGATTTAAACACATGTCAACGAATGCGAAGATGCGTCACGTGGGAAGCAAATACTGTCGTGCTGATCGTGTTTTAACCATTCGATCTCATTTATATAATAAGTTTTACTCTGCTGTCAGATGGATTATTTTCTCATAACTCTGCACACAACTGAATTGGAAGATGCAGGAACAACAGCTGATGTCTACGTGACAATAGTGGGTGGCAACGGGGACACGGGAAAGAGGTGGCTTCTTAAAACCGTCGATGGGAAAGATGTCAACATGCAACCTGGATCCTTAACTACCTGTCAGATATCTGGAGTCGGCGTTGGAGAACCCAAACAAGTAGGTTCTTTCAAGTGGTGAAATAAGGTCGCCGAAAGTAATTATGTGATGCCTGAAACCTAATCGTTGGCATGGAGAGTCTGATACATTTTATGAAAGGAGTCCCACAGGCGTATGTGACGAAGAATCTTTATATTTTTGAAACAATAGCACCAAAACATAAAAGGCATCGGTGCTAAAACTCGAAAAATTGCGTCTAATATTTGCTTATTTGTTTCCTCGTGTGATTAACTCAAACTCTAAAAGTCCATGTGAAAGGTACTACTCGCTTAAAGTGAATTNGAAATGTTTTTTCTACTTTGGATGAAGGGGTGCGATTACGAAAAGTTCGTAAGAACTAGAATTATGTTTCCATCCTTTCGCTGTCCAGCACAGAAGAAACGAAATTGACGTCAGTGTTAACCTTGCATCAGGCGGGTTTAAAAAAACTCGCGATCGCACTGCGTGACACGACCTAACCCCTTTGCAGGACAACGTAGGAAACTTCTTAATAGGCCTAATACGCTGCACACTCACAGTGCTAAGTGTCTTTATCATGCAGGTTATAATTGGTCATAATGGCCGAGACATATCAACTAAATGGCATCTCGACCAAGTGACGGTCACTTCGTCTGGATTTCCTGGCAGAGAGTTTGTCTTCGTTTGTCAGAAGTGAGTTCTTCGAAATACTTCGCGCGTGCGTGTTTCACGAACTGGTTAATTACGTACGTCGCTTTGGGACTGGAGATGACTTAAGGCGCCCTGGAAAATTCTCATGGGCAACCACAAAAATTTCAGGGAGAGTGAAAAACATACCCGGAATTGAACCCGCGGAAAATTTAGCCGTATTTGTAAGTTTCTGCAATCGTTGAATATTCTGCTGATGTCAGCAAAAAGATCGTTTTCATGAGAAAATTCGACGGCAAAACAGATCATATTTGACAAAAATTATGCGTCCGCTAATCGTGTTTCAAGTATCGATGGCCAACAACTTAGCCAAGCGAAAAACTGTTTCTTGTTAACCTTGTCTACTTGTGTCCATGTACGCTAACGCTTTGGATAATTCCGACAGGTTTTCTTAAAGAAGTACCAGGGTCCTCACATGGACAACTTCGTGTTATTTTTTATTTGTGCCTCAAAAGTTTGAAACTAAACCCTAACCTTTAGATGCGGTTTTACAGATGGCTCTCAGACTTGGAAGGAGACACATTTATTGAAAAAGTGATCGACTTGACGCGAGTAGTAGCCACTGACAGTTCTGACAATTAAGAAAGCAGCTGCTGACGCGTTGGAAGGAAGCAGGCTGCATGGCTGCAAAACTCTAATCCGACCTTCGATGCAACAGTGCAACATTCGTCGACGCTAATTTTGACCTTGCTCTACTGATGTACAGCTGCATTTGGGTCTTTGCATTCTACTAGCTTTTTGCGGATTGCTGCAAGGACATCATTTGCAGTCCTGATGTACACCGTGGTCGTTGGACGTTTGAAGTGCGCGAGGGATTCGTGATGGTGTTCATCGTTTTTTTCCAAACTTACGTGGCGTATACAGTCATTGCATGGGTGTCCTTCATAGAAGCATCGCGTATGCGGAGTTACTCATTTTTTAATAATTTTCTTTCTTGAGGTTGAACAAATCGCCTCCGTCAGTTCTTTCGATTTCGTTAATTATTTTTTGCGTCGGCCGGTAGACGCGATTGATGGCCAGGTTCTTTTTTGATCATTTACACAAACTTTTTTTTGTAGGAAATTAAGCTTTTGTGTTGCACGTAAAGCGGAAAGACTTCTTCGTATAATTTTCATTTTGTTTAGACTTTTTATTGTTGTCCTGCGAACACCTCATACGATCCAGATCGTCGTGCAGTTATTTGATTGCGAAAACATTCGCTTCAGCGTATATCTTGAATCAGTGCATGCTTCGTGGCAGTAGAAGTAGTTAAACGCAGCACGTTGTCTATTTTTGGCTGAGGAGCTTTGCATGTTGCATTGGATTTTTGCTAAAGGTCTAATTTTTTCAATGTACAAACACAAGCGTTGTTTCGTTCGCAATGACTCACGCATACGGGTTGAAAACGCTGGTTTCGCCGTTCAGCCGATCAATGGGCAAATGTGACCGTTCTTTGCAGATCGTTATTCAACGAGTGATGGCTGCTTTTGGAGTTTAAAACTCGCCACTCGTTTTCTGCACGGTTTCGGGTAGCTCTATGATAAAGCGACGTGATGCTGAATCACTGTGACGCGTTGGGCGCAGGCATGAACCCGCAGTGCGGACTGCGTTTTCGTTTAATATGCACTAGGATCCCGACTTGTTTGCTTACTAAACAGTACACGTGTTACGCGTTGCGAGCAGCGTGATGCTCGAGGCGAAGCTTACCTCTTATGCATATGGTCGTGCGATTTCTTTTTGTGTACCTAGCTCGCAAACCTTTTCGTGATACTTGTTTATGGAAGTAAAACACTGAACATTTCGCCGCATTGTTATTTGGTGCTTTATCTTCAGCGCTTGAATAGAACCTCATGGCTCACTGCCGATTAGGTTGCAAAAGGGTACCCACTATTTTGATCATGCGTTCCTTGACCAACTGAAGGCAAGGAATGATTTTTAAATGCTGGGCAATTTTCCCAAACAAGGTGCTAAATTACGGCAAAGAAACGGTGATTCTACTTGATAGCTATTGATGATCTTTTTGAAAAGCAGGACCATCAGCTAGCTAGTTTACTGCTGGAATGTCAATAGCATGTTCTGCAGATATGTTGCGAAATGCAGTGGCTATTTACATAACACTAGGAAGATTATGCGTGTTACATATTTACTTCTATTCACCATGGACTTCCACAAACAGTCAAACATAACCTGGAGATTGAAACGCTTTCGAAATGCAAAAAACTGTCGATGTATAGTTTTACATTTCGACGTTCATGCTTAAAAAACTGACTGGAACAAACCAGGCAATTCAACAAAGGGAATCATTCGCCTGGGCTTGGGCTGCTGAGATCTGAGATTCGCAGCCACGATTGATCTTGGAAGCCATGGTAGCACAGTGGCACGTTGCTCGCTTTTCGGTTATGAAAACAGGCCTCTGAGGGACTCGCTGGATCGGTCTCCCCAGCAGCAGCAACAGCTCAAAACTTGCACGCACCAGCTAACCGTTTTGCTCTTTTCCACTTGCTGTCCATGGTCATCAGTGAAATGTTACAAAACCATTATTTCGGGTAGAGTTTTACGCTTCCTAAACCCTTGAAGCATAGTGCGACGGCGAACAGCTGACAAGAGACAGGTTCGTAACTGCATGCGAATGGGGATCACGCTTGAAAGCATCTTTGCAAATAGCTTGATATTAGAATTAATTCGTTAAAATCTTAGGAAGCGTAAACAGAGGTGGCAATGAAGTAGCGCAATTTTAAAAAATGTGTAATGTAATATGACGTGGTTCGTAGGCTTTTTTTTATGCATTTCTACTTAAAAGGCATTATGCATTTCTACTTAAAAGGCAAGTAAGCATGGCGCACCTCTCTTACTACATCTCTGTTACATAAACAAACGTTACATCCAGTGCATGTAATGAATGGCTGAAAGTAAGTTGTTTGTGATGTTTCATAATTCTTTCAGCGAAACACCTGTATATTTGATGAGTTACACAGGATACAGAATTGAAGAACACAAGATATGCGAAGTAATGTCAATCAGATACAGTTCAACTCTTTACAATAAAGAAATTTGATTCATGTCCAGTCGACGCTTACTTTGAACTTTCACTCTCCGCTTGATGTTAATGCTATTTTTTTGCATTTTACCATCACGTTTCATAGCATATAATTTGGAACTGTTGTTAGTTCAGCATTAGGAGCATCTGAAAACCTGAAACCTGTGGCGTAGAAATGAAGGAACTTTAACGATTGCTATCGTGGGCTCAACGTATTTGACGACCGGCATGTTCGAAAGCATCTGAAGGGCATCTAGTATACTGTACAATTGCTTTTAGTGTACAGTAACTTGTTAAATAACTCACATGTTTGCTATAGAAAGGTCAAGGCCGTCTTAAAACAAGGGTCGGCAACCTTTTTCGCACTGTGGACCGGTTTCAGGCTGGCATTATTTTGCGGACCGGCCCTCAATAAAATAATGGGCTTGCTTTGCCGCAATAAGATGCTCCGACCTGTAGGGATTACGGTGGTCAGTGGCACCCGCCGCGTGTCCATTATGTCAGTCGTTCCAGTCACTTTTGGACCAATTTGGCCTTGATGCCGCACAGCCAGGTAACAAATTCTTCAAGGACCGGCACCGCGTCGCAGCCCGGAGTTTGCCGACACCTGTTTTAAAAGTTTGCCACGCTATATATGAATAAAGAGGTGCAAACGCACGAATGATCATAGCTTTACAAGATCAGTTAAATGTGATTAGTTTCAGCAAAATATGTATACGACATGGTGCTACAACTCTATTCCAGGACTATAGCATGTTTGTCAGTGATGACCAGAGGTGTAGTCAAGGGGATTCCGTTCCCCGCAGCTTAAAGGGCAACGGCTTGCTTTATGTGACACCAGTACACTGACGGTTGTGTCGTTGTTTTGGTGAAATTGCCAACAGGAAATTCTTAGCTGTCTTGGTTGTATCAAATCATGCCCTTTTTCGTAACAGTGCATTTCCCCACCTAACCTTTTGGCACTACACCACTGGTCATGGTAAAATTTAAACCCATTGTTGTGATGTTTGATAAATTGACTTTATGAAAGCCTTTTGGACAATCACGACAAAAGTAGAATACAAAAATTAGTGCCAGCTTTACGAAGCGCACAGAGAAAAAGTGTGATCAAAAGAAGGAATTTGCGATCAAGAACAACTAAAAACTTTGAACATCATAAACCAGCTGTATAATAATGAATAGCTTGCTCACAAGTCATGCATTTTTGCAGCTGTTTAAAATATAAACAATTACGCCACGCCACAAAGTGATATGACTATCCAAAGAATGGTGTCTGTAAACCAGCGGTTAAATCGTGAGCTAACTGCTTGCTCGAATATTCGATATTTCTGGGTAATTTACGGTTATTTAATTAAATAAACAACCTTGGGCTCAAATTTTGCCTCATTGCTACGACGACACTTTCCACCTCAGCCTGGTTTACTTGTTACTGATCACATTTAGTGGGTAACGAAAAAAGTCTCCGAAAATCAGCTGAAGTTCATTCGTACAGTGGCATTACTGCTTGCCACGATGCGGTTGCGCTGAACCACTGGCAATTATCTAATTTAGTTTTCTGGTGATTGCAATAGAATCACCAAGGTTGGATCCATGTTGGCAGCAATCCTAAACTCTTCTACAGTGATTTGCTGATCGCCATCTTTGTCTATCACGTCAAACATTCTATCCACACGTTGCTGCGCCGACAGTCCGTCACTTGTTACCAATTCCACGTTTTTTTCTCCGACCAGTTTGTATATGGCCTGGAAAAAATAGATCTGTAAGCTAGTGGCTACAGCGTTCCACTGCATGCCCTTTACGCGAAAAATGACACGAGACATTAGGTTTTCACCTTTCAATGAGCCCACATATAGGCCTAATGGGTGCTAAGGTTTTCTCTGTGCAGTCAAGGCCTAAGATAAGAAGTCCTTAAAATATAGTCACTGTCTGGGATCGATTGGAAAAATACATAAATATGCATTGTCGTTGCTAAAACTTTTTTGCATCGTAGACAAAAGCTAAAGGAGCGGAGTCTGCAAACCAATAAGATGTAGTTCAACAAGAATAGGGGAGGAAGTCAAGAAAAATAAAGATCACGTTCGGAATTATTATTTATTGGCCTAATTATCGCAAACTCAACGTTTATGCTTTGCTCTTCAAATATGCAAATGACGGCTTATACCCATTTACAAAAATTTATGCAAATGCATTTTGCTCTGATTTGCAATCGGTACAAACCAGCATGGGGTAAGGGGAAAGCACGGATAACAGCCATTTGAACAATGTTGAATTTACAGACTTTGTCTTATTTCCAAATTGCCCTGAAATTGGAGTGACCTTGAAAGTTTTATAGCGTAACTTACGCAAAGTCCCTGTTTGAAAAATCAAAATTATGGCCACATTAAACTTCAAACAACTACCGTAGTGGCGTGATCTTCGTATTATTTAATGAAACGGACTTTACTTCATATTACATCATGATCAAGTGTCAGAAAAAAATGAGTATTTTTGTCGCAAAGCAAGGTCGCCGTTCTCACGGTCAAACTTCACTTGTATATAGGGACCACCAGTGGCGTGCAGAGGTCTGGTGATGCCCGGGACGACTGCTTGATTGGATGCCCCCCTACCAAATTCTAGTATTGAGCAGTGGCGTATGGTGGTCATTGTTACTGGATACATGCTGTTTATGACGTCACAATAAGACGTCATGTTCACATTTGCAAACAAACGTTTTGGCGAAGATTGTTGACACAACATGCGTATTCAGGGATCCCGGAGCAACGGTAGGGCAGGGGGAGCAGTAAAATAGTTGAGGGCAATGGAAGCTTATAAAAAAAATCGTCATCAAATATGTTTGTTTCTGTTCAACAACAATGTTGACCTCAAAAATAATAACAGAAATGATAGAAAATCATTCTGAATTTTCTGGGTGCTCGAAGAGCTGCAATGACTATATTTCAAGTCGATCTTGATAAACTACGAAATTACCTACGATACTGATATGAAAAGCAGTGGTGTTGGGGGTGGGGGTGCAAGCGCACCCCCAGAAGTTTTAATTTACTCAAAATCTGGGCAACATCCCTGAAAATCCGCGTAAAAAGGGCGCACAACGTTGTTTGACTTCAAAAAATGGCCCCCAAGGTTTGCAGAAAAACCCATGAAGACCTTTTTGACACACCAGAAAAGGTCTTAATGATCTTTGTGGGAGAGAATGTGTAGTCAAAAGTTGCACAAAAACTTTTCGCGGAAGTTTGGGGAAATTCGGGCAAAAATCCACAACCCTTCACAACCCCAAAAATTTGCCTGCTCATCAACCTATGATAAAAATCACCCCCGTTTCTCCCCTTTTGAAACGACAGAGGGATGGATGCCCCCGCCATGCCTCCATCTTCCGTCGTCCCTGTGCACATTATTCTGCCCACACTCTCTTTACTCGTTGTTGTAGGCTACAATTTGGCACTGTAATGAACATAATTATCGACAGTATCCTAAGACAGTGCAGTTCATACCTACAAAAATATCCCGCAACGCGTTAAAACAGGGAGTAGAACACACTCAGTGCTACGTCAGGGCAGTTTACAACTGCAAAAAAACAAGGCTGCGCTAATGTCTCGTCGAACAGCAGTCGATCAGAACGTATGCGCCTGGGATGGCGAACACCCAAGGTTGACAGTTTGAAACTTGCTAAGCTACACAAGAATTGAGAATGGGCATAAAGTACGCAAGAAAACTTTCGTTTTTTATTATGCGATTGTTATATATACAACTACTAGGAAGACAGAACAGATACGGACTTGTTTGAGCTGTTATGACTAATCCGCCTGAACTGACAATTATTGACTAAGCTCGAAATGATACTTATATTTAAACCACAAGAGTGTGACTGCATTAGCACAAAAAAACGAAACCGGAAACTAGTGATGCATTATGAAAGTAGCTAAATCAAGCACGTTGAAATAGTACAGTTTTGAAATTTGGCTCAGAAAATCAATTAAACGTCATAACTATTTTCAGTGTTGATGTAATTGAACCCAAACAAGAAAAACACCAGTTTTTTGAAAAGCCCACTTAAAAAAACAATAAAACTCTCCAAAAACCCCACTCTTTACTTTTCCTTTGAAAAATGTACCATGAAGCGAAAAGTAAAATAAGCAGCACACTTGTACAGTTAGCTGTACATTTTTTAATGAAACAAAATGAACAGCAACGAAATTTGAAGGATTTGAAAAAAAGAGAAGAATGATTCGAACACCTTGAGTAAATTCTACTGGTTACCTTCTTCAGCTCTGTAAAATCGGTATATTTTAATCAATTTTTCTGCCTTCTCTGCATCCAAGCTGTTTCTGATTTTGGACCGTACCAAAACATATGTTGAAAAAATACACTAGGCCTATATAGATGTTGAACTAGCAGGTCATGTACATAAACTTGACGTGAAACTGCAGAGTTTGTGTGGGAGTTGCTTTTCTCTGTTTGCTGTGCGCATTCTTGCCAAGCCTTACCACATTGAAGTGAATTGACCAACGACACTTTGCAAAACCAACGATGGGGTACATTCTTTTACCCTCAAATTTGAATACCATAATAGGTATAACAAGCTTTTATTGTGTAATTCTGAAAATGATGATATTGCATGATGAAATAAAAACAATTCAGAATAGGGCTTTTGTGCTTTTCATTAAAAAAGAAGAAAAATCTGTTTCTATTCAAAAAACCCAAAAAACGGAATTAAAAAAGCAGGTGGGTTGGGTTTATTTAAAAAACGGGTTTTTCTCAATCCTGGTTATCTTTCAACCCTTTTTTGAAATTTCCCCTTGATCGCACGATCTGAAACAAGTCACGTCACTACCAGTTTGATTGGATTGTGCGCCGCACACCTAGAGTATAGGTCGCTGGTGGTAATGAAGAAGCTGAGAATTATTGACATTTGAATACGTAAAAATTAATGTTGACAAAAAACAAGTTTCGAAAAATTAAATCCATGCGGAATGTATAGTAAAGTTACAATAGGAAAAATAATCTAGTCACAGCATTTAAATTTTTGTAATTTCACTCTTTGGATGCCCCCTTGCCTTGGATGCCCGGGGCCGGCGACCTGTTTGCCCCCCCCTCTGCACGCCACTGTGGACCACCAGAAACGAAAAACGCAAAAACAATGAGTTTAAATAGCGTTGGAATTTCTAATAACAATTACTGTTTTCATACTCCCAAAATTTTGTGACCGAAGAGCAAACGCTAACACACAAAAGAGGCATGGTTCATCATTTATAATTCAGTTTCTGAAATTTTCTGACGAAAAATTTGTTTTCGAAAAATCCCATGTTATTTCGCATAAGACAATGTTTTTTGCTTTGCTGCCTCTAAGCCACTTCATAAAATTTCCAAATTTTTTTCTTTTCCAAAATCCACAGAGTAAATCACTTAGTATGACATTAGTAAAAACATATAGTCTCTGAACAAAAACTGGTACCAAATCAATTAACCTACTTTTGTAATCATCCCATTTAACCGACAGCGATCAAAGCTGATTAATTAATAAATTAAATCAATTTAAAGTTAATGACTTTGATAAACCTAACCTGGATGGGAGAAGCTAAGAGCTTAAACCAGAGGCTCTCAAACTTTTTCAGTCGCACCTCCTTTGTCGTTACAGTCGCTGATACTCGCGCCTCACCAATCCAAAAAAACAGAACAACAGTTTTTCAACAATATGTCGCTGTCATACTCGCGCCCACCTTGCGAACCTTTCACGGCCCCCAGTTTGAGAACCCACTAGGGCTTAAACGTTAGTGCAATCGCAAAAAAATAGTACGTGCCATCAGGCATGAATCCATGTAGCGAAGGGTTGGTGTGCCGTAATGATTCCATGCTTTATTTTAAGAATAGCCTATGTGTTTTGGCATGCGATCACACGTTTGTTTGAAGTTTTTTAAAAATTACTTCTTTCACTTTGGAAGATTATCAGATACTTCGGCAGTCACATGATTGCCTATCAGTGGTGTCGATGCTACACAACACCTACACATTGGTTAAAGAGAAGCACTACTTCAAAGTCGGTTGTTTTCGATTGCCCATCAAAAGCTGGACTGCACTTGCAAGCGATTGCACGAAGGTTCGAAAACCGTAAAACGAAGCCATCGTTTATATCTAACGCCTCTGTTATAACAAAGTGCTCTTTTATACCCACCCCTTTGCATTCTCAGCAAAAAAGATTATTTCTTTGACGAATGATTGAAAATAGCTATTTGCAGAAATGTGAGAACGACTATTAAACATATAATTTCATTAGTTATTATTTCGACATGTAAAACTTCTGTTTACCTAGAAACTCGAAGTCCGCAATCTTCTCCTGTGTTAATTTAAGTAGGAATAATCACATCAGTTTAAATTATTGATAAATGTCAGCCACACATCAATACTGATCAGTACTTCCGAAATCAATATTTACTGAATTTTAATTTCTAACCATTTCATTACTATAATTAAAGCAAAGTCAGCAAAACCTTGACACTTTTTTAAACTCATCGGCGAGACAGAGTCTTGCCAATGGCCAGGGTTCGATAATGCCATGCACAGTGATCAGCCTATGTGAGAGATACCAGTCTGGTAAATAACTTAATATAAACATTTGTGGTGCCAATGCTATTACTTGCAGCTTGTGGATCAAAAGTACAAGGTAGTATTGGTTCTTTGTTATCGTTTGTAGTTTAAAGCAAACGTCCCAAACAATCGTTTTGAATAGGCTACATGGAAATATTCGTACTTTCGACGCATTTGCCAAACCAAGGTCGAGATACATTTACAAAAAGGTTTGGCAAGCGACAATATATTCCAGGGTTGCAATTGCATTGATGAATCTCTCACTTAAACGCTCATCACTGTTATCTTTCATATCCAGTTGATCAAAAATATTTTATCACGCTATACGCTTGTGAAACAAAGATCTAGAAGCTTTTGATATGTATATTGTGAAAAAGAAAATTTACTCTCACGAAAGATTTTTTGACTGAACAACTACACAGAAGGACCACCATCTACTGTACCTTACAACTAATTTTGTTATTATTAGACTGGCAAGCACGTACTTCGCATAGGGCAGTGGTTCCCAACCTTTTTTGATACATCCCCCCCTTTGCTCATTTTGGAACTTTTCATTCCTCCCCTATTACATAAATTCAGCAGGGTGGCGGAAAGGGTGAAAACATAAATTTTGCAATGACTC